>Ga0187874_10000481_pt1 | contig 48956 bp, 35 predicted proteins | sample June2016WEW_16_1_3_FD_132993 | JGI IMG/M metagenome (GOLD analysis project Ga0187874, IMG submission 132993) | Peatland microbial communities from SPRUCE experiment site at the Marcell Experimental Forest, Minnesota, USA - June2016WEW_16_150 | ecosystem: Environmental > Terrestrial > Soil >... | reverse complement strand
TCTTGGACGCACACCGACCCCCGCGAGCACCAGATAGGTCCACAGCCAGGCGAGAAAGGCCATGGCAACAGTCTGCCAGACCCAAGGCTCGTCTGTCACTCTATTAGGCGAACCTCTTTAATGTCAGTTTCGCCGCAGATCAGACGGCTACGGATGCGCCCGAAACGCCGATTATCGCGCGGGCCGCGGCCGGTAAGGTGCGTCCCATGTCGCACGCCCCGCCCCACCCCGAGCCGTTCACCCCGCAGACCGCCCGCGCGGCGCTCGAGGACCTCCGCGCGCGGCTGCGCTCGACGCGCTGGCCGGACGAGCCCGAGGACGCCGGGTGGTCGCTCGGGACCGACCTCGCCTACCTTCGCGAGCTCGTCGCCTATTGGGCGGACGAGTTCGATTGGCTGGCGCAGGAGGCGGCGCTCGCCCGGTTCCCCCACTTTCGCGTCCGCCTCGATGGCCTCGGGATCCACTTCGTGCACGTCCGGGCCGCCGCTCCGGCTGGGCCCGTCCTACCGTTGGTCCTCAGCCACGGCTGGCCGGACTCGTTCTGGCGCTACGCCAAGGTCATCCCCCTCCTCACCGACCCCGGCACGCACGGCGCCGACCCCGCCGACGCGTTCGACGTGGTCGTGCCCGACATGCCAGGCTTCGGGTACTCCGACCGCCCCACTGGCCCGCCCCCCGACTCGATCGCCGTCGCCGGACTGTGGGCCGAGCTCATGGGCGTCCTCGGTTATGCGCGTTTTGGCGCCGCGGGCGGGGACATCGGCAGCCACGTGAGCCGCTACCTCGCGCTCGACCATGCCGACAGGGTCGTGGCCGTCCACCGCATCGACGCGGGCTTGCCCGTCTTCACCGGCGATCCGGCGGACCTCGCGCCCGAGGAGCGCGCCTGGCTCGAGGGCGCTGCGGCCTGGGGCGCGACCGAGGGCGCCTACGCTGCGATGCACCGCACGAAGCCCCAGACCGCCGCCTTCGGGCTCACCGACTCGCCGGCCGGGCTCGCGGCGTGGATCGTGGAGAAGCTCCGGGCGTGGAGCGACTGCGGCGGCGAGGTCGAGCGGCGCTTCACCAAGGACGAGATCCTCACGAACGTCACGCTCTACTGGCTCACGGGCACGATCGGCTCGTCGATGCGCATGTACCGCGCGAACGCGGCGATCCCGCCCACGCAGCTTGCCCGCCGGGTCGAGGTGCCGTCGGGCTTCTCGCTCTTTGCCGGCGACATCGTCCGCCCACCCCGAGCGTGGCTCGAGCGTACGGCGAACGTCGTACGCGTCACCGAGCCCGCCCGCGGAGGGCACTTCGCGCCGTTCGAGGAGCCCGAGCTCTACGCTGAGGAGCTGCGCGCCTTCTTCCGTCCCTACCGAGCGGCAGCGACGGGCTGAAGTCACCGCGCGTGAGTGGCGGCTCTCCCCACGTAGGTCCAGCGGCTCGCTGCGGCAATCTTCAGGACGGTCCTCTGTCATCGTCACGTGTTCACCCTGCACAAGAAAGACGATTATTGGTGCTCAAAGATTTGGTCTCAGCACGGGACGAGAAACACCGATCGACTAGTTCTGGTGCACGTCGCTGCCCCCGTTGCGATCCATGTGAGTTCCCCGGCCATTTCGTGAAGCAGGCAGTATCCGGCAGTCTTGGCGAGCAGCAAACCCCAAGAACGCTGCCGCGCCGTGGCCGCGACCACGGTGCCCGCAGACCGCCCACCGTTGCGCGTGGAGGCACGCAATCGCCTCTTAAGTAGAAGGGGCCTAACAGCGACGATCTGATCGCCTAAAACGCAATACGGGGCCACTCGGAGAGCCTCTACTTCACACCGCATTCGCGAGTCCCAGGTCCCACAACTCGGCCCGCCATTGTCGCCTGTCAGCGTCCTTCCGACTCGCTTCTAACCAACGATAACACTACCTTATCGTTAGTCACAAACGAAGAAAAGAGAGGCACTGTGACGCTGCTCCAAAGTACTAAACAGGCCGTCGACCTGGCCGAGATCGCCGCCGATGCTCGGGACTGCGTGGCCGCGAGCCGGGCCGAGAACACGACCCGCGTCTACCGCACCGGCTGGGGGCAGTTCACCGCCTGGTGTGACGAGCGCGGGGTGACGGCTCGGCCCTGAGGAGCTGGCGTCGCTCGTGCATGACTAGCAATGGCGGGCGAGTGCTTGTCCGCGAACGTCGCCCCACGGTGCCGTGAGCCTCCCCCGGTTCTCCGGACGGGTTGGGAGGCGATATGGCAACGACGATGAGCAGACCGAAGGCGCCCCCCGCGTCATCCCCAAGCCGCTCGAGCGCCGTCACCGGTGCGGACGGGGGACGCGCTAGGTGCGACTCGGCGTCGTGCCGGCGCGGCGGATGTCCTCCACTAGGGCGGCCAGGCGGTCATAATGCGAACCCTGCCAGTAGATCCGACTGCAGTCCGGGCACGTCGAGAAGTCGTTGTAGTCCCGCCGTGTCCGGGGCGGCAGGCGGTGTTCCACCTCTTCCTTCGCCACGCGTTCGAGCACGCCGTTGCACTCGAGGCATCGGCCGAACGGGGCGATGGCCCCGAACAGGTCGAACCGGCGCAGGATCTCGACGACCTGGCGACGGTGGTTGGTCTCGCGCACTAGATAGCCGTGCGTGACTTTGGCGTGCTTCAACAGGCCTCGATCCCTGGTGAGGAGGATCCGCCTCTCGTCCACCGAGATCGTGGCCAGCTCGTGGTCGGTGATGTCGTTTCGCCACACGGAATCGAAGCCGAGGAGTCGCAGGACTCGGGCGAGCCGGCCGAGATGGACGTCGAGTACGAACCGCGGCTCGCGCAGCGGTCTCGGACGCAGCAACACGAGCGGCGACACGTCGAGTGCCTCGAACACCGGATACACGCTCACGCGGTCGCCCTCACTCACCTGGTGGACGAAGTCCACGGACTCGCCGTTCACGAGGATCACCTCGATCTCGGTGTGTGGTACCCCGAACGACTCCGCCAGGTCCTTGACAGTGGTGCCAGCGGCCACCTCGAGTGTGATCGGCCGGCCACGCCGGTCCGGCGGCAGGAAGTCGTTCAACTCGGCATAGAAGCGGACTTCGACGTGGCAACGCACTTGAGCCGAGCGTAGAGGCCGCGGATGCCGGATCGCTGTGGAGTTCGCTCCAGCTCCCCGGCCGAACGCACGCGACTCTCGTCCAGACCGAACCGACCGGCGATCTGCGCCGCGGCCTGCGCGAGTCACGGTCCGCTCGGCCTCGGCACCCCTGGTCGTCGAGTTGCAGGCCGACCTCGAACGGTGGCGTCTCTGCGGCGCGCCAGCCATAGTGGAACTGTTCACGGGCTACTGGCTCTGCCGCCCGTGCTGCGATCGCCTCGGGCGTGAGGCCATGAAGCTCAGCGGGGAATGGTCCGGCCCGCACTCGGCGGCGAGGCTGCCCACGCCTTTTCGCGCGCGGCGACCCCACGCAGATCGCCGATTCCGTGTGGCTTGCCAGGCCTCCGACACGATCAGTCCGCCGTCGTTCTGGGGCATTGGCCAGCACGGCGGTCGTCGAGATGCTCAACGTGTCAAGCACCGGTGACGGCGCTGCTTTCGGCGCCCCGAGCGCTGTCGGCTGGTCGCTCGTCGGTTTGCGGTCCGCTGCTGTGCACCCTGCGCAGGAGGCTCTAAGGAGAGGTGGGAGAATCGAGGAGCGTTGCGAGGCTGCGCATGAAAGAAGCAAGGTGTTCGGAACTAGGAGCCACCTGACGGTGAGCCTACGCGCCGCCCGCGTACGGGAGGCGCTTCGCCGCCGGAAGAACTGGGTTCAGCTCGCCAAGTTTGGGGTCGTGGGCGCGTCGGGCTACGGCGTCAACCTGGCCGCTTACGCGCTGCTGTTGAAGGAAGCAGGCCTCGATTATGTGGTCGCGGCCACTGGGTCGTTCCTCCTCGCCGCGAGCTGGAACTACTGGTGGAACCGTACCTGGACGTTCCGCACCCAGCGCGACAACTTCGTCGTCCAGGGGATGCGCTTCTTCATCGTCTCCGCAACCGTGTACGGCGCGAACATCGGCGTACTCGCAGCACTCGTATCGTCCGGGCTCGGGAAGATCGTCGCGCAGGCGATCGCGATCGTCGTCGTCACCCCGCTCAACTTCCTCGGCAACAAGCTCTGGTCATTCCGGCGCTGACGGCGCAAGCAGTCCGCGCTGAAGCGAAGCTGGATGGCACGCTCGATTCGAGAGCCGCAGGGAGTCGCCAAAGGAATGGCTGGCGGCCAGGCGCGACCCCCTGCTTGCCAGTCGGCCATCCGATCAGCTCGTGCTCGAACGCACTTCCCACCGAGTTCGACCACGGTACGCCACCACTACCGCCACCGCGGTGCCGGTGGGATGGCGCTTGATCAGGTCGCTGACAGCGTACTTTGCCCAGCGCCGCCGAATGGTTGATCGGAGCGGATAACGCTCTGTCGCGCGGGGGCTGCCGGGGGGGGCCGAGCGACGGTTCTTGTTCGTCCTGGCCCGCTCCGAACGCCGAATCTGGCGCCAGGTCGCCTTCCGGTCGCAGTTCTGCGGCCGCGCGTTATGTCGTCGATGAAGACGGGCTGAACGAACCGATCCTCAGTTCTTGTGTGAGGGGGGCGACCAGCCTCACCCGGGACGCGTTGGCCTGAGGCGCGCTGCTCAGCCTGCTCTGGGTGACCCTCAGTCGCCCGGTTCTTCCTCCCGCCCCGTCTCAAGCGCGAGCTCAGTTGCGGAGGAACGCCAGGAGCTTCGGCCACTGGTCAGCACGTGCCAGCGGGTTTGCTATAGCGCTAGCGCCGCCTATCCCAAAGAACTGTTCTTCTTCAACAAAGCCGGGGTAGTAGGGCAGCAGATATCCAAGGCCGTGGGCGGCATCGGGGTAGTCGAGCAACTCGTGGGGGTAGGTGTCGTGGGCTGCGGCCAGCTCGGCCATCATGGCTTTGGAGTGGGCGCAGGACGACCAATTGATGTCTTGCTCGCCGCATTCCAAGAGCACCGGCCCATGGATCTTCGCCACTGGTATGACGGCCGCCGGGTTGTCCGTCGGGTGCGTCTTGTTGAACTGCTTCGTGCAGGGCACGGGCTGGCCCCCGAAGGTCCAAAGAGGCGAGCCTTCGCCCGCGGAGCAGTCAGCCGTGTCTCCGGGCGCCAGGGCAACCACCCCGTGCACGAGGGAGGGGTAGTGGACGCCGAGCAAGAGCGCCGCCTCGCTGCCCCTCGACCAGCCCATCACCCAGAGGCGGCGAGCGTCGACGCCAGGCTGGTGCCCGAGCCAGCGAAGGGCTTTGGCGAAGTACTCAAGGCTGAGGCCCTGTTCGGTCTGGGGGAGGCCCGGCTCGCCGAAGTAGGCGAGGTCCAAGGTGGGGTAGCCGTGCATGGCGAGCATGGCACCGATCGGGATGCCTATGCCCCCGCCGTCACCGCCGAACTCCACGACGCCGATGTGGTTGTCGTGGCCGGCCAAAGGCTGCCAGAACACGCCGTAAAAGCCCGTGGCCGCCACGCTCTGGAAGCTCGCCGTGACCGGGAGGGCAGGGCCGCGCTGCACAGTGACCGAGGCATGGGCCTTGCCGGTCGTGGCGGTGAAGGTGAAGTTAAGTGGCTTCGACCACGTGCAACCGTGCTGGGCTTGGCTAAGCGAGCACTTGGCCCACCAGTAGAACGGCATGGCCTGGGTGGAGTTCGCGCTCCCATAAGGGCTCATCAGGCCGAACGGCCAGATCGGGGCCAGCTTCGAAGACAGAAGGGGAGCCTGCATGAAGTCAACGGGGCCCATAGGGGCCGGCCCCATGAAGCCCATGGACACGTCGCTCTCTGACGACGTCGCCGGATCCACGGTGCCCGTGGGGCTGGCCGTGTAGGTAGAGGTCGAGCTCCACTTGATGCCGTCGGCGTCGACCGAGGTAACCGTGAGCGTCACGCTCGCGCTGGGCATGGCGCCGCTGATCCGGATGCTAAGTGGGGTGTCGGCCGCCGAGACCTTGGGGCTGACCGTGAGCTGCAAGCCTCCTGTGGTCGCCGTTGCCGGCATGACCGCCACCATCGCAGCCAGCACTACCCCGGCACAGACAGCGAGAAGTGCGCGATGCAAGGTTCTCAGGCCCATGATGCCTCCCTCTCACTCTTGGCCAGTCAAAGAGGCGTCGGGAGCGACCGAAGATTCGGAGGAACGTGGCGCCTGTTCTGAGGCGCATGTATCTCAACTCGCACGCCGGGGTGCTCGGCGCTGGTCGGGACCTCGGCTGGCAGGAATTTAGTCTTCTGGTCTGTCGATAGCTAGGGGGTCGTCAATCGCCTGAGCAGCCTCGCTCAAGCGACATAACGTTCCGTCTGTCCCTCGGTCACGCCTGCCATCGGTTAGCCCCAGCCGCGCCCTATCGAGACGGTTCTAGTGCACCTCGCTGCTCCCGTCGCGACCCATGCGAGTGCCCGGGCCATCTCGACGGGAACGATACGGTGCGGTTGCCGCGTCCACGATGCCCGCAGACCGCCCACTGTTGCGCGTGAGGGGCCTCAATCGCATCTCGAGTGGTAACCCCCCTACCAACGAGCAACCTGATCGCTTCAACACCGTACGGGGCCTCTAGAGAACCCGTATTTTCACACCGTATTTGCAAATCCTGGGTTTACTCTGATCTTCATGCTTCCTTCCTCGGAAGTGGCGACGTTCGAGCTAGCGCGAACAGTGCGAACGGTCGGACGGCCATTATTTGACATTCGTTCACTTCGACGACTCCTCCTTGTGCTCGCGCTGGCCGTGTCGGTCACGCAAGGGCCGGTCGTGCACGCCGTGGCATTCGCGCAGACGACGACTCCTGCCTGGGTGCGGGTGTCGGTGGCAACGGTATGGCACCTCCCGTCGAGCCCGCGACCTGTCGACGCGCCGGCGCTCGGTGACCCGGCAGGGATCGAGCACTGGCTCACTCGGCTGAGCGTGACCGAGCGGCTCGGCCTCGACAGCCGCATCAACACCCAGGTCCTGTTGGGCCAAGAGGTCCTCGTCCTCTGGCGCCGTGGGCGATGGAGTGAGGTCCGGGTCCCCGACCAACGTGGCTCGCGCTTCCCCGCCGGCATCATCGGCTGGGTGCCGAATGTTCAACTGTCCGCCGTCGCACCACCGGCGAACTCTCGGGAGGTGATCGTCAGCGTGCCGCGCACGTGGCTCTACGCCGTGGCCAAGGGCGTGGTCGCCCGGCGCCGCTTCCTCGTCAGTTACGACACCGAACTGCCCGTCGTCAAGACAGCGCCGGGCTACCTCGTCCTCGGACTCCCAGGAGGACAAGAGGGGGCGATCGCCGACAATGCGCTCAGCCCCGTGCACATCGGCGCCGTGTCGGGGACAACCGTCGCCAACCAGGCGCGTCGCTTCCTCGGGCTTCCCTATCTCTGGGGCGGGACGAGCGGCTTCGGCTACGACTGCTCTGGCTTGGTGTACTCGCTCTATGCCCGCTACGGCATGTACCTACCCCGCGACGCGGCCGACCAGCGCCACGCCGGCATCCCGGTCCCGCTCGCCAAGCTCCAGCCGGGTGACTTGCTCTTCTTCGCCGGACCTGGCGGAAAAGGACTCGTGCACCACGTCGCGATCTACGTGGGCGGCGGGCGCGTGATCGATTCGCCGTACACCGGGGCACCGGTCGAGATTGTTCCGATGACGTCCCTCCCCGTCTGGCACGAGTTCGCCGGCGCGATCCGCGTGACCCTCGCGAGCACAGCCTGACGCTCCTACCACGCCTTCGCTCAAATAGGAGTCCGGACGGCCGACAACTTGCTTCTAATCCTCCCTCTCGTGCCACAGCGCGATGACCCGAGGAACATCTACCGGTACAGCCCCGCTAGGCCGGCCGGTGGCACGTGCGCCTCGTCGGAATGGGTGCCGACTTTGCGAATCCCAGGACCCTAAATCGGCTCTCCATTGTTGCTAACCGGTGCCCTCCGACTCGCTTCTAACTAACGATAAAGCTAGTTTATCGTTGGTCACAAATGAGGAAACAGGAGGGACAGTGACGCTGCTCCATAGTGGCGAACAGGCTGTCGAGCTGGCGGGGATCGTCGCCGATGCGCGGGACTACGTCGCTGCGAGCCGGGCAGAGAACACGACCCGTGTCTACCGCACCGGCTGGGCGCAGTTCACCGCCTGGTGCGACGAGCACAGGGTGGTGGCCCTGCCCGCCGGCGCGGACACCGTGGCCTGTTTCGTGGCCGACCTCGCCCGGACCGCCAAGCCTGCCACGATCGACGCTCGACTAGCCGCGATCTCCGCCGCCCACCGGGTCGCTGGGTACGACACCCCGACCAAGGCCGAGGCGGTCCGCCTGGTGCGCCGTGGCGTGCGCAGGACCCTCGGAACCGCCCAGCGCCAGGTGCGCCCAGTCACGGTGCCCGACCTGCGCACCATGCTCCAGGGACTCGGCACCGGCCCGGCAGGGTGTCGGGATCGGGCACTCCTCCTGCTCGGCTTCGCGGGCGCGCTACGCCGGAGCGAGCTGGTTGGTCTCGACGTCGCCGACATCGCCGAGGGGGCCGACGGGCTGACGGTCCGCCTCCGGCGCTCGAAGACGGACCAGGAGGGTGCCGGGCGCACGATCGGCATCCCCTACGGCTCAAATCCGGTTACCTGCCCTGTCCGTGCTTGGCGTGCATGGCTCGAGGCCTCAGGCATCACCGACGGAGCTGCCTTCCACCCTGTGGACCGCCGTGGCCATATCGGCACAACGCGACTCCGCGGTCAGGCGGTGGCGCTTGTGTTGAAGCGCCACGCCGCGCGAGCCGGGCTCGACCCCGGCGAGGTGGCCGGTCACTCGCTGCGGACCGGTCTTGCGACCTCGGCTGCTGCTGCCGGGGTCCCGGAGCGCGTCATCGCCGAACAGACAGGCCACAAGGGCACAGCGATGCTTCGCCGCTACATCCGCGAGGGGTCTTTGTTCCGGGAGAATGCCGCCAGCGCGGTTGGGCTGTAGGAGAGGGAGGGCCTGTCAACTCTCGTGACCCTCAACCTGGATGCGGGCGCGAGCCGCCGCGACGTACAGGATACCGCTGACCACGCGGACCCGAGGACGACGAGACGCTATGACCGGGCGCGCTACAACTTGCACCGGCACCCGACCTACGCCCTTGCAGGGATTGACAGTAACCCACCTTCTAGGGCGAGGCGGCGCGGCGACCGGACGACGAAGTCGGCTGTCCATGTGGATTCTTCGGCGGGTCGTATTGTCTGGAGGTCCCTGACCTGATCAACGCGGTGGGCACGGCTACGAACGGTTTCTTGGCCTGACCTGAGCGGCCAGCACCGGTGAAGATCGGCTACTCAAGACGAACGTGGATCGCTCGCCTGCCCCGCTCACTGGCACCGAGCAGGTAGGAAACCGGGACACCAGGTTTCAGTAGCTGGAAGTCTGCAAAGACGTCCATCGAGGAGCGACGAAAGAAGATCTCCCCATGATCGGTCGAGCTGATAAAGCCGAACTCACGCGTTTGGTCAACGAACTTCACTTCGCCGAAGCCGCGTCCCTCAGCGAGCAAGGCGGTATGAGGCAATCGTAAGCCCTTCAGACCTTGCAGCCACAGCAAGACCCCTCTGGCTCGAGCTTGAATCCCTTCGTCGTTGCTTTCGTTGATGCAGCACCACACGGCACCCAAAGCGCGCGGAACCGACTCTCGGACCGCGCTGGCGACAGTAGGTGGACACGTCTCAACCACTCCCATCAACCCCTCCAGAGCGGCAATCGCAGTGAGGTAATCCTTCGTCTCTGTTGCAAAATTTGCCAAGACCACGTGGAACGTTGTCTGGAGACGCCATAAATCGCGTTCTACGTGTGGCGCCCAAACCCGCGTCCCTATCAGGAGATCGTTCAAGGCTGCTCTAGCTGAGGAGAATGCGAGAAGCTCCAAATGACAGCGCACCGAGTCGAGCACCAGGTGCGGCGCGTTTGGATCGAGAGCGGACGCCTTATCCAGGTACTCAAGAGCTCCATCAAACTCATGGCGCACCTCGCGGAGAAACTTCGCGTAGAAGTAGAACAGCGGAGCCGATGGCAAGGTGAGTCCAAGCGCCGTCTGAAAAGCGGCCTCAGCTACAGCCACGTTTCGAGCCGCGCCATGAACCTGACCCTCGACCCGGAAGCATTCGTAATAATCCGGCGCCCGCTCCTTCACACTGAGCACGCAGTCAAGCGCCTCGGCGAAGCTACCGTTGTCCTTATATCGCAAAGCGTCCAGCAGAGCCTTGACGACAAGAAGATCACTTCGCGAACGAATCCCAATACTTCGCTCATCATACTGATCTCCTGCAATCTCTCTTGAAATTCGCCGCTCTTGCTCCGCGAGGTGCCGCCTCGCCCGCTCCAGATCACGGTCCTCCTCCGTCGTAAGCGGATGATGCCGAGTCAGGTAGAGGCGCGTCAATTCTGTAAGACGGTACCGCGTTTCGACCACGCTCCCGTGTTCAGCCGCGACACTATTCATGGCTAACATGTTTGTCGTGAGCAACTCCTGGACAGCGCCCTGTGTTTCGTGGATATCATCATGATTAAAGTAGATCAACTCAGGTAGAGAGACTTCGTCCGGAGAAGCCAGGAGCGCCTTTAATAGGTCCTGCGCGGCCATCGAGAGATGCTCATATACGTTCGACATGCAGAAGTCCAAGAAGAGACCCGGGTCGACCAGCATTTCCTCAGGTGCCACACCCACCTGGACCGCGGAGACAAACCACTTAATGAACAGTGGGTTGTTCTGCATGCGGTCGCACATTGTGGCCAGACGATCTTCAGGCAGGATGGCCAAGCTGCGGACGCCCGACACCTTAGCAAAGGTTCTCAGAAGCCTGGCCGCGTCAACATTCGGAAGCGGTTGAACGCTAACGCGATACTCATACTCGCCGATACCAATTCGCGATGTGATCAAGATCTTACTCCCTGGGGGCAATCTCCGGAGGAAGCCGCGAATACGATCATCGAGCACCGTCTCAAGGTTGTCTAGGATCAGCAAGACTCGAAACGACTCAAGGTATGTGACAACCTCATCGACCAAAGTGTCGTCAGTGACGGGCGAGCCGAGTTCTCGTGCGATGCTTTCCAGTAGTCCCAGTGAGTCGCGAATCGCTCCGTCAATATCTCGGATTTGGGTCGGATCGAGCCTGGTTGTTTTTGAGGAGCTCCATACGATCGCGTCGTACGGAGCATTGATATCGTCCAAGAGATCATAAGCACAGCGAAGTGCTAGGGCGGTCTTGCCGAGTCCGCCCTCGCCCACGAGTGAGATCACAGGCCATGGACCTTTGCAGAGAGCTATGACCGTGGCTACCTCCTGCTCGCGGCCTAGAAATCCGGTGTCGTCGTAGTCCGGCATGGGCAAATTGTTGTATGCAGAATTCGGGGGTTCTTCATATCGAGGCTGGGGAAGGTCGAACACAAAGGCTGGGTCGCGAGCAAGCTTCGCGACGGTTTCAGTTACTGAAGGCCACGAGGACGGGTTTTGTGCTGATACCTGATCACAAAAGGAAGTAACTCGTGCAAGGTCGTCATATCGGAACGGTCGAACGTGTGCGATCCGCTTCCTGATCGGCAAGAGGAGCTGGAGCTGCGGGGTCAAGTCCCTGAGCTGACGGCGAACGTGCTTTGGAAGCGCGTCCCGGAATCGATAAAGTACCGCGACCAGGTCACCCAGATCCACGTAGGGGAGCAGGGTCTCCAAGGGGAGATCAGCGGCAGGTTGACCATTTTCATCGACATAACGACGTTGGGCACTGTCGTGAAGAATAATTCCGAGCGTTTCAGCCGGGTCAGCTGCTGGAAGACTGTCTGTCGTGAATCCTCGGAGGTCTTCTTCCACCGATGACAAGAGAGCATAGATCGTGAGTCGTGGTGCGCTGAAGGCCATCGTGTGTCCTTTGCTTTCCGTCATTTCCGAGGATACCTGGCTGGTGAAGGCGACGGAGAGGAGCACCTTTGTGCCTTCGGACTTGGAGGCGGCCTCTATCGTTGCTCAGCGATCCGACCGCGGTGATTGCTCCAGAGTTGTTCGAGGCGAGGCGGCCGCGCAACGCCGCGAGATCACAACCCCAGCACTTACTCCTGGTCGTCCGCGCTGGTGGGCAATTGTGTTTGACAGGCGTATTACGTTGTAATATATTTACGGGGTGAACCAGAAGCCGCCCGATGTACCCTCTCGTTACTTTGCGATGAGCGCCCGAGCCGGCCAGCGCTCGTCGAACCGCCTCATCAGCGTCCGCCTACCCGAGGATCTGCTACAGCGTCTCGCCGATGTCGGCAACGCCGAGGCACTCGGGATGAGTGACACGATTCGCCTCGTCCTGGAGCGAGGTCTCAACGCGACAAAGAACACCAAACCGTCTACCAACAGAAATAGGAAGGTATGACCACGACCGATCTCCACATCTACTTCGTCCTCGACCGCTCGGGCTCGATGGAGTCCATGGCCTCCGACGTCGTCGGAGGCTTCAACGGATTCCTCGCCGAACAGCAGTCCGACGGTGCCGACGCGTTGATGACACTCATCCAGTTCGACTCGAACGATCCTCACGAAGTCCTCGCCGATGCCCTCCCCATCGCGAAAGTCCCCCCGCTCACGAGAGAGTCGTTCGCTCCCCGTGGCGGTACTCCCCTCTACGACGCGATGGGCAATGCGATCACCGATGCGACCATTCGCATCGAGAAGCGCCGCGCCGCGGGAGAAGCGGCTGAGTCGATCCTTTTTGTGACCTTCACCGACGGTGAGGAGAACCAGAGCGTTGAGTACCGCCACGAACGGCTCTTCGACCTAGTCAAGAAGCATGAGCAAGAAGGATGGACTTTTGCTTACCTCGGTGCCAACCAGGACTCCTACGCTGAAGGTGGCAGGGTCGGGTTCTCTGCGGCGAACGTCCAGAACTTCAAGGGCGACTCCCATGGCAGTCGTGAAGCATTCCTGAGTCTCTCCAGCTCGGTCTCTCGACGGAGGAGCATGATGCGCTCCGGCGAGAGCTTCGACCACACCGACCTTTTCGAGGGCGACAAGTCCGCCGAGGCCGACCTCAAGAAGCGTTCCTAGAATCCCTGAGACAGAACTGACGGGAGGATCTCCGGCCGATCGGCTTGCGTCACCACGACCTGCCGATGTGCGGTCCTCAACTGGGAGACAGGTCTGTTGGCTCGCCACAACCCCGATGCGAACCTCAGGTCATGGACGCCTTCGCCGAGCTCGAGCGCAAGATGGGTCGCGAAGCGCCTGCGGGACGGTGTCCTCTCCACAGACGCGGCATAGGTCGCGACGGAGTCGTATCGTCCAGGTATGACCAAGACGTGGCGTCGGGCAGGTGATCCGCCGGTGTACGAAGCGATGCAGATCGTCATCGATAACGGGCTGCGTCGCGATGGGTCGGTGTTCACTCCCGACGAGGCGGTCTGGACGGCCGAGAACTTCGCCGCGCTTCGCCGACACTTCAGCGAGCAACCGGATTTAGGTACGGACACCTACGTCCAGAAGCTGAGACGTCAACTCGCGGGAGTAACCGACCCGGCCATCCAGCTCATGGCTGAACTGCACTTCGTGCACCTTCTCGTTCCGTTGAGCATTTCGGGTGCGAAGAAGCGGGGAATCATCGAGACGATCCTCAGTTTCATGCAATTGCCAGTGTCCGTGCCTGTTCCTCTCGCCGAGGCACTGGACCATGGCTTCATCAACCCGGGCATCTTCTTCCAAACTCGGCGCAATCACCAACTCATCTACCTCATTGAGTTCGGCGAAGCTTGGAAGGCGCTGTCGACCACCGATCATGCGAAGCTCCTCGCCGACCCCTGGGCCTTCAAACAGTTTGCGTTCGGTCTGCCCGTACATAGCGCGTATACGCAGCGCGAATGCCTTCTCCACTTGGTCCACACCGAGGCTTTCGAGGCGATGGTGTCGCGCGAGCACAAGCAGCTCATCGCTAAGCGGTTTGCCGCGGCCATCACGGAGCCGACCGATGACGTCGACCGCCAGATTCGCCAGGTCAGAAATGCCTTGAGTTCGACCTATGGTGACGATTTCAACTTCTACGACGAGCGCGTACGCCAGCAGTGGCAAGCCGGCGGTAGCGGGGCGTGGGCGGAATTCGTGAAGTGGGCGAAGAAGTTCTACGAGGACCCGTCGTTCGACATAGAAGAACGTGACTACAAGCTTGATGCGGTCAGGCCGCTTTCCGAGGCACGAGAGGCGCTTCTCCGCGGGGATGAGTGGCGACCGTTGCTGCGCACCGGCTTTCACAACCGGAAGAACAACTTGACGGACTGGCGAGCCCATGACCGCTTTCTCAACTGGGTCGAAGCGCAAGATCGCGACGTTGCTGCCGGGGGCGACACCGCCGAGGCAGCACTGGCGGCGCTCTGGCGAGACGGCGATGTAGCTCCTCGACTGGACGCGTTCCTCGACCTCGTGCCGACCAGCGAACTAGGGGCCGTCGGTGCCCGGTTGAACATTGCTTCGTACCTCTTGATGGCACAGGCGCCGACCGAGCACCCTGTCTATAAGCCCTCACTATTCAAGCGAGCTCGAGACTTGACCCAAACTGCGTCGCCACCAGCTGGCGGCTCACCGAGCGAAGTCTACCTGGCAGCTCTGGACTTCCTTGATCGTTTCATCGAGGAGTCTGCAACGCGGGGACTTGTGTTGCGAGATCGACTCGACGCTCAAGGGCTCGTCTGGTGCATCGCGAAGTACGACGCGGGTACCGAGTGGACGAAGGAGGAACAACTCGCGTTCGACAACTGGCGGGGCGGTGAGACGTCCGAAGACGAGAGCACGCTCGACCAGCTCGCCGCGTCCCTCTACTTCAAGAGCGACTTCCTCGATCGAGTCGTGAAGCTGCTGAGGCAGAAGCGTCAGGTCATCTTCCATGGTCCGCCGGGGACGGGAAAGACGTATGTCGCCCGCAAACTGGCCGAACACCTTGCGGGCACCGAGGGGTCAGTGGAACTGGTGCAGTTCCATCCGTCATACAGCTACGAGGACTTCGTCCAGGGCTATCGCCCTGCCGAGGGCGGCGAAGGATTTGTCCTCCGCGATGGCCCACTTCTGCGGGCTGCCAAGCGAGCCCTCGACAGCCCGCAGGGGACGCACGTCTTGATAATCGACGAGATTAACCGCGGCAACCTAGCCAAAGTGCTCGGCGAGCTCTACTTCCTCCTTGAGTATCGCAACGAGGAACTGACTCTCCAGTACTCGGACACACCCTTCCGACTTCCCAAGAACCTTTGGGTGATTGCCACTATGAACACGGCCGATCGCTCAATCGCGATCGTTGACGGAGCGTTGCGAAGGCGCTTTTACTTCGTGCCGTTCTTTCCGAACGAGCCACCCGTCGAAGGACTGTTGGCGCGGTGGCTGGAAGCGAACAAGCGTGATCTCGCTTGGATCACCGGCGTCGTCGATTCGGCTAACGCGCTCCTGAAGGACCGGCATGCAGCTATTGGGCCGAGCCACTTCATGCGAGACGATCTCGACGAGACGTGGGTCGAGCTCATCTGGAAGCACTCCGTGCTGCCATACATCGCTGAGCAACTTTTCGGGGAGGAGGAGCGCCTCGATGAGTTCACCCTTGCCTCGTTACGCCGCCCACACGCGAGAGACGCGTCCGGTGAAGAAACGTCCTCTGCTGCTGACTGAGTACATCACCGCACCTGCCGTGGAGCTCACGGCTCGTGATGCCACGAGGCTACGTCGAGCCGTACCGACGATGTCAGTGGTGCCGTCCTGGGACGCTCCGGGTGCCTACGACCTCACTCCGGGCTCCGAAGTCGGCATGGTCGCGCTTGACGACTTCCCCGTCGTGATTCGACCGAAGGTGCCGACCGATCGAGTCCTGTTCCTCATCTCGTACGCGCTCGATCCCGCTCGCTGGCAACAGTGGACCGGCCTGTATGACATTGCCGACGATGTCGTCGAGGGGATGGCCGCAGTGTTTGCCCAGGCAATGAAGCGCGCGCTTCACCGCGGGGTGCTCCAGGGCTACCGGTTCACTGAGGATGCATTGATGACTGTACGGGGGCGCGTTCAGTTCGACGAGCAGCTTCGTCGTCGCTTCGGTGCCCCGCTCCCACTCGAGGTTCGCTTCGACGAGTACACCGAGGACACCGAGTTCAACCGGGTCCTGCGAGCAGCACTGTGGCGGCTCTCGCGGCTGCCAATCCGATCTCGTCAGGTTCGGTCGTTGCTCGCCTTCAGCTCAGCCGTACTCGCCGACACCGTCACCCTCGTCGAATATCGACGAGACAGGCTTCCCGAACTCCGTTGGGATCGTCTCAACCAGCACTACCGCATCGCGGCCGAGCTTGCGCTTCTCGTCCTGCGCTCCACGTCCGTGGAGATCGCCGAGGGCCGCGCGGTTGGCACAGGATTCGTAATCGACATGAATCTCGTCTTCGAGGAATTCATACGGGCGGCTCTCCGTGAGGCGCTGGGCTTGGCCTCCTCCACCTTTCCTTCAGGCTCGAAGGTGTCTGTCGCGCTGGACGAGAGAGCGACGATCAAACTAAAGCCGGATCTCTCATGGTGGGCCGGCAACTCGTGCATCTTCGTCGGCGATGCGAAGTACAAGCGCATCAGTGTCAAGGGTATCAATCACCCAGATCTCTACCAGCTCCTGGCGTATACGATTGCACTCGATCTGCCAACAGGCCTCCTGATCTACGCCACAGGCGAAGCAGAACAGACTGAGCATGCCGTCGTTCATGCTGGGAAGCGTCTAGAGGTCACGACCGTCGATCTCAGCGGCACGCCTAGCCGAATCTTGGCCGACGTCGCGCGCATCGCGGCACGGATCAGAGCGCTTCGCGCTCCTTTTGCTGCTGCGACCGGTGCGAAAACTGAAAACGCCGCCAGCGCAGTTGGGCTGTAGGGAGGTGGCGGGTAGGCACGGTCACGGTCGAGCTGTTCGCCGACCATTGGCTGTGCTGACCGGACTGCAACGACCTCGGGCGCGAGGCCATGAAGGTCAGCGAGGGCTGATCCGAACCGCCCTCGCCGGCGAGGCTGTGCACCCCTTCTCGCGGGCGGTGGCGAAGGCCGACACACCGTTTGACGATTCTGAGCTGGATCTCAGCTGCAAGCCCACGGCGAGGGTCGCCGAGCAAGTGAAGTTTGCAGTCAGCGCACCGAGGGCATTGGCTTGCCCACTTCTACTGCTGCTCGTCTTCCCATGCCTCGTTTCGCGCTGCGACTCGCTCCCGCCAGTTCTCCGCGTCCTCCAGGGTGGAGTACGGGCCTATTCGATCCACGTGGGTGCATTGATCATCAGCCCCGCCGCCTTAGTGGCTACACCAAGCTCATCTACGACGTCATCGTCTTGTTCACGCCGATGCCGCCACTTTCGACAAGGTCGACGACCTCCTGAGGGAGGCGGATCACTTCCAAGGGCCGATTGGTCGAGGCACGCAGCAGCGCGTAGAGCCTCCAGTCCGGCGGCGTACCCGCAGCCGCCTCAGTTGCGCGATGCAATTGGGAGGGTTGGAGGTTTACCGCAGCAAGCTTGTCGGTGGAGTAACCCTTCACCTCGATCTGTAGTTCCTCTTCAGCGTCGTCCTTGAACAGCAAGTCGTAGCCGAGCAGTGGCTTGGTGGCGTCGCGCGACACGAACGTGTACCCGTTGGCCTGCGCCCAGGTCCGGGCTTCGGCTTCGGCGCGCATCTCGTTGGCATGACGGGCTGCCTGACGGACCTGGTGGTCGTAACGCAGTGCCAGGTACTCCTCGTTGCCTGTCTCGGTTGCAGCCAGCCGGCCAGCGATGGTGGCCAAGTCTTGCTCGGCAAGAATCTCGGGGCTGACGCCGCACACCGACAGCAGTTCAACAGCAGCGTCGAGGGGCACCGCCGAGAGCTGCCGGTTCATCCCCGCCCCGTCGGCTGTGGCAGGCAGCTTGCTGAAGGCGTTGTGGCCCAGCCGGTGCATGGTCCTCTTGGCGGTATTGATGGGGACCGGGTGGTCGAAGTGGCACAGGGGAACCAGACACGCCCGGGTCTCGTATCGGCCCGTGCGCTCGTCGAGCCACGACGTCGCAGCCAGCACCGCGGCGAGACCGACGTACATGTCGTCTGCGTCGACCCACTCGTCCTCTCGTTGGTGCGCCTTCTTCGGGCGCTGCCGCTGAGCGACGACGAGGTCACCAACTCGCGCGTGCAACGTCTTGTCCGTCCAGCGTTCTGTAGTGATCCACCATCCTTCGCGCAGCGCCGCTTCGGGGTGCTCCCAAGGGAACGCGCGCCGGTCCTCGATGTCGGACCCGCTCCTTTCTCCATCACGAAACCGCTTGTCAGAAGGGTTCCAGTGTCCTAGCCAGAGGCCTCGCACGGCCTCCACTTTCGGTTGTCGGGCTCGCACTGGCGCGTCGAACGGCGTGGTCGGGACTGGGTACGGCCAAGCGTCTGCGCTATAGAAGCCAGCGCGACCGAATGAGACTTCAATCTCGCCAAACAGGCCCTTAAGGTGCGACCGTGCTACCTCGATTGCCTCGGTGCGGTTGGTGGGTCGAGCGGCGCCAAGATGGGCATGAACGCGGTTACCGAAGTCACGGACCGTCACCACGCAATGCTACGGCTGCTGAATGTGGAGCGGGAGAAGTAAGCCATTCGACCATAGGTGACCCGTCGGCGATCTCTCGACTGCTACTTCGACGGGTACGGGCTCGACGCCCAGCGGCGAACGGTCCGCGCCTGGGCCGAGGCGAACAAACACCGGATCGTGCATACCTGCGTGGACGAGGCGATCTCCGGCGCCCTCGAGGCCACTGACCGCCCTGGCCTCGCCTGCACACTTGACGCGATTACGACACGCGTAGCCGACGGGGTCGTCGTGGCCCGCCTCGACCGTCTCGCCCGTCAGCTCACAGTGCAAGAGGCGACACTCGCACTCGTCTGGCAGCACGGCGCGAGGGTCTTCGCGGTCGACACCGGCGAGGTCCATCGAGACGACCCTGACGACCCGATGCGAACAGCGATCCGCCAGGTCATGGGCGTGTTCGCGGAACTGGATCGCAAGATGGTCGTGAAGCGTCTACGCGACGGCCGCCTTGCGAAGGCTGCCGCTGGCCGCAAAGCCGTAGGCGACTACCCCTTCGGCTATGCGCCCACCGGAAAGGGGCGCGACCGGGACGCCGGGCCTGCTGAACCCGAGCAGCTAGCCGTGGCTCGCGTCCTCGAGCTGCGCAGCGCTGGACGGTCCTACCGTGAGATCGCAGTAACACTCGACGCTGAGGGGCACAAGCCCCGGCGGGCAGCTTCTTGGTCTGCGGCAGCCGTGCGCAATGTGGCGCTGCGGGAGATCGCACACTGATCTTGCGGGACTCGCGTGACAACCCCCAGCGTTCCTACGCGCCAATGCCACCGGCTCACTCCCCAGTCAGGCATCTACATCGGCGAAATGCGGATAATACCGATAGGTCTCGAAGTAGCTTGCCACATCACCCTCTGGAAGAAAGTCGGCCGAAATATCCCCTGGCGAACCGCATGGAAGCTGCCGATCAAGATGTCGCACTTCTCTCAGGGTCAGGTTGGGCGCCTTTATCAAGTACGCTTCCTCGCTGTCGCGCGTGAACCCCAAGTCGTCCAGACCGCAAGCGCCAACATGACTCCGAGCGCTCTCATCGAAGAGAATCCCACCGACGGTCAACATCCTCACGCCATCTTGATAGTGAAAATTGAAGAATTGCTTATAGTGAAGTTGAAGAGCCGAAGCCAGCCCTGCATTACGGTCATCTAACGCCAGCCTGATTTGATCATCAAGCACCCTGCGGAAGAGCAGAGCGGTCCCCCATCCCCCTAGGGCATCGTCATCCACCACGCCGAACGGAAACATCGACCCGAGAGCGTTCCTCTGCCTTTCGAGGCGGCCGCTGAGCTGTCCAGGGTCCCCGTTTACTGAGACGATGATCAGGCTGCCTGATGGAGCGGACGACGCCACGGCTTTCACGTCCGCTATTTTCGGAATGTCTAACGGCTTGTCGTAATCGAGCCACACAATGCTCCGATGATTCCATTCGAGGCGGCTCAACACTTCGCCAGCCTCTCCCATCTCGATGCTGATGCACTTGAATGGTCGATTAAAACACATCCGACGTTCTGAGCTGAGTTCTCGCTCGATGCTGACCATCGTCGAAATCCCGAGCGAACGGTGTATTAGGGAGAAGTCAGGAAAGTAGGGAGAGCCAAATCCCACGTACCGATACGACTTCAACGAGGCGACCGGCTCTAGCCGTCGGAACGCCTCCACCATCATCTTGCGCTCAATATGCTTTGCAGGGCGCAGTCCATAGTTAATTCGCTCGAAGCTAGGCGAAGATGCCATTAGGTTTCTTCACATTCCAGCTTGTAGAAGTAGTCGAACGTGCGTCTCCCAACTTCACCTAGGGTGCTGACCTTCAGTACCTTCTTAGCTTTATCCGCACGCTCTTTCTCCACTCGGAACTGGATGGACTGAGTGTCGGGCAATCTGACCTTGGGTCGGGGGGGTGCAGTGAACCGCGAGATCGTCGCGAGTTCGCCAATGCGCTTTGGCTGGGCCGCGTTCACCATATCTTCCAATAACTCCATGTCCGCCGGAGGAGCGTCCTTCTCTCTGTCGAGCTGGTTTAAGAAGTCAATTACCGGTCGCATCAACTTCACCATACGGGAACGAGCCTGCCGAAAAACGTCAGAGTTCGCGTCGACGCCTGTTTTCGTGGTAGTCCAGGGCAGTCTTCCGGCATCGTCGCATGTAAAGAACGCGTATCCCCGGAACCGCGCGAACTGATTGTGCATCCGGGGAATCGTCTCTCCTTCATCAGCGCCCCAGCCAGTCACGATCGTCTGATCCGCCTCTAGAACGGCGCGGCCGTTACAGAAGACATACCACCCAGCGGCAGTCGGGCTCGACGTCCCAAGACCCGTGTAGAGCTTTATGTCCACTGGGCTCGTTCCGTCGAGAACGATCTCCTCGCACGCGGCTTTCAGTTCGTCCGACTCCAGAAGTTGCGCCGGATCGATGTTGATGGGCACTCCGTTGACGGAAAGCACTAGTCCTCGGTCCATACTGTCCTGATGGACCGCGGCGATCCTCTCAGTGAGGTCGTTGAGAAACTGCTGTCGCTCAAAGTCTCGCGACACCGACGGGTGCAATTCTCGCACTTCGATCATGGTTCCAGCCTCATCACTCTCGACGCCCTGCCGGTCGATGGAGTCAAAGCGGAAGTGCCAGTCCGGATCGGCCCGCCATTGTTGTACATCTACCTTCAGCACGAACCGGTCCGAGGTCGTATCCGACCGGACCTCGAAATAGTTGCCCAGCTTAAAGAGTCCTCGCTTCATTCCGACTCCGAACTCACCTATCGAGTGTGGAGTCTGCGCCATTCCTTCGGCCCGTCCGAACCGGAAAGCATAATCTCGTGCAAGTGAGAGCGGGATTCCGCCACAGTTATCAACGATTCTGAATCGATCCGTTCCAATAGTTATAGCTACATGGAGTCCCGCGTAGCTCCCATCAGCTCGATGCCGTATGGCTCCGTCTATGCAATTGTCAACGAGATCAATGACGGCTGGTATCAGTTGAATGTCGCGGACCAGCATGGAGATAAAGAAGTCTTTGGTCGGTGCGGCGTCGACCAGAAGCTCGTCTATTGCGGGCGTCACGATGCTCGCTGCCTTTCAGCCGTAGACTCCTGGATTGCCGACATGATCTCTGCTGCCACAGCTCGCGCGAGGAGCGGAGGAACGGCGTTTCCAACCTGACTGAAACCGTGCCATCTTGTCGGGTGAAGGGAGAACCAGTCTGGCATCGAGTGAAGTCTCGCTGCCTCCCGTACCGTGATGCAGCGATTGCTCGTCGGGTGTATCGGTCGCGGAGCTGTGAATGCTCCCCAGTCTCGCCCGGATCCGGCGCGCAAAGTTGGCGCTTGTCCCCTCTTATTTAGGCGAAGGAATCGACTGACAGGTTCGCGATGACCTGGCTTCGTAGTCTTGAAACGCTCTACGACGTGGGCCGAGTGAACAGTACGGAGGCAACCTCCGAGACCAGAGCCTTCCTGATTGATGAAGTCTTGAGGGACTTGGCGAAGTTCGGCTGCATACGCGCTCGGTTCGCCAAGACTTCCAAGGTAACGGTCGCTAGTCAGCAAGTACGGCCATTTCTCTACACGCGGAAGGTCGGAAATCGCGTCCCACACGGTTGGTATGGGTATCGTGAGCGGTTCGGGATACCTCGGGATCTGACACCCTCGCTGCCATCCCAGGATAAACACCCGTTGCCTCCGCTGAGGCACGCCGAAGTCAGAGGCCTCGAGTTGAGAGATCGGATGCACAACCTCATAGCCGACTCGCCGAACGAATGCCACAAAGTCCTGTAGCGTTGCGGCACCCGTCGTCAGGAGTCCCGAGACATTCTCGAGCACGAAGTACCGTGGCTCCAGTTCCTTCACAAGCCGCGCGAACTCCATCATGAGCGTGTTGCGGAGGTCTCCGACGGCTCGCTGACCTCCGATTGAGAATCCTTGGCACGGCGGCCCACCAAGTACCACATCGACGGAAGCGTTGCCAAGCGGTGTTTCGGCGCGCAAGCGCTTTCCAGTCAGTCCGCGAATGTCAAGCTCCAGCGTGCCGCACCGCGGGAAGTTGGCTCGATAGGACGACACATTCTGCGGCAGGATGTCAGCAGCGGCGCGGACGTCGAAGCCAGCGTCGTGAAAACCGAGACTCATTCCTCCCGCGCCGCAGAAGAGATCGACCCCAATCGGCCGCGAACCCTCGGTCACTGTCGACTCAGGCTGTTCGTCCAGCCAATTCGCCCACGGGAACACCCTAGCCCGACAAGCGAAGGCCGCGCTCGGATCCGCAGAAGACCCTGCCGGGGGCGCCTCTCACGGCATTGAGACTCGAACCGGTCTTGCTCGAACCTCCAGGAGGGGTCCGAGACCAATCCCCTACGAGTGACGTATTCTGGGATAGGTTCAGTTGAACTCGGAAGGCAACGGTGCCGACAGATGATGCTGGCGTGAGACTGGACGCGCCAGACCCGACCTCGAATTCCTTCGCGACAACGCCCAGTGCGCGGCGCCGGATGCAACGCCAGCCTGTGCGCGATACCGCACCGGAGCTGGCACTTCGGCGAGAACTCCATCGCCGTGGACTCCGATACCGTCTCGAGCAATCCATTGTTCCTGGCACCCGGCGCCGAGTGGATGTCGTCTTCGGGCCGACAAAGGTAGCCGTCTTCGTGGATGGGTGCTTTTGGCATGGATGTCCCGAACACGTCGCGCGCGTGCCGAAGGTGAACAGCTGGTATTGGAATGAGAAGCTCTTGCGGAACAGGGCGCGAGACCAGGATTCTGATGCCAGGCTGCGATCAGCCGGTTGGGTGGTCGTACGCGTGTGGGAGCATGAGGACATGGTTCGCCGAGCCAGCGACATCGATGCGCTCGTTCGCAGCCTCAGGCAGTGTCCAAGCTCTGGAGGCTCTCCTTCACGTAGCACCCGTCGCTCGCTTTCCCAGACCGCTAGTCAGGCGTAAGCCTCCCGGCATCCACCGCGAATCCCAGGCAACTGGAAACAGGGGAGTCGTCGGGCCGGCAGTCGATCGCGTCATCTGACACCGCGTGAGATGGTTTATTACAAGACCGCGTACCCGAATTCTGTTCCGCCGAGCGTCGAGCCCTGACGGTCGTCACCTAAAGGCAGGGCGAATGCTCGAGCAGCTTGTTCCCCGTGTCGCGTCTCGATGCTCGCCCTGTCAAATTTGACCTTTACCCCGACACCGGCCTCTGTTCTCGTTTCGAATGACTTACCTGGCGAACGCTGAAGGGGGTAGTACCATCTTTGCCGACGAGGGACGCGATAATCTCCTCCACACTCCACCGCGGGTCAACGAAACGCTGGCCAAACTTCAATCGGACGTCCGGAGCAAGTGCGTCCAAATCCCACTCTTCGCAAATGAACGACTCGAAACTCTCGATCTCCTCCTCAGGACACAACCAAAACGCGATCTCGTCCTTCTCGAGAGGGTAATCGCCAATCCTCCGCCATTCTCTCTCCCACCAGAACTCACGTTGCCTGGAATGCCAAGTGCCCATAGGTTCGCAAAAGGGAAATAACTTCGCGGCGGGGTGATCCACAAAGCTGCCGCGCCCTGCCTCGTCACGCAATGCATCGAGGGCCTTCGCTTGCTCCCAATCGTGGCCGGGAGTCATGTCGACGTACCAGACAGGGTTCGCGCCCCTGCGTCGCGCCATCATCTTGGTGACCGCCAAACCGTACGGACGCAAGTGAACGCAGCGGTGCGCGATATCGGCTACGAGCGAGTAGAGGTGCTCAACGGGCGCTTCGCTGAAACATACGCAAAGTTGAGCGTCGCGGTCACTACCTCCGAGTCTTTCGGCGTGATCCTTGCCCCATCCGAAACATGAGCGAGCCTCGATCCTCCGCTGCCGAATTATCGATCTGAGATTGTCGGCTGCAGTGCTGGTAGCTGACTCTCGAGTGAAGTGAACGATGAACGTGGAAAGGTCGCTCCTTCGATTGAGCACCTCCCGGATGGTCTGCCCCATGACATTATGCATCGACGCATCGCTGGCAGCGCTTGAGCGCGCGACAGCGATATCGCGTCCAGGTCGCGCCGAAGCTTCCCGATCGGACTGATCGCCGGCGACAGCGCTCGACAACTGCTAATTCAAACTCTCGAGTGGTTCGTTGAGCAGCTCGACATGATCCGCCAAAGCAAGACTTCTGAGCTTGCCGGCGAAAGCGACAGCCGCGTGCGTGCAGGAGGTCCCGTGCCTGGGCAACCTGACCAAATGTGGCCGTCCTAACCGAGGGCACGAGGCAGTATCGTGACCGCCTTGAATAGACCGGCAGCCAAACTCCGGTCTGATCTGAGTCGGGACTCTGCTCGCTACTGTTGCGTACCGTCAGCCTCGGCACGGGTACGCGTATCCTCCGAACCGCTCGAGGAATTGCCGGACGGTCCTAAATGCCCGGAACGCGAATCAGCAGCTGACGATCCGCGAGGGACTCGAAATGGTTCGCCAGCTGCCTAGCAAGCGCCGCTGAGCGGAGAAGAACGCCCACCTCGATATTTCGCGCTTGTGCAGCTTCGGTGAAATTCGCCGAGGAGACGAATGCAACTTGCTCATCGACAACAACGCACTTGGCATGGAGGCTCGCGCGTTTCGTGGCTTCGAGTTGGAGCGAGCGTGGATCGTAGTAGACATCTGGAAGACGCGATCCCGGCCATTCGTCAGTTCGGAAGCGGTGGGCAAAGAGCCGCAGCACCTCGCTTGGACGGGATGTGTCCCGATGATTTCTCTGAACATCGAGGAACATCCGAACCCTCAGCTCGGGTCTGGCCTCCATCCGCTCCACAAGAGCTTGGAAGACGTCGAGCCCCTGATAGACGGCATAGCCAACTACCACCACGGAGTGCTCCGCCTGGCGGAACAGCTCGCGGACGACGACGCGAGTGTCGCGGGTCGGAAAGCCGTCCGACTCAGGACCCGTGGTGACGAGCTCGACGCTGGTTTCACGGCGCTCGCGGGACTCCCGCTCGGAGGCGAGGACGTCGAAGAAGTACGCCAGGTGCTCAGTCGACAAGCCCTCAGCCGTGAGCTTCATCAGGATCGGCGCCGCCGTGGCTACACCACGTCCAAGGTACGGCGCCAGTGCGAGCTGGGACAGCGGTGACTTGAGCCTCCCGCCGCGCAGTGCCACTGCAACACCTCTCAGCTCGTCGACAGAGAGTGACGCGAATCCTTCGGTCACGGCGTGCCAGGGAAGAAGGCGGCACCCTGATCGCAGAGGGTGGGGACAACGAGAGCCCGATCGAGAAAGTCGTTGTGCTGCTCGCACGAGGTCTCGGCGATGAGTAAACACCCGTGGCAGGCGGCGCCGAGCAGGAACCTACGCACAGGTTCATCGTCCGGGTTGTGCTCGGCGCAGACGGGATCGTTTGAGCAGAGCCTGCCACCGTCGAAAGCCGAGTCCAAGTATTCGGTGATGCGACGCCCTGCCTCGACGAGGCCGCCGAGAGTTCCCTCCGCATCGGGCGAAGCGGTGTAGATGAGGATGCCGTAGCCTGCCTCGCCCGCGTATACGCGCTCGCGGATGGAGCTGGCCGGGTAGCCGCACTCCAGCGCCACGGCGGTCAGGAGTAGATGAGACAGACTGTGAAGCATCACGTAGGCCAGGCCTGGGAACTCGCGCCGGCTCTGCTTATGGTCGGAACGCCAGCGATCGAAGCCGCTCATGAGCAGCAAGGCCCGAGCGTGGACATCTGATCGCTCACTCCAGCGTTTGATCTCATCCGGCTTGAAGGCGAGGAAGATACCCTCTCCGCGGTTCTCGACTGCGGGGAGCCAAGTGATCTCGCGACCGAGCATCGCGGGCCGGACGCCGAGCTCTAGGTCCCCCTCCGCATCCGGCGTGATCGCCTCGAAGCGCGTAAAGCTGAACTGCGCGCTCACCTCGCGCAGCCGGTGAACGAGCACCACCCGATCGACTGCGGCGCTGATTGGAGCTGTCCAGCGGTCGCGAGGCAGGGCTCTGGCGTAGAAGGTGCCGTCGGGAACGTCCGACCCGATCTCCTCCTTGCTGGTGAGGAGAACCTCGAGTTCGGCGCGCTTCACCGGTTTGTTGGCGTGTGAGGTGCCGCCAGCACGGCGGGAGCGGATCTCCTCGACGACTACGTCATTGGCCAGGCCGTAGAGGGCAGCCTCCACCGGGGGCAGGATCTTTCGGAGATTCTCCAGGTCTTCGGGGTGATCGATGTGCTGGAGCGTGTCCCACGCTCGATCGACGGCCTGGACGACATCGTCATCGCGCTCCGGTAGCGAGATGACGGTCAGGACCTGGGGGAAGTAGGCGTTGCTCGCGGCGCGGACGAGCAGCCGGTTGGGCTCACCGCAGTTCTCGCCGGCATAGGGACCGAGCCACGGCCGGGCTCCATTGCACATGCCGAGGGCGCGGTTGGCGAGTGTGGCGGCCTCGGTCATTGGGCGCTCTTGCTTGCAGGCGCACCTGACCCAAACTTCGCTCAGATCGCCGCTCGTTCCGCGTTCGTCGACCCAGAGCTGGCGTCGGCATTCGTCATGACCGCGATGGACGAACCCGTACCAGTCGATGTCGCCGATATGCCCGCTGCGGCAAGCTCGGACAAAGCGAATCGGAACGACGTTGCGCTTCTTGCGATCTTCGTCGATGTACTTGCCGCGGTGAAGAGCGGAGCGGTGAATCAGGAGTCGCGACCTGACCGCAGCAGATGACTCGACGACGTCGGTGATGAACCACTCGGGGAAGCGCCAGGCGGTAACGCCGGTCGGGGGGGCCGTGGGGTCCGGATCGTCGAGCGGCGGAGTCCGCAGTCGCAGCCCGGGGACGTTCAACAGCTCTTCGAGCTTGGCCACTAGGCGAGGTTCATGGACCTCAGCCTGTCCGGCTGGCGACCAGTGATCGAGCCCGGCAACGAGCGCCGAGTAGTTGGGGAGATCGACGAGAGCGCCGGGTCCGAAGGTGCTGATGACTTGGCTCTGGCGGAGTCGACCCTGCGGTCGCCTGCCGGGGCGCGGACTCATGGCTCCTCGTCCTCGTCCAACTCGGTGTCGTCGAGGGTCCGGACCCAGAGGTTGACCTCTGGCTCGACATCGCGCATCGACCGGTTGGCTCTGAACTTCCAGTGTCGCTTGGGGAGCTGCGCCAGCTCGGGATCGAGAAACTCATGCAACAGCGGCCGCGCGGCCCCAACCTCGCGAGCCTGGTACTGGAGGCGGATGCCCTGCTTGTCGTAATCGAGCGCGATCTTGTCCCACTCGTCGAGGAGGTCTTCGGTTCTCTTCCGCACGAGCTCGGCAAGTGCGTCGGCGTCCTGCGGTGAGAGGTCAGCGTGACGGCGGGCGCGACTGGTTAGCGTCTCGGTGACGAAGTCGAGGTTCGAGCGCTCGGTCATGATCGCCGTAGCGCCGAGTGGTGGTGTCAGCGCCCGGTCTCCGAGACGAGCGAGTGCGACGGTCGTTCCGGCGAGACCTCGATCAAGGGCGCGTGGTGAGAACGGTGTGACCCCCGTTGCTTCGACGCTCCGATAGAACGTCGCGTGGTATGCCGGGAACCGCTCGTAGTGGGAGCGGTCCCGCGGCCGGTGGGGGTTGAGCACCGTCACCACGAGACCCGGACGCTCGTGATCACGGCCGACGCGGCTCGTCGCCTGGATATATTCGGCCGTCATCTTGGGCTGACCGAAGACGACCATCAGGCCGAGCCTCGTGATGTCGAGGCCTACAGAGATCATGTTCGTCGCTAGGGCGACATCGACCCGCTCCTTCTCCTGGAAAGACAGGGAAAGACGGCGCTTGGCGTCGGCAACCTTGTCGGTGGTGACACGGGAGGTCAGCTCAAGGAGGTCGGCGGAAATCTTGCGATCCGCAAAGAGCCCATCCGTTTCGCCGACCCGCCGCCGGCTTCCATACGCGCCTAGGCGGGTGGCCACCTCGTCCTCGACGATCCTGCGCATCCCGCCCAGCTCCCTGAGGCTGTTGAAGTAGCCGACTAGCGTCATATAGGGATCAGCGGCGTTCTCCTTGACCCGCCAGGCGCCCAGGGCAAGATACGTCTTCTGGGCAGCGCTGAGAAGGGCGAGGTAGGTGCGTAGCAGGACGACCTTGGGACTCCGGCCCTGTGCAGCCACACCGAGGTAGTAGCGCGCTGCGCTCACCTGCGTCGAGTGAACTCTCGCGAAGAAGGAATGGCGCCGGTCGGGGCCGGGCGGAGGGAAGACGTCGACGGCATTTCGGGCGAAAAGCCCGCGGATTTGGTGGTCGGCGCGGCGGACGGTGGCAGTCGAAGCGACGATCTTCGGCTTGAGAACCCGTCCCTCAAGCGACACCGACGAGAGCGCCTCAAGAGCTGTCTCATAGAGGCCGACCATGGTTCCCATCGGCCCGCTGATGAGGTGAAGCTCGTCCTGGATGATGAGGTCGGGCGGCGGCAGGAAAGATTCGAGGGGCTGGCCGCGGTTCGGCTCCGCGGGGCCGTAGAAGCCGTCCGCGTCGGAACGCTCCACCTTCCCGAAGAAGCCGGCGACATCTCCTGTCCACGGCATCGCCGCGAACTTGTCGACAGTGGCGATGACGAAGCAGGGCAGGCGTCGGTAGATGGGCTCATCGACTCCTAGGATGGGCAGCCGCCTGCCGCGCGTGAAGTCGCAGGTTCGATTCATGCAGCGGAGCCACAGGTTCTCGGGTGCGTCGGGATTCGGCTGAAGGTCGAACGAGTGCTTGCCAAACTTCGTTCCGCACCAGGGACACTCCTCCAATGGGATCGGAGCGGGTTTGCGGTCGTCGTTCTTGAAGGCAATGGTCTTGGCCCGAGCGGACGACGAGTCGTTGTCGCCCTTGTGGCCCATGCGGTTCGGCGTCGCGGCCATCCCTACCCACAGGCCGATCTCGAAGGGCCAGTCCCCGAGGCGTTCGCGATCCCGATCACGCTCCAGCTCTAGCGCGCAGACGACGGCAGAGGCGCGGGCGAGCTGATCGAGGGTGAGCAGCCGCAGCGTGTATCGCATAAGCACGCTGACACCGGCGGAACCCACGCCGGGATGTCGAAGCCGTCGCAACACTAGGGTAAAGGCGACGAGGCCGAGGTAAGCCTCGGTCTTGCCGCCGCCTGTCGGGAAGAAGAGCAGGTCGACGACGTCGCGGTCGGCGTGAGTGGGATCGGTCATACCGCTAAGGTTCATGAGCAGGAACGCCAACTGGAAGGGTCGCCACGCCGGCGGGTCGACCACTTCTGGAGCCGCGCCACGGAGGATGGCCTGGCGTCGCCTGCCGGCCGCAGCCATGACGCGGTTCGCGATACAGAAGGCCTCGAAAACCTCCGGGTTCTGGAGAAGCGCGATGCCTGCCCCGATACGGTCGGCCGCCACCGAAGCGCGGCGCAGCAGTTCGTCCGCCGTCTCCCGACGCCGCTCCGTCAGCGTCGGCTCGAGGGCTCGTCGCTGGACCTCGATCCACTCGCGGTACTGGATGACCAATGGTTCCAGAGCCGATCGGGCAACGCCTGCATCGGAAATCGACGCCAGCGTCTCCATTCCCAGTTCGACGCCGGGAATCGCCTCTGGGGCGATCCGCTCGACCTCGGCATGGGAGAGCCAGACCGTGCGAACTACGCGACACGCGCCGCCGTCCTCGACATCGGCTTCGGTCGAGACGCCGTGGCCCACGGCGAACTCGCCGACATCGCGGTATTGAAGGTCGGCGACGCGCTCATCCCACTCGGAGCTTTCTAGCCCGCGAAGATCGGGTCTCGACACCAGGGCCAACTCAGACGAAACCTCGATCTGCGCCTGGAATGCGAAGGCAGTATCGCGGGTCTCATCGGGAGCCTGGGGTCGGCGGTTGATAAGGAACATCGAGACCGAACGTGTCCCAGGCGGAACGCCCCCTTCACCAGTAGCGCGTGCTCCTACCGTTCGGGCGGACACCGCAACGGCCAGCCCCCCGCCGTCTGGCACTGGCTCCTCGTGCGACCGCTCCGGGACTTTGATGGAAAGGTGCGTCTCGCGAGGCATCCGGCGCCAGAAGAAGAAGCCGTCTGTGCCGTCTCCCTCGTCCGAGTGGTCAACTTCGGCCGAGAGTTCCGCCGCAGGCTCGTCATCCCGTCGCGAAGGCGCCTCCGGTAGGTAGTCGCCCCATCGCACGGTGACGCCAATATGGTCCGCGCCGGGCGGAAGCATCACGCTCATCCCGATGGAGGACGGCAGGAAGGCCCGTCTCGCCGCCGGTGTCTCAGGTGGCCGCTCATCGTCGATTCCGCCTGACTCACCCGCGGCGTCGACCTCCTCGGTCACCGTCTCATCGACGCGCTGGGAGTCGGAGGCCCCAAGCGGGACCAGGAAACCGGTGAGATACCAGCGCGAAGGCGCCTGTCGCAGCAGCTCGGATTCGAGCGCGTCCCCTGGACCCGGGCCGATCAGGTCCAGTTGCAGAGCCTTGACGAGCCGGGAACGCACCTCGATAGGCCTAGCCGTCTCTGCCACCCTCACGCCTCCTCGAACAACCTTGCACCTGAAGCTACGGCAGCGCGCGCAGCACGTCTCGGCCTGCTGCTGTCCGCTGGATCACCGAGCTCCAGCCGTTCCGCCTGGGCTCGCTCCGCGTTCAGAGCGAGAAGCCGCCCAAGGATCGCCTCACCGACGTCGTCGGGCCAGCGATACCGCCACGGCTTCGATCGTTCCGTCGTCTCGACAGCTTCGTCAGTTTCGAAGTCAAGAAGAAACTCGCACGGTCGCCATAGGTCGTCGAATTCATAGGCATGAAGGACAGTCCGATCAAGATCGTCGTGAAGTTCACGCAGCCGGCTGATTTCAGGTGATCTCTCATTTGGATCGTGAAACCGGCCATATGTCTTCGTCAGACCCTCATTACGGCGGACCATAAGCTCGCCGCGATGCGCGTAGTACCTTTCACCAATCTCATCAAGGCTTCTATCACTCTCGAAGTTGTGTGGAAAAGGGAACGTCGCGAAGCAGTCCTCTGGCGAGTAGCTGAGGGCATCTCCCAGCGTCGATGAGAACCTGCGTGCCCAAAGCTCGTGCACCCGAGACTGGAGAACGCCGAATGCGCCGAACGTCTCCAGAAGGATGACCACCAACTTCTGCGAGTAGATGAAGTTCGTACCAAGAAACGCGAATGCAAGGTGCGTACTCACTTGAGAATTCACCAGCACCCGAGACATCTGTTGGGCTGTCGAGTACAGCTCGGGCCGGTGGGCTTGATAGGCCCACCAACGTCGCTTGAGGGCACGAGCACTCGGTGTATCGCTAAGGATGTCGCGACCGGGTTTCACCTTCTCCCGAACGATCGTTGCAAGCTCTCGCCAGTCAGCCAGATCGTCTTCTTCCGCTAGGTCGCTCAGGTAGATGACGTATCGATGACCTTCGAGAATCGGACTGGTGTTTATCTCATCGCCCCCGATGTACGGCAGGATTCGATCCCTGAGTCGGGGGTCGTGTTGGAGCAGGCTGGTCATCAAAGAGATCGGATTGGCCTTCGGATCCGAGTCGTCAAAGAGAAAACCTTGGCCATAAATCTTGCTGCCTGACGAGTAGTAGGGATTGGTCCTGAGTCGGGTTGGGCTGTGATCCACATTGCCAGGCACCAGATACGCGCTGATCCGATCACACGGCCGTCCGTCAAGTATGGGAGTTACATCGACGTGACCCTTCTGTATGTGAAGGATGCTGACGACAACGGAGACGTAACCAGGCCAGGGGAGTCTCCGAACAGCATGAACTAGTGACCCGCCGCTCTCGAGAATCGGGACCAAACCGCCCTCGCGCGTGTCTCCCTGCGAAATGGTATTTGTCGCGAGCAACCCTAAGCACCCACCAGCGCGCAGGAGTGAGAACACTCGACGAAAGAAGTAGGCGACCAGATCGCACAAGTCACCTGCGGGCGGATACATCTCGGCGAGCCAGCGCAGATACGGGGCTCCCAAGAATGTCGAGATTCGTCTACCCCCGAGAAAGGGAGGATTTCCCACGACGGCGTCGAATCCCCCGCGTTCGTGGTCGAACACCTCAGGAAACTCGATCTCCCAGTGGAACGGAATAACATGCCGCTCAGCGTGCATCTCGTCGATGAGTCCCTGCAACGGCAGCGCGTCGCCGCCCTGCTGCCAAGCCCACACCTGCTGAGCGAGGCTGTCGCGCTGTTGCTGCCGCTCCATTCGGCTCGAACCTGAGAAGAAGGCGAGGATCACCAGGTCGCCTGCAAGGCGGAGATCGTTCAGCGCATCATCCGCGTCCTTAAGTAGGTGACGCAGCGTTCTTACATCGGAATCGTCACTGGCGTTGCGGATTTCCGCTCGTAGTTGCTCGCAATCATCAAGCTTCGATTGAAGAAGGGATCGGGTGATGAAGTCCTTTTCGCTACTTGGCAGCCAGTGGAAAGCCACGATCTCGTCGCGGGTCAGTCCCACAAGCGAGTCACCGCACCGCAGAGCATGGTCTACGAAAGTGAAGGCGTGGTCCCGCGCAAGAGTGACGAGCCAGAGGGAAAGCTTCGCCAGGTCCACCGCGACGGCATTGCGGTCAACGCCGTACAGGCAGCGGTGAGCGACGAGCCGCCGCGCGTGAAGCAGCTCGTCAGAGTCGGGCGGGATCGCCGGCACACAGTCGTGTGCATGCCACGCGTCGACGAGCCTGTCGGCGAGCTGACGGCACGCCTCAACGAGGAACGCTCCCGACCCCATGGCCGGGTCGCATACCTTGAGATCGAGGATGGCTTCAGGGGTCAGGTTGTCACCTAGGTGCTCGAAGATAGGACGGAGAGTTGTGCTGACTATCGGCTCCGTGAGTGACCGCGGCGTGTAGAACGATCCACTACGTCTGCGCTCCTCATTCGGCTGGAGGATCATGGCACCGGCCGGCACGACACTCGGTGTGGCGCGACGATCAATTTTCCGCTCGATTGCCAACTCGACTTCAGCAATCGTTGAGGCCGAAACAAGCGCCGTCGCCTCGATTAGGGTGAGCTTCTGTTCCCCCTGTTCACGCACCCACTGCGCCCGCTTCGAGGCGGTAGTGGCCAGGAGCTCGTCGACATTGATCGTGACTGGAGCACCGTGCTGCTTGGGCGGCTTTAGGGCAAGCGAGTGTCCTCCGGCGATCTCCAAGCGAAAACCCATCATGGTTTCGTAAACCGAACCTATTTGCTCCACATCGAGGCTTCGATACGAGAGGCGCTCGCCGTCCAGAACCAGGAGGTTGTTGAGCACGCGCCAGACAACTCCGTCCGAGACAAGCGGGGCGTCGATGCGGCTTCCCAGCACTCGCGGAACACCGTGGGGTCGGCCCTCGAGGAAGGGGAAGCGGTCCGGATCGAAGAGATGTCCCTGGCGCGGTGGTAGGCGCAGGCCGCCGAAGCGAACACCGTCAAAGACGATCCTGAAGAGCGAGAGAAGTTGCGCCCAAGCGCCGTAGCGCAGATCCATCGTGTCGGGGTAGCGCCCAGCGTCAGCTCGCAGCCGCTCGAAGAGCCCGCCGACCGAGTAGTGGAGGCTGTAGACGTCGTCGGCCGGCATAAGGTCGCGGTCCTCGGCGTAGAGGAGGAACACAAGGCGCAGCAGGACAGTCAGCAGTCCTTCGTACACGAGGTCAGGTTCTTCGCGCAGCACGCCGTGAAGTAACTCGCCGTGGGCATGATCGTCCGCCGCTTGGAAGCCGCGAAGCAGCTCGTAGAGGCCGGCGAGGACCTGGCCGGCAAGCCGGGTCGAGACGTCGTTCTGGTAGCGCCGGCTGTCGTCGAGGATCGCCTGTAAGCGCTGCTCGCGGGGAAGCGTGAACAGCCGCTCGGCACAAAGGAGCATGTCCAGGGCAGCCAGGATGGGCCGTCCGGCCACCTCGGTCATTGCAGCCACCGGGAAGGTGAGGTGGCCCGAGGTCTCGCCCCGCGGGGCGTGGACAAGCCGCAGATGAGAGCCGTTCGTGAGCAGACCGATCGGGATCCGGCTCTCACGGAGGAGGCGCTCGAACTTCGACTCCGGGCTCGCGCGCCAGCCGCGATCGTCGGCGGCGCTTGGCGAATCTAGATCGGTGCCCTCCGGCAGAACCTGGACCAGCATCATCCACACGCTCACGGGATCGTCGGGCTCGGGCCCATGCACGGCGTAGGTGGCTCGCAGCACCTCGCCGTACTCCGGCAGCGAGCACTCCAGGTCGGAGGGTGCATCGACGAGGTCACCGTCGTCCCAGCGAAGGACCTGAACGACGAACTTGGGGAGGTCAGTCAATGCCGCACCGCGCGGAGCCTGTTCGACCACGTCGAGAAGAAGCTGCTGGAGCGGAGCGACGTTGCGGCTGACGTACGCCTGCGCCTTGACGAGCGCGGGCGGCGAGACGACAACTCCGACGGGTTGGACATATCCCAGCCATTCGCGGTGCGCTTGCAGCTCAGGATCGGCCATCGCTACCCCGTCACCGGCCACAGATAGGCGAGCGCAATCGGTTCAAGCCTCTCCGCGGTCACGTCGTAGGCTCGGCGGATCCGCTCGGGTTCGTCAAGGATTTCTCTCTCGATCTGCTCCAGTCGGCGCTCCCAGTGCCGTCGGTTGGCTTCAAGTTGACGGACTTCCTCATCAATGTCGAAGCGAAACTGGCGCGACCGCTGCTCAGTCTTGGAGACCCGGTCACGTTGCGAGACGAGGATGTCGTACATGGCCTTTGCTTCGGCCTCAGCGCGCGTTGCGAGCTGTCGACGGGCGTCCGATGCGACTTCGGCTCCCCGCTCCTCAAGGAATGGCAGCAGTTCGTGCACATCGCGGCCCGCCGATGCGAGAAGGCGGTGTGACACCGTCTCTGAAACGCGTCCGTGATCGAGGAGCGCGTCCTCTAGGAGGCTCAGCGTGTCTCGCTCTGCCGTTCGCCTGTATGGGGTGAGACCGCCCTTCCGGTCCTCGGGGTCTGTCCAACGTGCAGAAACGGGCACCAACTCCTCGTGGAGCCGGACACCGCGTGCGCCGTACAAGCAGATGCGACCGAGAAGGACGATGCGCGGGATCGAGTCCTGCGTCTGCGCTAGGCAGGCACGTGACAGGTCATGGAGAACGAAACCCTGGGCGGTGAAGCGTCCGAGCAGTCGGCGGACGACTTGGTGTTCGAGGTGGAGGTGGACCACGTCATCAGAGACAACCCCCGGGTCCTCGAACACGACCGGACGGACAGGCGATTCCCGACGCCATTGCCAGACCGGCTCACCGCGGGGACGCAGGACGCGGAGCGAGTCCATCGTTTCGGTCCACGTTGGGTCGGCACGCTCGTCGAGGACGGGGAATGCGAAGCGCTCAAGCCCTCCATCCTCTGTGGAAAGAGGTCGGAGTCCCTCCGCGCCGATGAGGTTAAGGGCCGAGCCGAGCGCCTGTCGGAAGTGCTCGTCGTTGAGACCGATCCATGACCGCGATGTCTCCAATCGGTTGCGAAGCCCGTCGAGCTGCTGCCTGAGGTCGTGCTGGCGCTGGCGTGCTTCCTCCAGCTCGTCGCGAACGGTCGCCTTGGCGTCAGGGTCGATATCCGCTTCCTCGATCTCCTGGCTGAGCAGATCGATATTCGAGTGGCGAATGCCGCCCTTGAGCATCTCCTCCAGGCGGCTCTCGACGACGTCGGCGAGGCTGCCCAGTTCTTTGCGAATGGTCTCGGTCTTGCGCACGAGGACCTGGAGCACCCGGTCCTCCGGCCGCTGGAGATAGACGAAGTAGTGGCAGAAGACCTCGTCTTGGGGCTGAAGCTTGCGGTCGATGCGGCCGTTGCGCTGTTCCATCCGAGACGGGTTCCACGGCACGTCGAAATGGAACAAGTGCCAGCAGTGGGCCTGAAGGTTGAGGCCCTCGCGTGCAGCGTCAGTAGCGATGAGGATGCGGACCGGGTTGGTCTCGGGCGGAGCGTTGAAGGCTCGCTTGATCTCTTCGCGCTCTTCGAGGGGGGTGGGGCCGTGGAAGACCACGATGCGACGGCCGGAGTCTTCCGTGTGGGCAAGCGCGGCGAGGAGCTGTTCGCGCAGGTATCGCTTGGTGTCGTCGTACTCGGTGAAGATAAGGATGCGCAGCGGCCTCCAGGTGACGCCGTCGAGCATGTTCTCCGCCATCCAGTCCACGAGCTTGCGAACCTTGGCGTCGGGCAGCCCCCGCGCGGCGTCGGCGATCTCTGCCATCTCATCGAGCAGTCGCTGCTCGCGAGCGAACAGCTCAGCAGATCGGTCCTCCGTAACGTTCCCTACAGAGGCGGCACTGGCCGCGGCGAACTGGCTGTCCTCCTCTTGGGCGAGGATCTCCTCTGGTTCATATGCCCGCTCGTCGTCGTTGGAGAGCGTGCCCGTAAGGAGGTCGAGACGGTCCGTCTCGACGGTGGAGGTCCGCTCGACACGAGACGCTTCCCACTGGCGGGCCACGGTTCGGCGGTGGACGCGAAGCGTCCGGGCGAACGCCTCGATCGAGGAGAGGAGCCGCTGTTGGAGGCCGCAGATGAGCAGGCCCGAGGCAGCTTGCGTCCGCTTCGACTCACCGCTGAGACGCTCCTCGCGAAGCTGACGGTATTGGTCGAGCAGCTTTGACAAGCGCAGCTCGGGAGCATCGTCGGGAAGGCCGGTGATGTCCTCTTGGACAGGGGTGCGCTTGGGGAAGCCGCCGGAGATTTCGCGGATGTCCTCCTTCATGCGACGTACGAGCACCTCGTCACGGAGCTTTGCCGCGACAGGCACACCGCGGCAGAACCGCTGAGGATCGAGCAGCTCGAGGAGCGCCGAAAAGCTGTTCGAGTGCCCGTTGTGTGGGGTTGCGGAGAGGAACAGGCGGTGCTCGAACCGGCTGGCGAGGTCACGAACAGCTCGGGTGATCTTGGAGTCGATCGCGTACCTCACGCCGCTCGCCGGCGCGGCGTGATGCGCCTCGTCGAGGATGAGCAGAGTTCCCGGCCGGAAATCTCCCAGATGGTCGCGCAGGCCACCCACGTAGTCTTCGTCGATCAACAAGCGCTGCGAGACGAGAAGCCGCGGATGCGTGGACCAGGGATTGACGCCGTAGCCGCGCTCACGCCGAACCCGTGCGATGTACTCGCGATCGAGGATCTCGAACGTGAGCCCAAACCGGGATTCCATCTCCTCGCGCCACTGGAGAAGCATCGATGGCGGAGTGGCAATCACGATCTCGCGGACCTTCCGGCGGAGCAGCAGCTCGCGAGCGATCAGCCCCGCTTCGATGGTCTTGCCCAAGCCGACGTCGTCGGCGATAAAGAGGTTGACGCGTGGCAGCAGGAGAGCCTTCCGGAGCGGTTCGAGCTGATAGGCGTCAAGGCGGATGCCGGCTCGAAATGGCGATTGGAATAGCCGCGGATCAGCAGCGGTGACCGAATTCCAGCGGAGAGCATGCACGTAGGCAGCAAAGTGCCTGGGTTCGTCGAACCCTTTGGCGCCAAGGTCGCCCCAGGCTTCCGCGTCCAGGATTTCAGGGTCGACCTCGCACTCCCACAAGACCTCAAGGGCCTGGCCTTGGGCATCGTCATCGACGCAGGCCAGGCGGACAAGTGTGGCGTCTCCAGGAGAAGGAGCTGGGACGATCTCCTCCACGAGATACTGGCGCTGCCGAACATGGACCAGCTGCCCCGGAGCCGGAGGGAGCGCGATCATCGTCACCGCTAGCGCCACCTCCTACAACGAACCCTACTGAGGGCGACTTCGGTGAAGGGTGGGAAGCCCAGAAGATCCTCAAGCCGATCCACAGCCGCCTCGCCTCGGCCTTCGTCAGCGCTGATCATGTTGGTTCGATGTGTTTCAGAGGTCGACGGGCGTCCGGCGTGGACAGTTCGCGTGGGCTCGACCTGAGCTTCGATCACGCGGTAATGCTACGGGCCAGGTTTCACGTCCGCAGGGGGAGTAGCAGGTCCATGCGGTCGGTAGTATCCGCGCCCAGCCATATTCCGCCAGTCTTGCTGGCGCGAGCCCGATCTCCACGCTTCGTCCCAAGCCGAGGCGTCTGACGAGCTTCCCGCATCCAAGGAGACCCATCACCTGGCTCTCGCCTACTGGGCGGACCGGATACCCCAAAAAGGCCTTGCCAAGTCAGTGACGCGTTCGACCTCGGCGATAGTCGCATCTGCCAGTGCAGCAGAGAAACTTGCTGCTGTGGGTCAAGATTCAGCGGTCGACTTCGTCAGCGGCCAGGAACAGGAACCGCTGCCGCACGGCGTGAGCGATGGAAACGACAGATCCGCCGACGATTCCGGCAGCTCGTCGTCAGGACGATCAACACCGAGTCGGTTATCCGGATGCGTCACGACGGCGAGATCCAAGACCCGCAGCTCGTTTGGATGGACCTGCTACAGGACATCAAACACGGTTGGATCAACGCCGACCCATTTCGACAGTGGCTAGCGCTCGAGCTCGAAGACATCCTTCCCTCGGGTGGTCGCGGCTCGGACGATCGGTCTGAGCGAGAACTTCTGCGCACGCGGTTGGACGCCGGCAAAGAGCTGGTTGCGCTCATCAAAAAATGGATGGCCACCGCCAATCCCGCAATAGCGGAGTAGCGATGAAATTCGACTTACACATCTCGACGACGGTGCTGGGGCGGTGCCAACTACCGGACACAGCTTTCGTCGGCCATCGCATGATCACGCGCCCAGGGGAGTGGCGGTAGCCGCAGCATCCGGCGCAACGCCGCACCCGCTCGGTACCCTCAAGATCGGTGACGACCGCCCAGCGCTCCGCCGATCTCGATGAGGGACGGACTCGCCAGCAGCGGGGCAACTGACAGGAGAGAGAGCCTCCGCGGTGATCGCTAGGTGATTGGCGATCATTGCGAAACATCGCAGCGCTGATCCGTGCGCCCGCTTAGGCGATGCGCCACACTCGTGAAGTGGACGATGAGATCTCTCGCGAGGCAGCGAACCTGCTTCGATCAGTCGTCTCGGCCGTCGCGAAGGGCGAACTCGAGGCAAGGACCCCTGACGCGCGTGCCTTGCTCCGGCGACTCGAGGGGGCGCTCATCGCACTTGAGGCATCGTCTCCCAAGAGCGAGTCTGAACACGTACATGATTCGGCTTTGCGCGATACGAGGGATTAGTGTAAGCTAGGGCCGTTGACCAGGACCCGAACACGCACTGGCAGCCCGACATCCGTCGTTGGGTACTGCCGCGTGAGCACGGAAGAACAGGGCGACTCCGGCCTCGGACTGGCTGCGCAGCGGGCTGCCGTCGAGGCCGAGTGTTCTCGGCGCGGATGGGAGTTGCTAGCCATCCACGAGGACGTCCTGAGTGGCCGGACCCTCAACCGGCCAGGGCTCGCCGTCGCGCTCGCATGCGTGGAGTCAGGCGAGGCGGCGGCGCTCATCGTCGCCAAGCTCGACCGCCTGTCGCGATCGCTCGTTGACTTCGCTGGCCTCATGGCGCGTGCGCAGCGAGGCCAGTGGAATCTCGTCGCGCTGGATCTCGGAATCGACCTCTCCACCCCGGCTGGCGAGTTCATGGCCAACGTCATGGCGTCGGCCGCGCAGTGGGAACGCCGCATCATCGGTCAGCGCACCCGTGACGCTCTGGTAATCAAGCGAGCGCAGGGTGTCCGGCTTGGCCGCCCAAGGACCCTCGCCGCCGACGTGGTGGTTCGCATCCGGGTGGCCCACGAGTCCGGGGCCGGTTGGTCCCTTATTGCCCGCGAGCTCAACGAAGAAGCGGTACCCACAGCACATGGGGGGACGAAGTGGTATGCGTCCACGGTGCGGAGCGTCGCCCTGGGTGCTGAGACACTCGCGCGACCGGCTGCAGGCACATCGGCGACATTCGGCCGTCGCGATATCACACACCAAGTCCCGCACAAGCGCTTCGCCAGGACAGAGAGTAATTGTCAAGACTGAGAGGAGGATTGAATGGCTCGCAAGCGAACTAGCACGTTCGGGAGCGTTCGCAAGTTCAACTCCGGTCGCTACCAGGCAAGCTACTGGCACGAGGGGAAGCGTTACATTGCGGACCACACCTTCGATGCCAAGGCGGACGCCGACGCATGGCTCGCCAACATCCGAACTGACATCGGTAAGGGCCAGTGGGTCGACGCCAACGAAGGACGGAAGCGCTTCGAGGAGTACGCCAAGCAGTGGTTGGAGGACCGTCACAACCTCCGCCCCAGGACGAGGGAGCTGTACGCCTCTCAGTTGAACCGCCATCTGGTGCCCGCCTTCGGCCACCTCGAACTGGTCCAGATCACGACGGCCAAGGTGCGGACCTGGTACTCCGGGATTGCCCGCGCCAAACCCGTCAGCGCTGCCAAGTGCTACCGCCTATTGCGGACAATCCTGGGTACGGCCGTGGAAGACCGGATGCTCTTCGCTAACCCGTGCACGATCAAGAGGGCAGGACAAGAGCGCTCACCCGAGCGTCCCATCCCAACCATTGAGCAGGTCGATGCCCTCGCTTCAGCGCTTCCAGAGCACTATCGAGCGCTCGTCTACACGGCCGCGTACGCCGGTCTGCGCCTCGGGGAATGCTCGGCCCTGACACGCGAGCGAGTCGACCTAGTGCATCGAACCATCTCTGTGACCGAACAGGCTCAGCTGGTAAGCGGACAGGGACGCGTCATCGGGCCACCCAAGAGCGACGCCGGTCGCCGCACCGTCGCGATTCCGAAGGTTCTCGCCGACATCCTCGAAGATCACCTCGCCCGATTCGTTGGCCCAGCACCGACCGCTCCCGTTTTCACTGGCGACAAGGGTGGGCCACTCAGCGGACAGCACTTCGGAAGCCAGTTCGCCAAGGCCCGCCACGCAGCTGGACTCAACAACATGCACTTCCACGACCTCAGGCACTTCGCCGGCACGATGGCGGCACGCACAGGGGCGACGACAGCGGAGCTGATGGCCAGGCTGGGTCACAGCACTCCGAGAGCGGCGCTGATCTATCAGCACGCGACCGCCGAGCGTGATCACGCGATTGCGTCCGGTCTCGACGCCTTGGTCGCTGAGGCGAAGAACGCTCCCGTTGCGCAGGTCGTAGAGCTTCCGAACCGCTCACGCCGGAGCTCCCCGCGCGCGTAGCGCGCGCGGCCGAGACGTTGTCTGTTGGCCGCCAGGCGAATATCTGCTCTGACCAGGGAACTTATCGGAGCGGGCGACGAGAATCGAACTCGCGTTCTCAGCTTGGGAAGCTGATGTTCTGCCGCTGAACTACGCCCGCGGAACTCCCACCAGATTAGCCGAGCACCTGTCCGCGATCCGAGGCGTTCTCTACCAGCCGAACTGCTCTGAGGAAGGAGACCAGTTCGAGCTCGGGCGTAATCCAGAAAGCATCCGGGTAGTTGGGAGGTACTGTCCGTTGCGACCAGCTCAGACGCCGACTCCGCGCGGCGTCACTTCGCGGCCATACACAGAAGATCGGTATCGTCACACGCATGACTGAGCCTGAAGGACCGGCCGAGACGACAAGGCTGGTGCGAACTCCGACGCTCGAAGACTTGGAGCTGGTTTGGCAGACCGTGCACTCGGTCTTGGAGCCCACTCCTCTCGTTTCGAGCCCGATCGCCCCCAATGGCTTTCTCAAGCTCGAGACCTTCCAGCCCACTGGCGCATTCAAGGTCCGTGGTGGGCTCGCCGGGGTTTCGACCTTGCAGCCGGATCAGCGAGCGGTGACGGCGAGCGCGGGAAACCATGGCCTCGGCGTCGCGTGGGCATCGGTGCGTCTCGGCCGTCGGGCGACTGTCGTCGTGCCGGAGCACTCCTCAGTTGCGAAGGTCGCAGCGCTTCGCACCTACCCGATTGAGCTCGTAGAGCACGGTGCGGACTACGAGACGGCCGAGAAATACGCGCTGCGACTCGCAGCCTCGGATGGAGCCTCGTACCTCTCTCCGTACAACGACCCGTTCGTCATCGCCGGGCAGGCGACGATCGGCTGCGAGCTCGACGCCCAGGCGCTCGGTGAGTTGACCGTGGTCGCGCCGGTCGGCGGGGGCGGCCTTCTCTCGGGGCTCGCGCTCTGGGCCAAGTCACGCCCGGGGGTTCGCCTAGCCGGCGTCGAGTCGAGCGAGTCCCGTGGGATCGCCGCCGCGGTCGCCGCGGGCCATATCGTGCACGTGCCGGTGGGTGACACGATCGCTGACGGGCTGGCGGGAAACCTAGAACCGGGCTCGGTGACTGTTGGCCTTATCGCCGGAGCACAGCTCGTCGCCGTCGACGACGACGAGCTCCGTGCCGCTATGCGCTGGCTGTTCTCCAACCATGGCCTCGTCACAGAGGGCGCCGGCGCAGCAGGGGTCGCAGCGGTCCTGGGCGGCAAGATCGACATAGCCGGACGGCTCGTGGTCGTGATCACGGGCCGCAACATCACGGCCGACCGTTTCGCAAAGGTCCTTCAGGCTGAATAGCCAGGTCCGGGAGTCTGCGGAGAGTCCTCCGCGCGGCCACTGCCGCTCAGTACCGGTACGCGTCCGACTTGTACGGGCCCTCGACCGGCACACCGATGTACTCCGCCTGCTCTTCCGTCAACTTCGTGAGATGCACACCCAAGGCGTCCAGGTGCAGGCGCGCGACCTTCTCGTCGAGGTGCTTGGGCAGCACGTAGACCCTGGGCTCGTAGTCCTGCGGCTTGGTGAAGAGCTCGATCTGCGCCATGACCTGGTTGGTGAAGGAATTGGACATCACGAAGCTCGGGTGTCCCGTGGCGCATCCGAGGTTCAGGAGCCTGCCCTCCGCGAGAATGATCACGGCGTGGCCGTCGGGGAAGACCCACTTGTCGACCTGCGGCTTGATGTTCACACGCTCGACGCCCGGCACCTTCGCCAGCCCGGCCATGTCGATCTCGTTGTCGAAGTGGCCGATGTTGCCGACGATCGCCTGGTGCTTCATCCGGCCCATGTGCTCGGCCGTGATGACGGCCCTGTTGCCGGTGGCGCTCACGAAAATGTCCGCCGTCTCCACGACGTCTTCGACCGTCGCGACCTGGTAGCCGTCCATCGCCGCCTGGAGCGCACAGATCGGGTCGATCTCGGACACGACCACTCGGGCGCCCTGGCCGCTCAGCGACTCGGCGCAGCCCTTGCCTACGTCGCCGTACCCGCAGACGAGCGCGACCTTGCCCCCGATGAGCACGTCGGTCGCACGGTTGATGCCGTCGATGAGTGAGTGGCGGCAGCCGTACTTGTTGTCGAACTTCGACTTGGTCACCGAGTCGTTCACATTGATCGCCGGGAACAAGAGCTCGCCGCCCTCCTGCATCTGGTAGAGGCGATGGACGCCCGTCGTGGTCTCCTCGGTCACGCCCTTGACGTGGTTGGCGATCTCGCTCCAGCGTCGCGGATCCTCGGCCAGCGAACGCTCGAGCAAGCGCAGGATGACGGCGAGCTCCTCGTTCTCCGCGCCGGCCGGGTCCGGCACCGCGCCTTGCTTCTCGAACTCGGCTCCCTTGTGCACGAGCAGGGTCGCATCCCCGCCGTCGTCGAGGATCATGTTCGGGCCGCCGCCATCCGGCCACCGCAGCATCTGCTCGGTGCAGTGCCAGTACTCCTCGAGCGTCTCGCCTTTCCAGGCGAACACGGGCACGCCACGCGGCTCGGCCGGTGAGCCATTGGGGCCCACGACCGCTGCTGCGGCCGCATGGTCCTGGGTGGAGAAGATGTTGCAGGAGGCCCAGCGGACCTCGGCCCCGAGAGCGACGAGAGACTCGATGAGGACCGCCGTCTGCACAGTCATGTGCAAGGACCCAGAGATTCGTGCGCCTCTGAGTGGCTGGGCGGCCGCCTGCTCGCGCCGGATCGCCATCAGGCCGGGCATCTCGTGCTCGGCAAGCTCGATCTCCTTGCGGCCGAGCTCGGCCAGGGAGAGGTCGGCCACTTTGAATTCGAAGCTCATGCGATCTCCTTGCTCCGGTCGGCCGTTGCCACAGCCGGCGCCCTGTTCCAACCGGCCGTGTTGGCGGCCAGCAACTGCGTGTGCTTCTCCTGCTCGAAGGCCAGCCACTCGCCCGGGTCCACCTCAGCGGGCCGCACGGCTTCGGAGCTGAACCAGGCTTCGAGCCCGTCGCGAAGCCGAACGTCGTCGCGCAGGCGAAGGGCGAAGCCCACGTCGCTCAGCTCTATGCCGAAGCCTTCGAGAAGCTCAAGCAGCGTTCGCAGACGTTGCAGCTCGGCGGGCCCGTAAAGGCGATAGCCGGAAGATGAACGGCGAGGTGCCACGAGTCCGGCCTCCTCGATGTAGCGCAGCATCCGGGGCGACCATCCGGTCGTGGCCGCCGCCTCGTGGATAGTCAGCCCATCGGGAGCCATGGACCCAACCTTACCATCATCGTGGCAAGGTTGTCACGGGGAATTCTCTGCTGAAGACGACTAACCTGCTCAAGGCCATGATCCTGTCCGACCAGACGATCCGTGAAGAGCTGGCCAGCGGCCGGATCGGCATCGACCCGCTCGGGGAGGGCTGCATCCAGCCTTCCTCCGTCGACCTGCACGTCGATCGCTATTTCCGCGTCTTCCGCAACCACAATCTGCGTGCGATCGACGTCAAGGAGGACCAGGAAGAGCTCACCGAACTGGTCGCGATCTCCGAGGACGACGCCCTGATGCTGCACCCGGGCGAGTTCGTCCTCGGCTCCACGGTCGAACGGGTCCGCCTCCCCAACGACCTCGTCGGCCGCCTGGAGGGCAAGTCGAGCCTCGGGAGGCTGGGGCTCCTGATCCACTCGACGGCCGGTTTCGTTGACGCGGGGTGGGACGGTCACCTGACGCTGGAGCTCTCCAACGTGGCGAACCTCCCGATCACCCTGTACCCCGGCATGAAGATCGGCCAGATCAGCTTCCTCAGGATGACAACTCCCGCCGCCATCCCGTACGGATCAGCCGTTCTCGGCTCCAAGTACCAGCATCAACGCGGGCCGACCCCGAGCCGCTATTTCGAGAACTTCCGCGACCGCCAGGCCTGAGCGGCGGGGGGCCGTGTGCTGACCAGGTACCCGATCGGCCTGGCCGCCACTGCGGTCGCGCTGGCGATAGCCGGTCGGCGCCTCGCGTACGTCTTCGGGCTCGTCTCCTCGGGCCGGCCGGCGCCCGGCCGACTCACGCAAAAGGGGCGCGCTAGGCTCGAGCTGGAGGAGGTCGTCGAACAGCGCCGGCTGCTGCGCTGGAGGCTGCCCGGCGTGGCGCACGCCTTCACCTTCTGGGGCTTTTGCGTGCTGATCCTCACGATCATCGAGGCCTATGGGGAACTGTTCCAGCGGAACTTCGCCATCCCCGGCATCGGCCACGCGGCCGTCGTCGGCTTTGCCGAGGACTTCTTCGCCTGCGCCGTTCTCATCGCCGTGTTCGTGTTCAGCGTCGTCCGCCTCCGCTCCTCCCCGAAACGGGAGGGTCGTGCCTCCCGCTTCTACGGCTCGAACACGGCCGTGGCGTGGATCACGCTCGGGATGATCGCCCTCGTGGTCGTCACACTCCTCGTCTACCGCGCGGCTCAGACGAACACGGGTGATTTCCCCTACGGCTGGTGGGCCTTCGCCTCCCATGGCCTCGGGCGCGCGCTACGGCCGCTCGGGGTACAAGCCAACCGGACTGTCGCGACGGTCTTCGTGGACCTCAACGTGGTCGTGGTCATGGCGTTCCTGGTGCTGCTCGTCTACACCAAACACCTTCACATCTTCATGGCACCGTTGAACATCGCGTATACGCGCCAGCCCTCACGCCTGGGCGCCCTCGACAAGACCCCCGAGATCGATCTCGAGACGATGGACGAGGAAACGATCTTCGGTGCCGGCAGGATCGACCATTTCACCTGGAAGCAGCTACTCGACCTCGTGACCTGTACCGAGTGCGGCCGCTGCCAGAGCCAGTGTCCGGCCTGGAGCACCGGGAAGTCCCTCTCCCCCAAGCTTCTCGTCATGGACCTGCGCGAGGAGCTGTTCCGGGGCACCAAGCAGGCATTGGTGCCGAATGTCGTCACCGACGACGTCCTCTGGGCCTGCACGACGTGCGGGGCGTGCGTCGAGGAGTGCCCGGTCGACATCGAGCACGTCGACGCGATCATCGACATGCGCCGCTACGAAGTCCTGAACGAGGCCCGTTTCCCGCCGGAGGCCGCTTCGATGCTGCGCAATGTTGAAAGCCGGGGCGACCCGTGGGGTCTCGGGGCCTCCAAGCGGCTCGAATGGACATCGGGTCTCGACTTCGAGGTCCCGGTCGTGGACGGTGAGATCCCGGACGACGTCGAGTACCTGTTCTGGGTGGGATGTGCAGGGGCACTCGACGAGCGGGCCCGCAAGACGACCCAGTCGATTGCGCGCCTCTTGCACCGGGCCGGCGTCAGCTTCGCCGTCCTCGGCCCTGCCGAGTCGTGCACGGGTGACCCGGTCCGCAGGCTTGGCAACGAGTACCTGTTCCAGGTGCAGGCTCACCGGAACATCGAGGCGCTGACGTCAGCCGGCGCGCACAAGCTCATCGCCTCGTGCCCGCACTGCTTCAACTCCCTGTCGAAGGAATACCCGGCGCTCGGAGGCAACTTCGAGGTCGTCCACCACTCCCAGCTCTTGGACAGGCTGATAGCAGAAGGGAAGCTGCGACCGAATCGTCTCGACGCGAAGGTCGCCTATCACGACCCTTGTTACCTCGGCCGTCACAGCCAGGTCTACGACCCGCCGCGCTCGGTCATCGCTGCGGTGCCCGGTGTCAGTCCCGTCGAGATGGGGCGCTGTCGCGAGCGCAGCTTCTGCTGCGGGGCCGGAGGCGCGCGCATGTGGCTCGAGGAGCAGGGCACGCGCATCAACTTGGAGCGCGCCGACGAGGCGCTCGCTACAGGTGCGGATGTAGTGGCGACGGGCTGCCCCTATTGCTTGATCATGTTGGACGACGCCGTTAAGGTGCGCGGTCGGGAGGAGGAAGTCAAGATCCTCGATGTCGCCCAATTGTTCGAGCGCTCGATGGAGGTTCCCGCCAGCAGGTAGTACCACCGAACCGGCATTGCCAAGGTTTCGCGGGCTGCTGACAGGACGACGACCTCGCCACTCACTGGCCGATGCCGATGGATCGCTCGACAGTGTTGTCGGAACCGCCGGTAGCTTGCGTCGACGAACTGATCGGCTGAGTTGTCGTTCCGGTGGCGGTGATCACAGTCGCCGATGTGACGACAGCACTACCAGGCCACCAGGCAAGGAAGAGGCCGTTGCCGGTCGTGGTGACGACGTCCGAACCGTCGCTCAGCACCAACGTCGCGGCCGTCACGCCGGAGCCGACCGAACCTTCGGCGACCGTGTAGGCCTGTCCGCCGTTGGCAGATTCGGCTTGGAGCCGGTCGACGGCAATCTGGCCAGCCTCGGGCAACACCGGCTGGCTACCGATTGACCTCATTTGCGAGTTGGCCTGTGCGCTGGAATTGATCGACGGGCCGTTGACACACATGAGGGTGGTAGATGTGTTTGCCCCGAACAAGACCAGTGTGAAGGGTCCGCGAGTGTCGACGAGCGACACTTGGGTCGCGCCCGTGGCCAATCCCGCTGTCTTGTCCGGTGGCGGTGTGGCCGCCGCAGCCTCGCATGTCGCTTCGGCGCTCGCTACCTGGCTGGGCGCTGGCGTCGTCGGCGCTGCCGTCCAGGCCGCAAACGCGTTCGCGGTGCCCGAACCGGTCAGGACGAGCAAGGCCGTCGCGACGCCACTCGCAACGAGGGCACCGCCACCTACCGCCAGGCCGCCTCTCCGTCGGTTTCGGCGGCGTCCCGCGATCTCCTTCACGAGGTGTTCCTGCCGAGTCGACAGTCGGAGATCACTCAGGGTAGGGACGGGAGGGGTTTCGAGGAGGTTCATTGGTGCTTCCTTTCTTATTGAGTGATGGCCGTCGAGGTAACGGGGGCAGAGTCCTTGAACTTGGCACGGGCACTAGCCAGACGAGAGCGGACGGTGCCAACCGGGATACCGAGCGCCGTTGCCGCGTCTGCGTAAGTGAATTCGCTCCACAGGACGAGGAGGACGACGTCCTGTTCTCCTTGAGTGAGCGCCGATATCGCTTCGAGCGCGCTGGCGAGTGCCTCTTGTGCCCCGAGGCGTTCCATCGCGTCCTCTTCGGGAGTCATGCCGTTCGCCGGGACCGGAATGCGATCGAGCGCCGATCGATAACGTCGGAGCGAGCGATCAGCGTTTCGAACGGCGTTGTTGGCCACACCGATTAGCCAGGGCAGTGCGCTCGTGTTCGAGAGCTGCAGCTTGCGGCGGCGTCGGAACGCCTCCATGAACACAACGCTGGTTAGATCCTCGGCAAGATCGAGGTTGCCAGTCCGCCGTGCGCAGTAGGCATAGACGGAACGCGAATGTCGCTTGAACAGCTCGCCGAAGGCCTCCGGTTCGCTCCCCGCCAGAGCTAGCTGGTCGCTGTCGGCAGCTTCGGATAGCGCGGGCATACCTAAAGAACTTTTGGTAATACACTGACATCTGTGCTAGTCATGGGAAACTGTTCCTATGACTCCTCCCGCTCGTTCCCGGGCCCGCGAACCGGCAACGCTGTCCAAGCCGGCGGCACCAAGAC
>Ga0187874_10000473_pt1 | contig 49572 bp, 36 predicted proteins | sample June2016WEW_16_1_3_FD_132993 | JGI IMG/M metagenome (GOLD analysis project Ga0187874, IMG submission 132993) | Peatland microbial communities from SPRUCE experiment site at the Marcell Experimental Forest, Minnesota, USA - June2016WEW_16_150 | ecosystem: Environmental > Terrestrial > Soil >... | reverse complement strand
TGCCGCGCGTGCCGATTTTTGTGGACAGCCCGTTGAGCGTGAACGCCACGGAGATTTACCGCCTGCACCCGGAATGTTTCAACGACACCATCAACCAATTCCTGCACGAAAAAGCGAATCCGTTCGGCATGGAAAACCTGACCTACATCCGCGAAGTCGCCAATTCGATGAAACTCAACGATCTCAAAGAACCGGCCATTATCATCAGCGCGTCGGGCATGTGCGAAGCCGGGCGCATCCGGCATCATCTCAGGAACCACATCAGCGACCCACAGAACCTGATTTTATTCATCGGTTACTGCGCGGAACACACACTGGGCGCGCAAATTGTGGCCGGGCAAAATCCGGTGAACATTTTCGGCGAACCGCAGGCGGTGCGCGCCAAAATCATTTCGCTCGACACCTATTCCGGGCACGCCGACCAGAACGAATTGAAGCGGTACGTCGAAAGAATTTCCGGCAACCTCAAAAAAATCTGCTGCATTCACGGCGAGGAATCCCAATGTCTCGCTCACGCCGAAACGTTGCGCGCGTTGAAACCGAACGCCGAGGTCCTCGTGCCGGAATACAAACAGGTAGTGGAGATTTGACCCATGCCAAGCGCCGTTGCCATTTGGGTTTGGTTATGCGCGTATCTGAATTGCGCGGGTTGGGCGCTTTCCGCGATACATCAATTGAACGCTGGTGGTTATGCCGTCGTGCTGTTGATCGGGTTTGTGGCCTTGTCCGTCTGGCGGAAAAAGACGTCCGCGCAAATTTTGCCGCGTGTGCGCTGGCGAAAAATCCGCCGCCGGTTCTGTCGCCCGTATCCGCTGGCGTTTTTAGTCCTGGCGGCGATGGCTTTGCTCGGTGGTGTTTTGCATGCGCCGAGCAATTACGATGCGCTGGCCTATCGCATTCCACGCGTGCTGCACTGGCTGGCAGACGGGCGCTGGCACTGGATCCATACGATTTTCCCGCGCGTGAATCAGCGTGCCTGCGGCATCGAGTGGGTCTCCGCGCCGCTCATTGCACTGTCGAAAACTGACCGGCTGCTGTTCCTCATTAATTTCGTTTCTTTTCTGCTGCTACCGGGACTGGTGTTCAGCGTTTTTACGCGTCTGGGCGTGCGACGGCACGTGGCGTGGTTCTGGATGTGGATTGTGCCAACAGGTTATTGTTTTTTATTACAGGCTGGCAGCATCGGCAATGATTTGTTCGGCGCGCCGTTGGCGCTGGCGGCGGTGGATTTTGCGCTACGCGCGGGAATTTCCAGGTCGCCGCACGATTACTTCGCGTCTGTGCTGGCGGCGGCGCTGATGACCAGTGCCAAAACGAGCGACCTGCCGTTGCTGTTGCCGTGGGTTATTGCCATTTTACCCTCATTAAAATTGACATTGCACCGGCCGATGCAGACGGCGGCGGTTTGTACCATCGCGGTCTTCGCGTCGTTTTTGCCGACTGCCATTCTTAACGCGCATTTTTGCGGGGATTGGACGGGTTGGAAAGCCGAAGCGGCGCCGCAAAGAAATGATCTGGTTTTGCGAACGTCGTCAAATGTCGTTTTGATAACGGTTCAAAACCTGACGCCGCCGGTTTTTCCCCCGGCCAAGGCGTGGAATCGCAGTGTCCAAAAAGTCATCCCTGCCGGGTTGAATTTGCGGTTGCATCAAAATTTAGTGGAGTCGGACGCCGCCGAATTTTGTACCCAAGAAATGCAAGTGGAGGATAGCGCCGGTCTGGGTTTTGGCGTGGCGGTTCTTTTTCTCATCAGCGTTGTGGCTGCAGCCGTGCGCAGTGGCACACCACTGTTCGGACAGTTCAACTCTACCGAAGTCGTCTGGCGTACCGGCGTCCGGTTTGCGCCGTGGATTTCGCTGCCGGCATTGTTGAGCCAGTCGGAAGTCTATCCCATTGGCCGGATCCTTGCGCCTTACTACGCGCTGCTGCTCCCGCTTTTTCTCGCCAGCCCCGCGCAAGAGCAACTGGTCAAAAAAATTTGGTGGCGCGCGGCAGCATTCACCGCTTTTGTCATCGCGACGGTATTGCTCGTCATTTCTCCGGCGCGTCCGCTGTTTCCGGTGGGAATGCTACTGGAAAAAATCCACAAGGCTGCCGCGCAACATCCGGTGCTGGCGCGCGTGGAAACCGTTTATTCGGTCTATCGCGAGCGTAACGATGCCTTCGCGCCCGCACGTACCGTGTTGCCGCCGGACTTGAAGGTTTTGGGGTTGGTGACCTATGACGATCCCGAAACTTCGTTGTGGCGTCCGTTTGGTTCGCGCCGCATAGAACACGTTTGCCCGCAGGACAGCGTGGCGGATTTGAAAACGCGCGGCGTCGAATACGTTTTGATGAGAGCAGACAGCTTTGAAAATTGTTTTGGCTGTTCGCCCGACAACTGGCTCAAGCGCATGAATGCGCAGGTCGTCCAAAAGATTCCGCTGCGGTTGCGCGCCGCCAGCCCGGCAACCGTTTGGTATCTCGTCAAATTGCCGGAAAAGCCTGGCGCGTTCAAATGAACGCAATCCAATGCAACACCGACACCGAGCCGCGCCGATGGGACATGGCGGATGCGGTTCGGATTTGGGTTTGGATTTGCGCGTATCTTAATGGTGTGGGCTGGATGCTCTCCGCGATGCATCAGTTAACGGTCGCAGGCTACGTTGCGGCATTGCTGGGCGGGATGACTGTACTGTGCGCCTGGAAACTCAAAACGTCCGGAACGACGTTTCCCAAGGTCCGCTGGCGAAAACTGCTTTGCCGCTTTCGCCGGCCGTTTCCCGCGGCCTTCCTGATTCTGGCGGCGATGGCTTTGCTCGGCGGTGTTTTGTATGCGCCGAGCAATTACGACGCGCTGGCCTATCGCATTCCGCGCGTGTTGCACTGGGTCGCGGCGGGGCAATGGCACTGGATTCACACGATTTTCCCGCGCATCAACACGCGGTCCTGCGGTATTGAATGGTTTTCCACACCTGTCATCGTGCTGCTGAAGACCACCCGCCCGCTGTTCCTGATCAACGTCATTTCCTTCCTGCTGTTGCCGGGGCTGGTGTTCAGCGTGTTCACGCGACTGGGTGTGCAGCGCCGCGTAGCGTGGCATTGGATGTGGATTGTGCCGACGGGTTACGGCCTGTTGCTGCAGGCCGCGAGCCTCGGCAACGATCTGTTTGGTGCCACCTTCGCGCTGGCAGCGGTGGATTTTGCGTTGCGCGCAAAAGTGACGCGTGCCCCGCGTGATTTTTTTGCGTCGGTGCTGGCGGCGGCAATGATGACCAGCGCAAAAACGGGCAACCTGCCTTTGCTGCTGCCATGGGCCATAGCTATCTTGCCGGCGCTTGCATCAACTCTGCGCTGGCCGTGGCGAACGGCGGCGGTTTGCGTCTTGGCCGTGGTCGCGTCGGCGCTGCCGACCATGGTTTTGAACGAGAAATATTGCGGCGATTGGTCCGGGCTGGCGCCGGAGACCCGTGAATTCAAAAAGGATCCAGTGTTTCAGGCGGAAGTGAACACCGTTCTGCTGGTCATGGAAAATTTCGCGCCGCCGGTCTTTCCGCTGGCCAAAAAATGGAATCAAACCATGGACCGCGCGATGCCACCGGAGTTGGGCGCACGGTTGCGGCGAACCGTCATGCAGCCCGACTGCTGGTTGTGGTTGTCTGAAATGCAAATCGAAGAAAACGCCGGACTGGGTTTTGGGGTTTCGGTTTTGTTGTTGATCAGTGTGGCGGCGGCAATGTTTGCGAAGCCGGGACTCAGGCAACCGACCGGTCGGGCGACATGGCAAACGTGCGTGCGGCTTGCCCCGTTCATTTCACTGGGTGCGCTCATGACCCAATCCCACATGTCCTTCTTCGCCCGGCTGATGGTGTCCTATTACGCCCTCCTGCTGCCGCCGTTCCTCATGTGCGCCGGGCAAGAATCGCTGCTGAAAAAACGCTGGTGGCGCGCGGCGGCTTTCACGGTTTTTCTTATGGCCGCGGGCTTGCTGATCCTTTCTCCGGCGCGACCGTTGTTTCCGGTCCAGACCATTTTGGGACAAGTTCGAATGCACGCTCCAGATTCCGGACGACTGGCGCGGGCGGAGAGGGTTTATTCAGTTTATCGCCAGCGCCCGGATGCGTTTGCTCCGGTGCGCGATGTTTTGCCGCCGGACTTGAAGGTTTTGGGGCTGGTCACTTATGACGATCCCGAAACTTCCCTGTGGTGGCCATTCGGCTCGCGCCGCATCGAGCACGTTTGCCCCGGCGACACGGCGGCGGATCTAAAACGGCGCGGCATCGAATACGTTTTGATGAGAGCGGACAGCTTTGAAAATTGGTTTGGCTGTTCGCCCGATGACTGGTTCAAGCGAATGAACGCGCAGGTTGTCCAGGAAATGACGCTGGAGTTGCTCGTCGCCGCCGGCCCGCGCGAATGGTATCTGGTGAAATTGCAGTGAACTCAAAAAACCTGCGCTCGCCAAAAGACCGGGTGTTTGAGTAAGTTTGGCTCGTGACCGGACCTGTTGAACTGAGCATCGTGATGCCGTGCCTGAACGAAGCGGAAACCATTGCCCATTGCATCGAAAAAGCGCAGCTCGGCATCCAGCACGCCGGTGTGCGCAGTGAAGTTGTCGTGGCCGACAACGGCAGCACCGACGGCTCACAGGCGATTGCGGAAAAAATGGGCGCCCGCGTCGTGCACGTGAAGGAAAAAGGGTACGGCAGTGCCTTGCGCGGCGGTATTCAGGCCGCGTCCGGCAAATGGATCATCATGGGTGACGCGGATGACAGTTACGACTTTTCCGACATCAATGGCTTCGTCAAAAAATTCCAGGAGGGTTTTGAACTGGTCATGGGTTGCCGGTTGCCGGCCGGCGGCGGAACGATTTTGCCCGGCGCCATGCCGTGGAAAAACCGCCGGCTCGGCAACCCGGTGTTGACGTTCATCGGGCGCTTTTCTTTCAAGTGTCCGGCGCACGACTTCCATTGCGGCCTGCGCGGTTTCACCAAGGAGGTTTTCGAAAAATTGGATCTGCAGACCACGGGCATGGAGTTCGCCTCGGAAATGGTCATCAAGGCCACCCTCAAACGGTTCAAAATTTGCGAAGTGCCCATCACGCTGCACAGGGACGGACGTTCGCGCCCGCCGCATTTGAAACCGTGGCGCGACGGCTGGCGGCATTTGCGGTTCATGTTGCTTTACTCGCCGCGCTGGCTGTTTCTCGTGCCGGGACTTCTGCTCTCGGCGCTGGGAATCATTTTCGCCGCCGCCTTGTCGGTGAATGACATCAAAATCGGCGGCATCGAGTTGAATGTCGGCACGTTGATGATGGCGTGCATGGCGGTCATCGTGGGTTTCCAACTGGTCGCGTTCGCGTTTTTCACCAAGGTTTTTGCCATCGCCGAAGGTCTGCTGCCGGAGGACCCCAAACTCACGCGCGTCTTCAAGATTTTCACGCTCGAGAGGGGAATTGTCGCCGGCCTGGTCGTGTTGCTGGTGGGAACGATTTTGTTTCTGCGCGCGCTGTGGCTTTGGCAGCAAGCCCACTTCGGCCTCCTGCCGTCCATGGCCGAAAACCTGCGCCGGCTGATTCCGGCGGCAACGCTCATGATCCTGGGCATTCAGAGTGTTTTTTCGAGCTTCTTTATGAGCGTGCTGGGCCTTAAAACCATCTCGCGTCGGCCACCCGGAGGTTAGAGCCGCAATTTCCGAACTTCAAATGGACGGCAGATCAAACCCGCCGCCGCGTTTGGTGAAAAATCCGGGTTGGGATTTTGATACATCAGGCTTACCAGGCTGTCGCTGCGGAAATTTAAGCGCAGGCCGCAGGTCTCCGCTGTTTTCAATCCGGCCCAGAGCAGCCGCCACGGCAAGGGAACGAATTTCACTTTTTTATTCAGCCCGCGCGCGATTTCCGAAAGCAGTTCCCGGAACGGCCACGGCCGGTCGTGCGCGGCGGTCAAAAGGCGCGGGGCATTTTCAACCTTGCCGTCGGCGACCTTCTCAATGAACGCGGCCAAATCTTCCTGGTGAACCAGGAACTGGGCCTGCGAACCGCCGTCGAAAACCAACAGCACGGGCGACTTGCGAACCTGCGCCACGAGTTTGCCAAACATGCCGGCCGGTTCACCGCCATAGACCAGTCCCGGACGCATGACAAGCGCGCCGTTGTCCCGCGCAATCTTTTCAATCTCCAATTTTGCCTTGCCGTAAAGCGAGCGGCAACCGTCGTAGGCGCTGATGGAGGAGAGACAAACGATTTTGCCAACACCCGCCGCGCGCGCCGCCTGAATAAGTTTTCGCGTGCCCTCCACATTTACCGCGTGAATTTCCGCCCAGCGCAGCGGCTGGAAATCGTAGGCGCAATGCACGAGCGCGCCCACCCCCGCCAATGCCTGCGGGAAAATTTCTGCGCCCAGTTGGAAAGCCACCGCCCGCGCGCCGGGTGCCGGCCGGCGGGTCAATTCCAGCATTTCCCAGCCGCGCGCCCCAAAATAATTTTTGAGGCAGCCACCGACGTAACCGTTACTGCCGGTGATGGCGCACAAGTTTTTCATGGATTCATTTTAAATAATTCAACGACGAAATACTCGAAACACGCGAATAGAAACGCAAATTTTTCGTGCCATGTCGTGTGTTTCGTGGTCAATCCATCCCGGCGGTTTCCCAGCCGATGCGATGGGCGTTGGCCATGACGGATAAAGTAATGGTCGTCGCCGGCGCGTCCGGCAGAACCGTCGCGTCCACCGCGTGCACGCGCGTCCAGCCGTGCGGCCGGCCGAGGCAATCGCTTTCGAACGGCTGCGGATTTTTGCGCATCGGTATCGAGCCGCCGCAGTGGAAGCCGCGTCCGGGTTCGGCCAGTTGCAGCATCGGCGGCAGAACGAGGCCGCCGAGCCGGCGCGATTGCCGGAGCAGTTCGCGCACGACACGTTTGACCGCGCGGCGGGTTTCGGGATTGGGTAACGCGTTCAGGTGCAGGCAGTCCTTTTCGCCGTCGCGTTTCAACGTCATTTCAATGGTCCGCGACTCGTCCGAGTGCAGGTAGCCCTGCACAATCACCATGCGTTCTTCAAGTCGCCGCGCCAGCTTTTCGAGCGGGCGTGCGAACGCCCCGAACGTGTTCCGCACGGCTTCCCCGATCAAATCGCTGTAGGTGTAAATTTGCAGATGCACGGTATGGCGGCTGATGCGCGGGTGGCAAAGTTCGATGAAAACCTGGCTGAGGGTGTAGAGCGATTCGGTTGGGACATTCCGGGTCCGGCGCGCCAGCACGAGCGGAAAAAGGAAATACTGGCTGTCGCGCAAAGGCAACGGGCGGTCGTAGGCGGATTGGGCGCGCAATAGAATTTGCGCCGTCGAAATGACGCCCGCCGCCAGATACGCGCGGTCCGCTTCAAACGCCAGCGGGGCGCGCGTTTGGCGGTGGAAACCTTCGATGGCAACCTTGCCGGCGCGTTCGCGCAAGGCCGTAACGATGACGTCGCGCTGGTACGAGAAATTCTTTTCCGCGCGCAGTTCGCGCACGGTGTCGGCGCTGTTGTAGATGCAGCCGTAAGGGCAGCCGTACATGCAAAAACCGCAATAGAGACAGCCGATGCCGCGGGGCCCATCAGCGGCACGCACGGCCAGCCGCGCGCGGCCGAACCGCCAGCCGCGTTCACGCAGGGCGTCGCGATGACGGGAAAGATTCTGGAGCAAAACCGCGGCTTGCTGGCTGGGCTGAAGCACGTGCGGATGGTCGCAATGCAACGGGAACCATTCCTCCAAATCGTCGTGTTGTGCGGCCAGCCCGGTGAGTTCAATCACGGCACGGTAATGTTTTTCCAATTGCGCGCTTTGGATGGGCCAGTCGGCGATGTCCGTGTTGCGATACGGCAGCAGGGTCGCGCCCCAGACGTTGCTGAGGCCGCCGAGGGCCAGCGATGGCCGCACACTGGTGCCGTGACCGTGCCAGGGAATGTGCGTTTCCGTTTCGCGGTAGGGAAAGTCCGAACCGAAAGCCAGCTTGAGCGGGATGCCCTTGGCGTTGGCGGCCATGTTCCCTTTCAGCCGGGCGGCGTCGGCCGTGGCCCAGGCGGAAGGTTTCGTGTCGGCAAATAGACGGACGATTTGGGCGCGATCAGATTCCAGTTCGAGCCCGGCATCAAGCATCAACACGCTGGCTCCCCGCGCCAGCAACGCCTTGGCGCAGGCGACGCCCGCAGGGCCGGAGCCAATGACGCAATGCATAAATCGCTTTGCCACCGGGTGGCGGGATGCCCTCACGTCACTTGGATTCTGACGGAGTAACGCAACGACAATTACGATAGGACGGCGCTTGATGAACTCAAGCGCATTTATCCCGGAAAGTGGGAACGGGCGTCATTTTTTATAGCACTCCATCGTTGCCCAAATTCAAGAAAGCATTTATGGTACTAATTTGAATCATACACGAAAAGCCAGTCGCATGAGTGTCGAATTACATTTCAACGGACAGCGAACCAGCGTCAGGCCGGGTTCGTCGCTGTTCGATTGCGCCGAGTCGCTCGGCGTCCATGTGCCGACATCCTGCCGCAAGCAGGGCAAATGCAAGGAGTGTGTCGTGGAAGTCATCGAAGGCATGGAGTGTCTCTCCCGGCCCGTGCCGGCGGAAAAACATCTGAAAGGCCCGTTCCGTTTGTCCTGCTCGTGCAAAATCATTGCTGATTCCGGCGTCGTCCGCTGCCACACGATGCGGCGCGGAGAGATGAAAATTGAACGCCATGCGTTCCAACTGCCGGCGGGAAGTCAAAAATGGAAACTGGACCCCGCCGTCACCCGTGACGGCGGCCGGATTCTGCTGGACGGGGAGGAAATTGACCGCTCGACGGGACCGATCCACGGGCTGGCGTTGGATTTGGGGACCACAACTATTGTGCTCCGGCTCCTGAACCTGGAAACCGGCGAGATCGTTGCCGATGCTTCGTTTGAAAATCCACAACGCTTTGGCGGCTCGGACGTGATGGCGCGAATCCATTACGACACGCACGACCCCAGCAAACTGCTGCAGCGGACACTCGCCGGCTATTTGAGCCATGCCATCGAGGAATTTCCAGTGGACCCGAAGACGATTTACGAACTGGTCGTCGCGGGCAATTCCACCATGCGTGACCTGTTCTTCCGCCTGAACGTTTATTCCATCGGCCAAAGCCCCTACCGTTCCATTACCGAACTGGAGATGGCGGAGGGCCGCCGGACGACGACCAGCCTGAGCGAACCGGCGAAAAAATTGCTGCTGCCACTGCATCCCCGGGCGCGCACTTACGGCCTGCCGATCATCAGCGGCCACGTGGGCGCGGATGCCGCCGCCGGCATGCTGGCCGTGGATTTGGCGAACGAGGTACGGCTGGTGGCCCTCATGGACATCGGCACGAACACGGAATTGATTCTGGGAAACAAAAACAAAATTTTCGCGGCGTCCTGTCCCGCCGGGCCGGCATTCGAGGGTGGCAAGATTGCCTGTGGCATGCCGGGACTGCCGGGCGCCGTTGAAAAGGTTAAGCTCAACGCGGACGGCTCCTTTTCCGTGCAGGTGATTGGCGACGGTCCCGCGGAGGGCATTTGCGGCTCCGGCCTGGTGGATTTGTTGGGCGAACTGCTTAAAAACCATCGTATCAATGCCCTGGGCCGGTTTGAGCACGGCGAGGACCGGATTCTTCTGAATGTGAACAGCGATTCGCCGATTTATTTCACCGAAAGCGACATCAACGAACTGGCCCAGGCCAAGGGCGCCAACGTCGCGGGCCTGCACATTATCTTCGAGCAATACGGAGTCCGGTTTGAAGACCTGGACGTTTTCTACCTGGCCGGTGGTTTTGGCCGACATTTGAATGTCGAATCTTCAAAACGCATCGGCCTGATCCCGAACATTGACGATTCAAAAATTTTGCAGGTCGGCAATGCCTCGATTGAAGGCGCCTGCATCGCCTTACTGTCGCGGACCAAGCGCCAGGAACTGGAAGACCTCGTCAAACGCGTGAGGCACTGCCGGCTGGAAGCCCACCCGCATTTTTTCGACTACTTCGTTGAGGGCTGCCAGTTCAATCCCGTGACATCCCCGAACGCGGCGGTGGCCCGGCAAACTTCCTGAATTTCCGGCATGTTCGAACTGATTGACACCCATCCGCCCGTCAACGTGCAGGAGGCTGAATACCAGCGGCTGCTCGGATATCCGAAGCACCATGTGCCGGAGGGGCGGGCGCGCGAACTCGCCGACTGGGCCCGGACGTGGTATGCGGAAAACGGGAAACCGTGGATTTATGCCCGGCAGACTGGTGATTTGGAACTGAAAAACAAGCGGCTGCAGGTGCGCGGAACGGAATTCACGTCGAAGCAGCTCCACGACCAATTCGTCACCGCCCAGGCCCACACGGCGGTGCTCGTCGCGGTGAGCGCCGGACGGGAATGCGAGGAGAAGGCGCGCCAGTTCTGGCGCGATGGAAAACCGGACGAATATTTCTTCATGGAGATGTATGGCTCCGCGGTGGTCGAGCATCTGGTGACGATTGCCAGTGGCCACATCTGCGGCTGGGCGGATCAAAACGGCATGGCGGCCTTGCCGCATTACAGCCCGGGTTATCCCGGTTGGGACGCCGCCGACCAGATCAAATTGTGGAAATTGATCCAACAAAAAACGGGTTACGATTTTCCCGGCGATATTCAGGTACTGGACACCGGGATGTTGCGGCCCAAGAAATCGCTTCTGGCCGTGTTCGGCCTCACGCGGCGGCTGGACAAAGTGCGGAAACTGGCAACGTTGATTCCATGCGAAAATTGCTCGTTGCCGGGCTGTCAGTATCGCCGCGCGCCGTATCGGCATTCGCTGCCGCAGATTGAAGACGTACGCCGGCTCCAGGGCGGCACGCTTGAAAATCCGGACGCACCGGTCACCGCTGTTTCAACGTTGGACCATAACGCCAGATACAGCATCAACACCCGCGCGCTGCAAAAATGGTCGCAGGAACGGCTGCAATTGAAGTTTTTGGCAGACGGTTCGGTGGCAGCCAGCTTTCATTACGACGGCACCACCTGTTCCAACCTGGGGCGGCCGCTGGCATTTGATTACGAAGTAAAACTCGGGCCGCCCGACGACGGCTACCGGATTCTGGAAACCGCCTGTGTCCCAGCCCCCGGCGACACCGGCCACAAATACCAGTGCGAATATCTGAACGACGCCGAATCGCTCATGAGCCGCATTGCGAACGAGAAGCCCCTGCTCGGCAGACTCTTGAATGAGGTCCTGACTTGGGAACGTTCCTATGACCCTTCCGGCTGTTATTGCGATGCCGCGCGGCGCGATCACAAATGGGGCCTGGTCTTTGAAGTGATTCATTACACACTGGTCCGGCGTGAAGAGGAAGCGAGTAGAATTGGACAACCCGCATGATTTTTGAAATGATGCGGAACTTTCTATGACCAAACTTTGTGACATCAACGCGGCGGCCAAGGAAAAACTTCCGCCCGGTTCCGCCGACAAATCGGGCATCGGCGTGCATTACACTGATGCCTTTATCAAACCGATGAACACTAAACTGCCCGACGGCACACGCGTCGGTTGCAAACGCAAAGGGCTGAAATTGACGCTCATCGTCGGCACCAAAAAGGGTGAAGGCTTGATGCGCAGGCTGGAGGTCAGCAAAGACCCCGTGGTGATGTTGAGCGCCGCGCTTCAGGAGGCGGCGAAGGCGGCGGGTGTGGAATTGAAGATCACGGACACCGAAATTCAGATTGCACCGTGATGGTCTGATGTTTTCGCCCGTCGTTCTAATTTCCCGGGAAAACAGCCGGCCCAAACAGACGGACAAGTGGTTGAAGCCGCGCTTTCCCCGCTGTCAAAATTACTTCCCAATCGTTTCTGGTCCCGACCCGAAACCGAAAAACTGCGTCGGTGTGCGCCGGATGAATCCGGCTTTCCGTTGGCAGCATCAGGAAGCGCCCGCCCCGACAGTGATGGGTCAGTTTGAATTGTAGCGTCGGCTGTCTCAGCCGACGGTGCGCTGAGGATCAGCCTTCGCCTGGCTACGGCGCGACAAGCAGCGCAACGACTGTTCCGGCCAGAATGACATTCAAAATGAGGGACGCTTGGAAGTGTAATTCGCGGCTCATAAACATGAATTATTGTTCGGAATAAGAATGCCGCCAAAGGCGTGCCGGCACAAGGCATTTCCTGCCAGCCGGGATTGGAATCCTGAAAAAACCCGTTGCGGCGAAGCCGATAGGTTGCGGTGTGCGAATACAGCCTTTGATGAAGTTGCCGGCGTTCGGCTCACATCTGGAAAAGAGTTGCGCGAATTCGCCGGACAATTAATCATTCAAATTATGCGTTCCAATTTATTTTGCCTTCCGCTTTTTGTGCTGGCGGCTTTGACCATGTCAAACCCCGGCCAGGCTCAACCTCAGCCGACGCCGGACAAAGACATTCGCTGGGTGGGAACCTGGGGAACGTCGCCGCAATTGACGGAACCGCAAAATCTGCCGCCCTCGCCGGGTCTGACCAGCAATACACTTCGCCAGGTCGTCCACGTGTCCATCGGCGGCGAAAAATTGCGCGTCCGTTTTTCCAATGCTTTCGGCAACGGGCCGGTTGCAATCGCCGCGGCCCATCTGGCCCGGTCAGCAAGCGGCGGTGCCATCAAAACGGAAAGCGACGAGGCGCTGACGTTTGCCGGCAAACCTGCGGTGACGATTCCGCCGGGGGAAATGATTCTTTCCGACCCGCTGGATTTTGAACTGCGACCGTTGTCTGACGTGGCGGTGACGATTCATTTCCACGAAACGGCGAGCCGGGTTACCGGACATCCCGGTTCCCGGGCCACGTCGTATTTGCAGACCGGTGATTCGGTTTCCGCGGGGGACCTGCCGGCGGCGGCCAAAACGCAGCACTGGTATATTTTGACCGGCATTGATGTGGCGGCGGAAAATTCGGGCGCGGCCATCGTCGCGTTGGGCGATTCGATCACCGATGGACGCGGTTCGGAACCCGACAGGAACAATCGCTGGCCGGATGATCTGGCCAACCGGTTGCAGGCCAACGGCGGCACAAGAAACATTGGCGTTTTAAATGAGGGTATCGGCGGTAATGCCGTGTTGCGTGGCGGATTGGGGCCGACCGCGCTGTCGCGTCTGGAGCGTGACGTGCTCGACCAGGATTCAGTGCGCTGGCTGATCGTGCTGGAAGGGGTCAATGATATTGGTGGCAGCAGCGGAACCAATTCGCCGGTGGCGCACAATTTAATCGCCGCGTTTCAAAAAATCATCGACCGGGCGCATGCCAAAAATATCCGTGTGTATGGCGCGACCATTACGCCGTTTGGCGGATCTTTTTATGACAAGCCGGGTCATTTGGCCGCGCGCCAACAGGTCAACGACTGGATCCGGACCGGCGGCAAATTTGATGCGGTGATTGACTTCGACGCCGCGGTGCGTGATCCCACGAACACAACGAATCTGCTGTCGGCGTACGACAGCGGCGACCATCTGCACTTGAATGTGGCAGGTTACAAAACCATCGCCGATGCGATTGACCTGAAATTGTTTGAAAACTAAAACCCGGAGGCCGCGGCGCCGTCTTTGAATTACGGGATCCACTCAACCATTTGCCGCTCACCTTATGCGATCCAAATCCTTTTCCCTTTTCCTGGTTGCCACTTTGACCGTTGCCGGCCCCGCCCGGCAAACAACCGGCCAATCCGCCGACACCAATCTGCCACCGCCGATGAACTGGAGCGCCAGTCAGGATCATCAGAACATGATGGCGCAACTGGGCATCAAGACCCTGCGACCCGGCGCGGATGGTTTTAACCGTCAGGCGCCGAATTACCAGAATACCGACGAAGCGAAAGCCAATCCTTATCCCAATCTGCCCGATCCGCTCACGCTGAAAAACGGAATGAAGGTGACCACGCCGGAAATGTGGTGGCAGCAGCGGCGCCCGGAAATCGTCGAGGAATTTGATCGTGAAGTTTACGGTCGGGTCCCGAAAAACACGCCGAAAGTGACCTGGGAAGTGACCGACATCATCCACACCAACAACGGCGCGGTCCCGGTCATAACTAAAAAACTTGCCGGCCACGTTGACAATTCTGCGTACCCGCTCATCAGCGTTGACATTCAGTTGACCCTGACCACGCCTGCCGACGCCACCGGCCCGGTGCCGGTAATGATGGAATTCGGTTTCGATTGGAGCCGTTTCTTCGGCACAAATCGCTTCGCCGGACTTGGCGGCACAAATCGTTTTGGCGGGACAAACGCCTTTCGAGGCTTTGGTGGATTCGGCAGCGAACCGAATTGGGAACAATTGGTTTTGTCAAACGGTTGGGGTTACGCCATCATCATTCCTACCGATTATCAAGAGGACAATGGTGCCGGCCTAAGGAAGGGTATTATCGGCCTGTGCAACAAAGGCCAGCCGCGCAAGCCGGATGACTGGGGTGCGTTGCGCGCCTGGGCCTGGGGCGCCAGCCGCGCGCTGGATTATTTTGAGACCGACCCGGCGGTGGATGCAAAGCAGGTCGGCATTGAAGGCGTCTCGCGCTACGGCAAAGCCGCGCTGGTGACCATGGCGTATGACCAACGTTTTGCCATCGTGCTGGTTGGTTCCTCCGGCGAAGGCGGGGCGAAACTTTCCCGTCGCAACTGGGGCGAGTTGGTGGAAAATCTCACCGGCAGCGGCGAATATCACTGGATGGCCGGCAATTTTCTCAAATACGGCGGCCCGTTGACGCCCGGTGATTTGCCAGTGGACGCGCACGAATTAATTGCCCTTTGCGCACCGCGCCCGACGTTCATCAGTTACGGTGCTTCGTCAGGCTCTCCCTTCGCGGAAGGCACCTGGGTGGACCAGAAGGGTAGTTTCATGGCGGCCGTGGCCGCCGGCCCCGTTTTCAAACTTTTGGGCAAAAAAGATTTGGGCATTCCCGGCAATTACCTCACCGCTCCGATGCCGCCCGTCAACACCGCGCTGATTGACGGCGAGCTTGCCTGGCGGCAACATGACGACGGGCACACCGACGGCCCGAATTGGCCGGTGTTTTTGAGATGGGCGGACCGTTACCTCCACGGTCCGGCGCCGGCAACGCAGCTGTCAACCAAAGCACATTAAAAAACATTCACAAAAAAAGACTTCCATGAAGAAAAATTTTCCACCCTTTCCGTCCCGTTGCCTTCCGGTTCTGGCATCTTTGATCGCGGCGACCCTCTGCCATGCGCAGCCCATGGTCGTCGCGCCGGACAAGACCAACGGCGTGTATCAGGTCGGCGACACCGTTCATTGGACCGTCGAATGGGAAGGCGGCACCAACCCGCCCGCCGCGCGTTATCTTCTCAAGAGCGGTGGTCTGACGAAAGTCGGACAAGGCGACTTGACCTTCAGCAATGACATGGCCACGGTGGACTCGCAGTTCGACAAACCGAACACGATGTTGCTCGAGGTGGATTGGCTCACCAATCCCGTTTGGGGCGGCGCCGTCGCCGCACCCGATAAAATCTTCCCCGCCGCTCCGCCCCCGGATGATTTCGATACCTTCTGGGAAGCCAAGCTCGAAGAACTGGAAAAAATTCCAGCCAATGCGCAACTCGAAAAAGTGGACAGCGGCAAACCCGGTGTGGCGTATTGGAAAATTACTTTGGACAACATCAACGGTACGCATATCGAGGGCCAGCTCGCCCGGCCCGCGACCGGTGCAAAATTTCCCGCGCTGCTCATCCTGCAATACGCCGGCGTTTATAAATTGCAGAAAAGCTGGGTGACCGACCGCGCCAAAGACGGCTGGCTGGCATTGGACATCGAAGCCCACGACATCCCGATTGACCAACCGGACTCGTATTACAAGGAGGAGTCTGCCGGGCCGCTCAAAAATTACTGGAACATTGGCAACGACGACCGCGACAAAAGCTATTATTTGCGGATGTATCTGTCCTGCGTTCAAGCGATGAAATATCTCAAGTCGCGTCCCGATTGGAATGGGAAGACGCTGGTCGTGATGGGTCAGAGCCAGGGCGGACAGCAGACGTTGATGCTCGCCGGGCTATGTCCCAATGACGTTACCGCCGCGCTGGCCCTGGTGCCGGCGGCTTCCGACATGCTCGCTCCGGAGGTCAGTCGCGCTTCCGGTTTCCCTAATTGGTATTTCAACACCGCGGGCAAGGACCCGAAAAAAGTGCATGAGGCCAGCCGCTACTACGACCCGGTGAATTTCGCGCGTCACATCAAATGTCCCGTGCTCATCGCCCTCGGATTGCACGATGAACAACTCGCGCCGCCGTCGAGCATTCTGGCCGATGCGAACGAAATCACTTCATCCAAGGAAGTCATCATTCTGGCGAACTCCGGCCATCAGAACGTGCATGGTTCGCAGGAACCGTTTTTCCGGCGCGCCGACATTTGGTTGTCTGTGTTGCGCGAGGGAAAGCCGGTGCCGGTGATGCAATAAAATCTCACAAAGCCCGGTGGTAAGTGAACTTGAACTGGGATCGGCTCAGGCATCGGCAGAACCGGCCTTTACTGCATCCTTGGCCAATCTTCCATTCACCAAACGCCAGAGGTTCAACGGATTTTCATCTTTCAGCGCGCCCGGCAGCAGCGATGCGGGAAAATTCTGGTAGCAAATCGGACGGACAAACCGATACAACGCCGCCGTGCCCACCGATGTGAAGCGCGCGTCGGTCGTAGCCGGATACGGCCCGCCATGTTTCATCGCCGGACAAACCTCCACCCCGGTCGGAAAACCGTTGATGAGCAACCGGCCTGCCTTGCGTTCCAAAATCTGCAACAACCGTTTTGCCTGCTGCAAATCGCCGGGTGTGCCATGCACGGTGGCTGTGAGCTGGCCTTCCAAATGTTCCGCGATGTTTTCCAACTCTGCCATCGTCTGCCCCGAAACCAATACCGCAAACGGCCCGAAAACTTCCTCTGCCAGTTCGGGATGTTTCCGGAAATTCTTCGCGTCGGTGCAGACTATCACCGGTTCGCCGTGTGTTTTCCGGGCATCCGGATTTTCCTTCGAACGCGCGAGCAATTTCACACCGCTGGTTCCCGAAGCGCGGGCAAGGCCCTGGTGGTAGGACTCGCAAATGCCCCCGTGCAGCATCGTGGCGGGTGCGGCGGCTTCAAACAATTGCCCGACTGCCTTTTGAAACTGATCGAACCCGGCGTCCTGCAGACCGAAAACCAGACCGGGCTTGGTGCAAAATTGTCCGACACCCAGCGTCACCGACGCCCGCAAGCCTTCGGCAATTTTGGCCGTCTGCCCGCACATCGCCTCCGGCAGAACGAAAATCGGGTTCAGACTGCTCATCTCGGCGAAGACTGGAATCGGCTCCAGCCGCGCCGCCGCCGCATCGAACAGGGCGCGTCCGGCTTCACGCGAGCCGGTGAAACCAACCGCGCGCGCCAACGGATGCCGCACCAGCGCAACGCCAATCACTTTACCGGCGCCGTGCAGCATCGAGAACACCCCGGCGGGCAGGCTGCACGCAGTCACCGCCCGGCGAATGGCCGTCGCCACCAGTTCCGACGTGCCCGGATGACCGCTGTGGGCTTTGACCACGACTGGGTTGCCTGTGGCCAAGGCGGACGCGGTGTCACCGCCGGCCACGGAAAACGCCAGCGGGAAATTGCTCGACCCGAAAACAATCACCGGGCCGATGGGAATCAGCATCCGGCGCAAATCAGGTTTGGGCGCCGGCTGCCGGTCGGGAATCGCGGTGTCAATACGTGCGTCCACCCAGGAACCTTCGCGGATGACTTGGGCGAAGAGTTGGAGCTGGCCGGTGGTGCGCGCGCGTTCGCCGGTCAGCCGCGTTTCGGCAGGCCGGTTTCCTGATGCGCCCGTTGGATGAGCTCGTCGCCCAGCGCCATAATTTCATCGGCAATACGTTCGAGAAAAGCTGCGCGCTGTTCGCCGGTGATTTCACGATGCGCCCGGAAGGCCCACTCGGCCAGTTCCAGAGCGGCGTCCACGTCTTTTTCGCCGGCAAGATGGAACGTGGGCGGAAAAGGTGTGCTGTCCAGCGGGCTGGTGGCGCGGAAGGTTTTCCCCGCGCCGTGACTGAGTTGGTCGCCGATAAAATTCTGTCCGTGTAGATTCATAAAATTAACAGAATGCCTATCGGTAGGGCGCGTTGTCCCTAACGCGCCGCGGACGGCTTGCTGGGACAGCAAGCCCTACCTGTTTCATCCAGAATCAAGAACCGCGTCAAACTACCATCACCGGGTTGCGGAGCCAACCGATTCCGGTGATTTCAATCTCCACCACGTCCCGTTCCTGCAACGTGAATGTCCCGGACGGAACGATGCCCGTGCCCGTCAGCAAAACCGCGCCATGGGGAAAAACCTGGCTGCGAAAGAGAAACCCGGCCAGTTCCTCGAAACTCCGTTTGATCTGGCTGACCGAGGTTTCGCCCGCAAAGACACTTTCGCCGTTGCGCCGGATGGCCAGCCGGATTTTCCATTCCCGCGCGGCGGTTTCGCTGGCGCCGAGCTGAATCCACGGACCGAGCGCGCAGGAACCGGTGTAAATTTTCGCCCGCGGCAGGTAGAGCAAATTTTCCCCTTCGATGTCGCGCGAGCTCATGTCGTTGCCAATGGTATGTCCAACGATTTTGCCCTTTGAATTCAGCACCAGGGCCAGCTCCGGTTCCGGCACGTTCCATCGCGCGTCACGGCGGATGCCCACCGGCTCACCGGGCGCGACGACTTTTTCCGCCAGCGCTTTGAAAAAAAGCTCCGGCCGCTCCGCCGCATAGACCTTGTCGTAAGCGGTGGCGCTGAAATCGGATTCCTTCATGCGCGCGGTTTTGCTGCGCAGGTACGTAACACCCGCCGCCCAGACTTCCTGCCGTTCCACCGGCGCGCACAATTGAACTTCCGACAACGCGATGCGCGGCAGATTTTACCTCGCGATCTGGTTTAGTTGCGAAACCGGGTTGTCGTTCTCGAGCAACGGATGCAATTGCGTGATGCCTGCGGGCGTCAAGTCGAGCAACGTAGAGTCGTCTGCGCCCAACCCCACGCGGACTTGACCTTTTTGTTTTTAAACCGGCAGATTTTCATGAACGCAGTTATCGTAGGACAGGTGTCCCGCCTGTCTCCATCTTTTCTTTTTGCAGTCAGAGACAGGCTGGAAGCCTGTCCCACGTTGCTCGCGACCGCGTTCCTGGCACCCTTAAGTGCTTATTGGTTGCTTTGCCTTCGGCAGCAGAAAAGCCAGCGCGGTGCAACCCAGCATGCCCAAGCCGATTACGGTGAAGCCAATCGCGGTGCTGTGATATTCTTTCGACAACGAGCCGATGATGTACGGTCCGGCGAAGCCGCCGAGATTTCCAAAGGCGTTGACTGTGCCCATAACCAGCCCCATCGCATTCCGCGGCAGGGTCTCGCCCGGGATAGCCCAGAACGGAGCCATGCCGGCATACGGACCGGGAATGGCCAAACACATGAACGCATACGACAGCCAGAAATTCTGGCGGAAAACCACACTCAGGATGAGGCTGATGCCGCTCATCGCATACACCGCCGCCACGTGCCCGCGCCGCTCGCGCGTCTTGTCCGAATGCCGCGAAACCATAATCATGACGACCGCCGTGACCGCGTAGGGAACGGCGAACAGCAGGCCATATTGCAACGCGTCGAAACCCTGGCCCTTCAATCCGGTCGTGAAAAAGGTCATGCATCCATAAACGGCGCAGTTGTGCAGAAAATAGAGGGCAATCATGATGAAAATCGCCGGTTGAAACAGCCGGGCCCCGAGTGAAACTTTGGCCGGCGATTCCAATTCCGCCTGTTCCCGCTGCAAGGTGGTTTCGAGATGTTCCCGTTCCCCGGCCGAAATCCATTTCGCTTCGCGGGGATGATCGCGGATGCAAAACCACCAGATGGGCAGCCAAACGATTGGTAGCATCCCCTCCAGAATGAGCATCTGGTGCCAATCATACATTTTTAAAAGCCAGCCGGTGAGAGGAGCAGACCCGGCCACAGCCAGCGGCTGGAACAGGTTCCAATAGGCATTGGCGCGGGCGCGTTCGGCGCGCGGAAACCAACTGGCCAGCAGGACCAGCGTAGCCGGAAACACGGCGCTTTCCGCCACACCCAGCAGGAAACGCATCATCTCGAATTGCCGGAACGTGTGGGCCAGGCCGCAACCGACGGCGCAAGCGCCCCAGGCAATCAGACACAAGCTGATGAGCTTCCGCGCGCTCCAGCGCGACGCCAGATAACCACCCGGGATTTGCAACAGGAGATAGCCGAAGAAGAAAATGCCCGCCGCTTCGCCCTTCATGCGGTCGTCCATGAGCAGGTCCTTCATCATCGTCGAAATGTTCGGGTCGAGCGCGAGCGAGACGTTGGTGCGGTCAATGTACGAGATGGTGTACATAAGCAGCGCCACGGGAATGATGCGCAGCCAGCGTTGTTGCGTCATAGATGAACGCGGGATTCTCCCGCAACTTCGCTACAAGTCGAATCTAAATTCAGTTTCAAATATTCTTGAAACGAGATTATGAATCTTTCCACATAGTCGCCGCGTGTGACGCCAAGCGGGCAAGCCATTCTTCGGCATCGGCAAAAGCGGATTCCGGGTTTGTCAGATCGGGCGTGAGCGCATAGGCCCGGGTGAAGAATTGAGCGGCGGCTGCGCGGTCAATCACCGCGCCTCCCAAACCCAGGCACGGTTTCTTTGCTTCGCGGCACAAGGCCGCCAGTTCACCCACGCCTTTGCCCATGAATGTGGAACGATCAATCGCACCTTCGCCGGTAACGACCAGGCCCGCCTCCGATAGACGCTCTTTCAAGCCAGTGTGGTCGGCGAACAACCCAAACCCCGGTGCCAGGCGCGCCCCGAGGAAGCTGCGCAGGCCGAAGCCGAGTCCGCCAGCCGCACCGGCATCCGGCTCGTTCGCGACCCTGCAACCTGACTGTGACTCCATCACGTCCGCCAAACGGGTAAGGCATCGTTCCGCCAAATCAAAATCTTCCTCTTGCAGGCCTTTTTGTGGTCCGTAAACACGAGTGCAGCCCGACGATCCCAGAAGTGGATTTTGGACGTCGACTGCGACGAGAATTTCATTCGGCCATCCTGCGGTCTGTGGCGGCTGGCAGCGAGACAACGAATGCAATTCGGTCCAACGCTCGATCGTTGCCCCGCGCTCATCGAAGAAGGTCCAACCCAGGGAGCGTGCCATGCTGAATCCGCCGTCGCTGATGGGAAACAGCATCACCTGATCCGCTGGGCGCGCTTGCCGCCACCCTCGGGCCATGGCGTCGGCAGCGGCACGCGCGGAAAGCGTGCCTTTGAATTTATCTGGAGCGATCAAAACCTTGAGGCTCATCGCAGACCATCCAACCAGAGACACCGCCGGGTCACCGGCTTTTTTACCGCAGAGGAGCAATGCAGTTGGGAATTGCCAGGAATTGCCAGTTGACACCCCGGATTGCGCTCAGGCAGCATCGCACCATGTTTGTGTTTGGTGAGCCCGAAAGGCATTTTTCACTTACCCTCGCAACGCTCGGCTGCGGGGGGAGCCTGCTTCGCAGCGGCCAATCACCCGCGCTGCGCTCAGTCCAAGCCGGCGCACAAATCGTCATTTCCCATCAGTTCCTTTGCTCCCGTTTGGGATGACGTTGTTTCAAAAAACGGAAAGTATTCCGTGAGCAATATCGGCAAATACCTCGAAACGCAGTTTTCACTGGAAGGAAAAGCGGCACTGTTGACCGGCGGAGCCGGCGGCATCGGCCGCGCACTGGCCTTTGCGCTCTGCTCGGCGGGGGCGACGACGGCGGTATGTGATCTGAATCTGGGACAGGCCAAGGAGGTGGCGGCGGAGCTGAGGGCCAAGGGGCTCAAGGCAAAAGCGTTTGCGCTGGACCTCACCAGGGTCGAATCCATCCGTCAATGTGCCGATGCCGTGGCCGCAGCCTTCGGAAAGATTGACATCCTGGTCAACTGCGGGGGCATCAACAAGCGCGAAGGATTTCTGGACGTAGAAGAAAAGACTTACGACCTGATCATGAACGTGAACCTGAAGGGGACGTTTTTCATGACGCAGGCGGTGGTGCCCTGCATGATCAAGGCCGGGGGCGGAAAGATCGTTAATCTTAGTTCACACAACGCTCAAGGAATGCTTGGCGGTGTGTCGGTTTACGGAGCGAGCAAGAGCGGTGTGTCGGCTTTGACGCGTTCGATGGCGATTGAATGGGCGCGGTTCAACATCCAGGCCAACGCGGTGGCGCCGGGACATATTCTGACGCCGCTGACACAGGTGACATGGGACCACCCGACGCGGTCGGTGTATCTGCGGGACCGGATTGCGATGCGCCGGCCGGGAACGCCGGAGGAAGTGGCGGGCATGGTGCTGATGCTCTGTTCGCCGGCCTCCAGTTACATGACGGGTCAGACGTATCATCTGGATGGCGGCTGCTTGGCGGGCGGCACGCCGTGGGATTTCGACACGAAATACGGCACCGCTGGTCCGGCGGTCGCGTCTGGCGTTACCCCAACTTCCGCGCCAGTGAAGAAACCCTCGCGCAAAAAGGAGTCAAATAAATGATTGATGAAAAGAAATTGCGGGAAATCCGCCACTTGGCGGCCCGCATGCGGCGGGACATCATCCTGATGGTGGGAGTGGGTCAGCAGGGACACGTCGGCGGCTCTTGCTCGTCAGCGGAAATCGTGGCCGTGCTTTACGGCTGGAAGATGAAGCACGATCCGATGAACCCCAAATGGGAGGGACGGGATCGATTGCTCATGAGCAAGGGGCACGCGGCAATCATTCAATATGCCGCGCTGGCGGAGCTGGGGTATTTCCCGACATCGCATTTGCCGACGCTCAAGAAGCTCGGCTCCATGCTCCAGGGGCACCCGGATATCCACAGCACGCCAGGCATCGAAGCCAACACCGGCTCGCTCGGCCAGGGGTTGTCCATCTCCAACGGCATGGCCCTGGCGTTGCGGCTGGACAAGAAGCCCAACCGCGTTTACTGCATTCTGGGCGACGGCGAACTGGCCGAGGGACAGGTGTGGGAGGCGGCAATGTTCGCCGCAGCCAGGAAGATCGACAACCTGGTGGCCATCGTGGACCAGAACGGCCTGCAAGCCATGGGAGCGGTGGCGGACCGGATGAACAGCAACCCGCTGCCGGACAAATGGCGGGCGTTTGGCTGGCATGTAATCGAGATTGACGGACACAACGTGGAGGCGATCGTTGCGGCCCTGGACGAGGCGGAAACCATCAAGGGCAGGCCGACGGCGATCATTGCCCACACCGTTAAGGGCAAGGGTTTTTCCTTCGCGGAGAACAACGTCGCCTTCCACAACGGGATGATGACCCAGGCGCAGTACGAACTGGGCCTGAAGGAAGCCGACGCGATGCTGGCGGAATTCCAGCCGGTCCAGGCTGCGGAGGCACGTTGATATGGCTATCTACGCAAATCCTCGAACGGCTTACGGTGAGGCCCTGGTGGAACTGGGCAAGGCGGATGAGCGGGTCGTGGTCCTGGACGCCGACCTGTGCAAATCGACCATGTCCGTCCTGTTCCAGGATGCGTTCCCGGACCGCTATTTTGAGATGGGGATTGCCGAGGCGAACATGATGTCCACAGCGGCGGGATTGGCGGTCAGCGGCAAGATCGCCTTCGCCAGCAGTTTCGCGGTGTTTGCCACCGGCCGGGCCTACGACCAGATCCGCCAGACGATCTCCATCGGCAAGTTGAACGTGAAGATTTGCGGCTCATCGTGCGGGCTGTCGGATTTTGGAGACGGCTCGACGCACCAGGCCGTCGAAGACGTGGCGATCATGTGCGCCATACCGAACATGACGGTGCTGACGCCGGTGGACGCGACGGAAGTGCGCTTGGCGGTGCGGGCTGCGGCGGCGATTCAGGGACCGGTCTACATGCGAGTCAACCGCAACCCCGTCCTGGACCTGCTGGAAAAGGATGCAACCTTCGAACTGGGGAAATATCGCATCCTGTGGCAGGGCGGCGATGTGCTGCTTCTGGCCCACGGCGTCATGGTGGAGAAAGCCCTGGCGGCAGCGGCGATTTTGGAGAAGGAGGGCATCAGCGCCAAGGTGGCGAGCGTCGCGACCATGAAGCCGTTCAATTATCAGGGAACTGCGGAACTGGCCCAAGGCATGAAGGGCGTGGTTACAGTCGAGGAACACAGTTACATCGGCGGGTTGGCGGCGGCTGTGGCCTTCGCCTTGCGCTGCAGTTCTGTGCCGATGGACTTTGTCGCCATGAACGACACATTCGGCCAGTCCGCGCACAAGCCTGAGGACCTGCAGATGGCCTTCGGCCTGACGGTGGAAAACGTCGCCGAGAAAGCCAGGAACCTGGTGAACAAAGCGTGTCGGTAAGAAAGGAATCAAGAATATGAAAATCGGATTCATTGGCTTGGGCATCATGGGCAAGCCCATGGCCAAAAACTTGCTCAAGGCCGGTCACGAGGTGGTCTGTTTCGACATTGTGGCCGAGCACGTGGCCAACGTGGTTGCGGCCGGGGCCAAGGCAGCCGCCTCGTCCAAAGCCGTGGCCGAACAGTGCCCCATCGTGATCACCATGCTGCCCAATTCGCCGCATGTGAAGGAAGCGGTGATGGGGTCGGGCGGCGTGCTCGAAGGCACCAAGGCCGGGACCATCCTCATAGATATGAGCTCAATTGCCCCGCTCGCCTCGCAGGAAATTGAGAAGGCCTGCAGCGCCAAGGGGGTGAAGATGATCGATGCTCCCGTCAGCGGCGGCGAACCCAAGGCCATAGACGGCACCCTGTCCATCATGGTCGGCGGTGACGAGCAAGTCTTCAATTCCGTCAAGGACATCCTCCTGAAGATGGGGTCCAGCGCCGTTCATTGCGGTCCCATCGGCGCCGGCAACACCACCAAGCTGGCCAACCAAGTGGTTGTCGCGTGCAACATCGCCGCCTGCGCCGAGGCCTTCACACTGGCCAAGAAGGCCGGCGTGGATCCCGCCCGCGTCCTCGACGCCATCAAGGGCGGCCTGGCCGGATCCACCGTCATGAACGCCAAGGTTCCGATGATGCTCCAAGGCAACTTCAAGCCCGGGTTCAAGATTGACCTGCATATCAAAGATCTGGCGAACGCCCTGGACACGGGGCACGCTGTGGGCGCCCCGTTGCCCCTGACCTCCATGCTGATGGAAATGATGCAGACCCTCAAGGCCGATGGCTGCGGTCAGAACGACCACAGCGCCTTGGCCAAGTATTACGCGAAAGTCTCCGGAACGAAAATCGGATTGTAACGGGATTCACAACCGCTTCTTGACTCCCGCCATCGGCTACGTCGACCGGCTTCACCGCCGGCATGTCCGTGGCCGATGTGTTTCTGGACTCCAAGCTTTCGTGGGATGCGTTTATGATCCGGAAAAAACCTTGTCGCTCCTCGAAGCCGGGGGAAAGGCGGCCAATCCCGTTGAGCCAAACTGGACCCGATTTTACGGATCCAGCCCTGTGCAATGCACCGGAATTCGCGCCAATGCCGGCGGTCAACTCCGGATTTGCCCGCTGCCGAAACCGAGCCATTTGTAGCTCGTCAATTCCTCCAGACCCATCGGGCCGCGCGAGCGACGCGAAAGGACTTGGCGCCGAACCCGGCGTTGCCGGAAGACACGCGGCTTTGGGCGGCATTGCAACTGGCCGGCGGCGGAATCTGGGGCGGGTGCGTTTATGACCCGGACCAAATCATCGCCGCGCTCAAAGCCGGCCAGCAGGTATAGAAGAAGCGCGATTTAACCCGAAAACCAGAATTCTGCAGGCGAGACGCGCTGCGCTACGGCTTAGGCCGGTGTACGGGTTCAATTCTTCGCTCGGTACAGGCCGCCACGGGAATGAACCGGTCAATTCTGACCAAGTGCACAACCGCAAATCGTCAATCGGCAATCGCAAATCAAAGTAAGTGTCCCATCTTCTGCCGTTTCGTTTTCAAATACCGTTCGTTGTGCGGGTTCGGTTTCACGCGAATGGGCACCTGTTCGACAATTTTCAGCCCGTAGCCTTCCAGCCCGACGATTTTTTTAGGATTGTTCGTCAGCAGCCGGATGGTTTTCAACCCCAGGTCCACGAGGATTTGCGCGCCGAGTCCGTATTCGCGCAAATCCATTTCGTACCCGAGCTTTTCGTTCGCCTCCACAGTGTCGTAGCCCTGTTCCTGCAGCTTGTAAGCCTTGATTTTCGGCGCCAGCCCGATGCCGCGCCCTTCCTGGCGCATATAGACAATCACGCCGCACCCGGCCGCGGCGATCTGCCGCATGGCTTGATGCAGTTGCGACCCGCAATCGCAACGGCGCGAGCCGAACACATCGCCGGTCAGACATTCGCTGTGGACTCGGACAAGGACTCGGTCATGCCCGGCCACGTCGCCGTGCACCAGCGCGAGGTGATGCTGATTGTCCAACTTCGAGCGATACAGATGCAGATCGAATTTGCCGTAGTCGGTCGGCAGCTTCACGGTTTCGACGCGTTCGACCAGTTTTTCCCGGGTGCGGCGGAATTGAATCAGGTCGGCAATGGAACAGATTTTCAGGCGGTGTTTTTTGGCGAACTTCAGCAATTGCGGCAACCGCGCCATCGAGCCGTCGTCATTTAAAATTTCGCAAAGCACGCCGATGTAACGCAGCCCGGCGAGTTGCGCGAGGTCCACCGCCGCTTCGGTGTGGCCGGCTCGCTGGAGCACGCCGCCGGGCCGCGCGCGCAGCGGAAACACATGGCCGGGTTGCACCAAATCCTCCGGCGTGGCGGTGGGGGACGCCATAATGCGAATGGTTTGGGCGCGGTCGGCGGCGCTGATGCCGGTGGTGATGCCGCGCGCGGCGTCCACGCTCACCTGAAAATCGGTGCGGAAGCTCTCGCGGTTCTGCTGCACCATGCGGTCAATGCCGAGTTGTTGCAGCCGGCCGGCGGTCGTGGGCACGCAAATCAGCCCGCGCCCGAACCGGGCCATGAAGTTGACGGCCGCGGGCGTGACGTGCTGGCCGGCCATGATGAGGTCGCCCTCGTTTTCGCGGTCTTCATCGTCCACCACGATGACCATTCGGCCCTGGCGGATGTCCGCCATGACGGATTCGATGCTGTCGAAAGTTTTCTTCATCGGCGAAAACAGCGTAGTCGGCCATCGCCCAAACGCCAGCCGATTCAAACCGCTTTTTTTATTGGTCACGGCGCAGCCTCGGTTTAATATCGGCAGGCGCCTGGATTCAAAACAGCCGTAGGCGGAGGAAAAGTGGGTTTGATATGCCAACGCACGACTTGACCAAAAAAAATGGCGGCCCGAAAAATTCCCATCAATGGGGCTCCATGCCGATTCCGGAACAGAGCATGCGGCGGCTCGACCGGCTGGCCAGTCTGGGGATGCTTTCGGCGGGCATGGCGCACGAAATCAAAAACTGCCTGGTCGCCATCAACACCTTCGTCGGCCAGTTGTTGGAAAAGGGCGAGGACCGGGAGTTTTCCGAAACCGTCCGGCGCGAGTTGCGGCGGATTGACACGCTGGTGAGCCAGATGCTGCGGTTCGCCGCGCCGGGTAAAAATGAATTCGCCACCGTGCACGTGCACGACCTGCTGGACCATTCATTGCGGCTCGTCGAGCACCAGTTCAACAGCAAATTGATTTCGCTCGACCGCCGTTACACCGCCGCGCCGGACACGGTCAGCGGTGACGAATACCAGTTGCAACAGGCCTTCATGAACTTGTTGTTGAACGCCATCGAAGCCACGGGGATGAACGGCGTGCTGACCGTGAGCACGGAAATTGGCGAGGAGCAGCCGCGCGAACGGTGCGTGCGCATTCACATTCAAGACAATGGCGCGGGCATTCCGCCGGAAAACCTGACGCGATTGTTCGAGCCGTTTTTCACCACCAAGAAAAACGGCACGGGTTTGGGGCTGGCCATTTGCCAGCGCATTGTCCTCGAACACGGCGGCAGGATCACGGCGCAGAGCGAGGTCAGGAAAGGCGCGACGTTCAGCATCTCACTGCCGGCGATTCCGGCGTAGTCCACCCCATCGCGGCAAGGTCAACCGGTGAAAGGGTGCTTTTCCCGCAGAAAAAAAGCCCGCCCGTCCGTTACCTGCAAAAGGGGTTGCTTTTCGGGTTGATTGAGGAAAATCTATACCCACAAAATCAAACTATGAAAACCACCGTTTGGACTGTGATGATTTGTCTGGGAACCGCAGCCATATTATTCACCGGTTGCAAAACAAAGTCGAGCAATAATAAAACGTTGAGCACCGGAAAGACGCCGGTCATACACGGCGAACCCGCCGCCAAAAACCAGACGGAAGCCGAAGCCTTTCTGGCCACCAACAAAAATAACCCGGGCGTCATTACGTTGCCGGACGGCCTGCAATACCGGGTCATCACCAACGGCACCGGTGCCACGCCCGCGCCCGATGACATCGTGACGATAAGATATCGCGGCTGGCTGTTGGATGGCACGGTATTCGACAATACCTTCAAACTCGGCCATCCCGTGCATGTTATCGTCAACAACGCCATCCCCGGCTGGACGGAGGCGCTCCAGAAAATGAAAATTGGCTCCCGATGGCAGTTGTTCGTGCCACCGCAACTGGCTTACGGTGAGCGCCGGCCCGCCCTTCCGTCCGATGCCGTTTTGATTTTTGAAATTGACCTGCTTTCAACAAAACGCCCGCCTCCGACCGCCAGCGACATCATCAAAGTGCCCACCGTCGAGGAACTGAAGAAAGGCACACAGGTTGAGGTCATCAAAGCGGAAGACGCGGAGAAAATGCAGAAGCAGCAGCAGAAATCGCCATAGCCATACCGCTTGGAACATTTGTGCCGCCGGGGCGTCATTTTTTCGGCACTATGAAATTGATTTTCCAGTCATTGGTCGGTTTTTTTCGGTCCTGGCAACCGCACGAACCGCGCGTGCGCATTCACATTCAAGACAATAACGCGGGCATTCCGCCGGAAAACCTGACGCGATTGTTTGAGCCGTTTTTCACCGCCAAGAACAACGGCACGGGTTTGGGACTGGCCATTTGCCAGCGCATTGCCCTCGAACACGGCGGCAGGATCACGGCGCAAAGCGAGGTCAGGAAAGGCGCGACGTTCAGCATCTCACTGCCGGCAATTCCGGCGTAGTCCACCCCATCGCGGCAAGGTCAACCGGTGAAAGGGTGCTTTTCCCACAGAAAAAAGCCCGCCCGTACGTTACCCGCAAAAGGGGATTGCTATTTTGGTTGATTGAGGAGAATCTATCCCCACAAAATCAAACTATGAAAACCACCGTTTGGACTGTGATGATTTGTCTGGGAACCGCAGCTATATTATTCACCGGCTGCAAAACAAATTCGAGCAATAATAAAACGTTGAGCGACGAAAAGGCGCGGGTCAGCTACGCGTTCGGCATGTCAATGGCTCGCGGCTTGCAGCGCTCGGGCATCGAGGTTGAAGCCGACATGGTCGCGCGCGGCGCCAAGGACATGCTGACCGGCCCCACGCTGCTCACACCGGAACAGGCGCAGGTGACGCTGAGTGAGTTTATCGCCAAGCAGAAAAAAATGCGCGCGGAACTGGCCGCCAAAAACCAGGCGGAAGCCGTAGCCTTTTTGGCCACCAACAAAAATAACCCGGGCGTTGTCACGACGACGAATGGCTTACAATACCGGGTCATCACCAACGGCACTGGTGACATGCCTACTCTCTATGACACTGTGACGGTAAACTGTCGCGGCACGCTGTTGGATGGCAAGGAATTCGACAGTTCCTTCAAACGCGGCCAGCCCGCGGAATTTTCGGTTGGCGGCGTCATCCCCGGCTGGACCGAGGCGCTTTTGAAAATGAAAGTCGGCTCCAAGTGGCAGTTGTTTGTGCCACCGCAACTGGCTTACGGTGTCCAGGGCCGGCCTGGCATCCCGCCCAATGCCTTGCTGGTTTTTGAAATTGAACTGCTTTCAGCCAAAACCCCGCCTCCGCTCACCAGTGACATCATCAAAGTGCCCGCCGCCGAGGAACTGAAGAAAGGCGCACAGGTTGAGGTCATCAAAAAGGAAGACCTGGAGAGGATGCAGAAGCAGCAGTCGCCGTAGCCGTTCCGCTTTGAACATTTGCGCCGCCGGGGTGTCAATTTTTTGACACTATGAAATGGATTTTCAGGTCCCTGCTCGGTTTTTTTTCGGTCCTGACGGCCGGGTTGCTGCTCGTGGCCGTTTTTCATCTGACGTCCTGGGGCCAGGATGCCGGTCCCGCCATCAAGGTTGACACCACGACCATCGAACGCAGCCCGCAGCTCGGCACCAGTTTCGCGCCGGTCGTCAAAAAAGCCGCGCCCAGCGTGGTAAATATTTATTCGACGGACATCGTTCACCTGCGTCAGCGCCGAAATCCGTTTTCCGACGACCCGCTGTTCCGGCAATTTTTCGGCGATCGTTTCGGTCCCAATGAAAACCGGGAAATCACGCGGCGGGTACAACGCCTCGGCTCCGGTGTCATCATATCGCCCGATGGTTACATTTTAACGGCCAACCATGTCGTGGAGGGCGCGGACGAAATCAAGGTCGCGGTCGGCGACAGCGACAGCAAAAAGTTCACCGCCAAAGTCATCGGCACCGACCCGCCAACGGACGTGGCCGTGTTGAAGATTGACGCGAAAGATTTGCCTGCCATCACGCTGGGCGACAGCACGCGATTGGAAGTCGGCGACGTTGTGCTCGCCATCGGCAATCCGTTCGGCGTCGGCCAGTCGGTGACGATGGGTATTATCAGCGGACTGGGGCGTCACTACGGGATGAATGGTTATGAAAATTTCATCCAGACCGATGCCGCGATAAACGAGGGCAATTCCGGCGGGGCGCTGGTGGATGCCGAAGGCCGGCTCGTCGGTATCAACACCTGGATTGCCACCAGCAGCGGCGGCAGCGAAGGCGTCGGCTTCGCCGTGCCGATCAACATGGCGCGGCGCGTCATGCAAAGTCTCATCGGCGGCGGCAAGGTCACCCGTGGCTATATCGGTATTCTCCCCGAAGACATCACCCTGGGCCTGGCCGAGGCGTTCCATCTGCCAAATCAAAGCGGCGCCCTGGTCGATGAAGTGGAACCCGGCACGCCGGCGCAAAAGGCCGGCATCAGATCCGGTGACGTGACCATCGAAATTAACGGCAAAAAAGTTAATGACGCCAACAGCCTGCGCCTGATGATTTCCGAAATGGCGCCGGGAACCAGCGCCACGGTAAAACTCCTCCGTAACGGCCAGGAAAAGACCGTGTCTCTCGCCCTTGCCGAACTGCCCGTTGATGCCAAGCGTAGCGGCAATGAGCAAAAAAGTTCGGATTCGGACAACTCAAAAAAGGACACGCTCGAAGGCGTGACGGTCGCGAATCTGAATCCGCAGGCCCGCCAGCAATTGCAGCTTCCTGATAACTTCCAGGGGGTGGTGGTCACGGATGTTGGTCCGGACTCAAATTCCGCCGAGGCCGGTTTGCAGCCCAATGACGTCATCATGGAAATCGACCAAAAGCCCGTCAACGATGCCAGTACCGCCGTCAAACTTTACAACCAGGCCAAGGGCAACGATTGGATTCTTCTCAAAATCTGGCGGCGGGTCAGCGACGGGGCGGTCACGCGTTACCTCAGCGTGGATAACGGGGCAAAGGATAAATAGCATGCCGGTTTTGTCCCGGCCGGCAAAATTTTGACAAAGTTCCCGCGCGGGCACATGCTTTCGCAGCGTTGCCATGACAGGCGGCGAGGGTTATGCCCGTTCAATACAAAGACTATTACGAAATCCTTGGCGTGCCGCGTGGCGCGAGTGACGCGGAAATCAAGAAATCGTTCCGCAAGCTCGCACGCGAATATCATCCCGATGTCGCCAAGGACAAGAAACGCGCCGAGGAAAAGTTCAAGGAGATCAATGAAGCCTACGAAGTTCTAGGCGACCCGGCCAAGCGGAAAAAATACGACCAGTTGGGCGCCGACTGGAAGTCCGGCGCGGAGTTTCGTCCGCCACCCGGTTGGGAGGGTTTTCCCGGCGGCCAGACTTTTCGCGGCCGCGGCGCGGGCGACCAGGAATTTGAATTTCATTTCGGCGGCACCGGCTTCAGCGACTTCTTCGAGCAACTTTTCGGTTCGCGGATGCGCGGCGCAGGTTTTGGTTCGCGCGCCGCATTCGCTGAGGAGGAGGAACTGGCCGAACGCGGACGCGACATCGAAGGCGACATCATGGTCACACTCGAAGAAGCGATGCGTGGTTCCGTGCGCTCGGTCAGCGTGCGCCGCCCCGTCGGCCGCTCGGTGAGAACCGAAACGTACCAGGTCAGAATTCCTGCCGGCGTGACCGAAGGACAGAAATTGCGCGTGGCCGGCCGAGGCGAGGCCGGCAGCAGCGGGGGCGAGGCCGGCGATTTATATTTGCGGGTGCGGCTGGCAAAACATCCCGACTTCGAGGTCGAAGACCACAATTTGATTTACGAAGCCGAGCTGGCGCCGTGGGAAGCCGTGCTGGGCGCGGAAATTTCCGTGCCTACGCTCGACGGGCGGGTGAACATCAAAATTCCCTCTGGCACTCAAAGCGGACAAAAACTCCGCGTGCGCGGGCGCGGCCTGCCGACGCGCGGCGGCACGCGCGGCGACCTGATGGTGATCACGCAAATCGCCGTGCCGGCCCGGGTTTCGGATGCGGAAAGAAAATTGTGGGAGCAGCTCGCGCGCGAATCCAAATTCAATCCGCGAACTTGAATGGGAGCGCGGACAGCTTGTCCGCGAGTTGTTGGAGTTCAAGCTTCAGCTTGTTCCACAGCGCAGGCTGAAGTCTGAACTCCGACGCGAATTTGTGTCTCCGAAACAAAAAACTTTCTCATTATCGTCAACGCCAGCAGACACTGATCTGGTCGCCAACTTTCAGGCCGAAACGTTTGGCGGCTGAACCGCCGTTGACGGCGATTTCCATAAAACCGCTGGCGCCGGGCACGGCCACCGCCTGGCCTGCCGGCACAGATTGATAAAATGCTTTCATCTGACAAAGCCGCCTGCGTCCGAGAAAAACTTCCAGACGGCTTTGCGCGTCCCAATCCGCGTGTTCGATGTTCGTAATCGCGTTGCCGAACCGGTCAATGAAAACCACTTCACCTTCAATCCGGTTCCCCCGCATGCGCGGTTGGGGCCAGGGCAACCGGACAAAATTCTTTTGCGCCGGTCCCAGTTTGCGGACCGGCAAGCCGCAGCTCAAATGGGCCGCGACCGGAGCGAAGATGTCGCGTCCGTGAAAGGTATGGCTGACCGGGCGCAAAAAGTAATTTGCATTTTCGAGCCGGTGGACCGATCTGATTTTTTCCTTCGTCAAAGCCCACGATAACACGCCATTGTCCGGCCCCGCGAAAAGGTAATTTCCCGTTTGCACGGCAATGGCCCTGCGTGTGCTGCCAACGCCCGGGTCCACCACGGCGACATGCACCGTTCCTTTTGGGAAGAACCGATAACCGGCGGCCAGCGTAAACGCCCCGGCGCGAACGTCGCCCGCCGGGATTTCGTGCGTGATGTCCACGATGACCGCGCGCGGCGCGATGCCGAGGATGACGCCCTTCATCGTACCCACGAACCAATCCTGCGTCCCGAAATCGGTGGTCAGGGTGATGATTTGCACGCACGAAGATTACCTTGAGCCGCGCCCGGTTGAAATCCAGAATCAAATCATGCCCCGCGGCAGAACCATTTTAATCACCGGCGTCACGCGCGGCCTTGGCCGCGCGATGACGGAGGAATTCATCCGGCTCGGTCAGGTTGTCCTCGGTTGCAGCCGTTCGGAAAAGGAAATCGCGCAGTTGCAAAAAAAATTTGGCGCACCACACGATTTTGAAGTTGTGGATGTGGCGGACGATGCCCAGGTTGCAGCTTGGGCGAAACGGGTTTTGGCATCTCACAGCGCACCGGATTTGTTGCTGAACAACGCCGCACTCATCAACCGCAACGCGCCACTCTGGGAAGTCCCCGCAAAGGATTTTTCCGACGTGATTGACGTGAATATCAAAGGCGTGGCGAACGTCATCCGGCATTTCGTTCCGGCAATGGTCTGGCGCAAGAGCGGTGTCATCGTGAATTTCAGTTCCGGCTGGGGACGCTCTACCGCTGCGGAAGTGGCGCCGTATTGCGCGACGAAATGGGCGATTGAGGGGCTGACACAGGCGCTGGCGCAGGAATTGCCACCAAGCATGGCCGCGGTCCCGTTCAATCCCGGCATCATTGCCACCGACATGCTGCGCAGCTCCTTCGGCAACGCGGCATCGGATTATCCGGCTCCGGAAGAATGGGCAAAAATCGCCGTGCCGTTCCTGTTAAAACTCGGGCCGTCGGTCAATGGCAAGCCGTTGACGGCGCCCGTCCGCGGCGCAAATGGTTGAAAGACCACTTACTTTTTCAATGCATTCAGTTCCACCGTGGCGCTACTGAATTCCATGTAGCCTTTTTCACCCGTGCCAAGGCATTTTTTAAATAGGGCCACCGCGCCTTCCTTGTCACCGGCGAGGAGACGTTTCATACCAGCGTAATAGTTGGCCTGACAAAATTGGCCGCTTTGCGCTTTCGGGTTCCGGGCGGAGGTTTTGGCCACACTCAGGAAATCTTCCTCAGTGATTGTGCCGGTGAGAAACTGTCCAATCTTGGCGGCCCAGTCGGCCGCCCGCGCGCCTTGAAGTGATTTAACGTGCTCTGCCAGTTCCCTGGTGGCGGCGTCCGGTTCACCGAGCCGGGCGCGAAGCAGCCAGATGCGGAAGCGGGAATCATCCAGCAAGGGATCGAGCTGGAACGCCTTGCGAAAGTTCTCCAAGGCGGCTTGGAATTGCAGCAGGTCGTTCTGGACATACCCCAGGTTTTCCCAAGCCGGGGCGTTTTGGGGATCGAGTTCGGTTGCCTTGGAACAATCGGCGAGCGCTTCCTCGTAGTTCTTGAGATTGACCTTGGCGAGGCCGCGATACGAGTATGCCATGGCGTTTTTGGGATCCATTCCGATCACCTGAGTAAAGTCGGCAACGGCCTTGTCGAAATCTTTGAGCAGACGCCTGGCTTCGCCGCGAGCGACATAGGCAGTGGCATCAGCCGGATTCAATTCGATTGCCTTGTCGTAATCCGCAATCGCGCCAGCGACGTCCTTGAGGTCGTATTTTACCCAACCCCGGTCCACAAGGCAGGGAGCGGAATTGGAATTCAGTTCGATGGCCAGGCTGAAATCGGCAAGCGCATCGTCGTAGTTTTTAAGGCGTCTGTTGGCCAAGCCGCGAAGGTCGTGGGTTGTCGCATCTTGCGGGTTGAGCTGGATGGCTTTGGTGCAATCGGCGACAGCCCCGGCATAGTCTTTAAGATCGTACCTGGCCGTGGCCCGGATGAAATAGGCCATGGCATAACCAGGATTCAGCGCGATGGCCTTGGTGCTGTCGGCAATGGCCCCGTTGTAATCTTTCAGATTATACTTGGCTCTGCCGCGAGCGCCATAAGCGTCCGCATACCGAGGATTCAGTTCGACGGCTTTGGTTTCATCGGCGATGGCCCCGGCAAAATCTCCGAGATGGAACTTGGCGTTGCCCCGGTTCCAGTAGGCGTAGGTGTATCCAGGAACAAGCGCAATGGCCTGGTCAAAATCGGCGAGGGCTTCCTTGTACTTTTTGGCGTTGTATTTGACGGTGCCACGAGCGCCGTAGGCGTCTGTGTAGGCAGAATTAAGGGCAATGGCCCGGTCAAAGTCGGCCAGCGCTCCGGCGTAATTGTCGCGCGCGGCCTCGGCATTGCCGCGGGCGTAGTAGGCGGGGGCGTAATTGGGATTGAGTTCGACGCTTTTGTCGTAGTCGAGCATGGCTTCGGAGTAATTTTTTAGCGCGGCTTTGGCATTGCCGCGACTGATATAGGCATCTGCGTAATCGGGATAGCGTTCAATGGCTTTGGTTTCGTCAGCAATGGCCCCGGCGTAATCCCCGAGATGGAACTTGGCATTGCCGCGGACGAAGTAAGCATGGGGATATTGCGGATTCAGTTCGATGGCTTTGTCAAAGTCGGCGACGCTTCCGGCATAATCTCCGAGGTTCATTTTGGCGTTGCCGCGGATGTAATAAGCATTGGGATATTCGGGGTTTAGTTCGAGGGCTTTGGTGTCGTCGGCGATGGCCCCGGTAAAATCGTTGACGTGGGTCCTGGCTTCGCCGCGGTTGATGTAAGCGGCGGCATTGGTGGGGTCCAGTTCGATGGCCTGGTTGAAGTCAGCGATGGCTCCGGCGTAGTCCCTGAACTGGCATTTGTTAATCCCCGAATCAAGGAGTGATTCGGCAGTGGGCTGCAAAGCCTTGTGCTGCCGTGAGCACGAGGGGCAGCAGACGATGAGAGCCAGCAAGCAAACGGCGTAAAATCTTCGGCGGCAGGATTTCATGCCGGGAGTTTACCAAGACCATCGCCGCGCGCAACAACGGCTGAAATTCAAATCCGATTGCTTAAACCACTTTGCCGGTTCACATTTCACCCATGGCTTCGGAAATGTTTCAGGCAAGCCGGTGGACACGCGGGAACTTCCTGTTTCCCACCGTCATCGAAGTGACGGACCAGGCGGTCATCCGGCATAAACGCTCGTGGTTCAGCAAGGACGAAATGAGCATCAGCATCACCAAGGTGGCGTCCGTGCACATCAAGACCGGCATCATTTGGTCGGACATTTTAATCGAATCGTCCGGTGGCTCCGACCCGCTGGCCAGCCACGGTCACACCAAACGTGATGCGCGCCGCATCCGCGAACTGATCGAGACGGCGCAAGGGAATTTGGGCAGCAAGGCGGAGGGAATAAAGTAGCGCAGGCGTCCCGCCTGCAAATAGCAACCAGACCGGCGAGACGCCTGTGCTGCCTTTAATTCGCTTGCACGCAACTTGAACGTTGCGGCTACCTTTTGCCCGCCGAACGCAACTTGAAAGTTGTGGCCACGTTTCATCCATTCACAACCTGCAACGGGAGCCGTTCCTGCCAGTAATGCACCGGTTCGGTGAAGGCGGCAAAGCTGTGGCGTCGCTGCGCCTGTGGGGCACCGCCGAAATCCCGGTAGAGCGTGATGGCAATGTGCTCGTTGCGGCGGATGCAGTCCTTGATGGCTTCCGCGTCCTTCTCGCAATGGATGAGCGTCTTCCACGAGTAAATGTGTTTGGGTTTGTGGAAATCGCTGTTGGCGATGAACGGCAGCCGCTTGAGGCCGATGTCGTTGAAAATGTTGTCGCGGTTGGCGATTTCCCAGGCGTCGAGCAGCGGCGCGAAGATGTCCTGATTTTCCCAGAGGTAAAGCGTGTTCTTGCCCCACTCGCTTTTCATGATGTGCGGGTGCGACGCGATGGCGAGGCCGCCCTGCTCATGGATTTTTTCGATGATTTTCGGGATGTCGAGCGAAGGGTCAATCGGCTTTTTGAGGTCAACGCCGAGCAGATGCGCGGAGGTTTTCCGCGTGTAACCGTCCTTGTTGAACTCGATGCCGGTCAGCACGAGCATTTTATACCGGCGCCACGCGCGGCGGCGTTCACGCTCAATCACGGCGAAATATTCGTCCACCTGGTCCTGGCCGAGCGTGCAACTGGCGAGTTCAGCCAGCTTGCCAAGCAGCCGGCTCGGGTCGGCGAGGTGGTCGGTGATGCAAATGCAGTCGAATCCGTGCTCGCCGTAGAAATCAATGATCTCCGGCACGGCGAGTTTGCCGTCGGAATAATTCGAGTGGATGTGGAAATCGCAAAGGAGCATCTGCGGCTGGTTGCCATTGTTGCCGGGCGCAGCGCGCATGACGCGGTCGGGCACCGGCTCGAAGAGCTTGATGCGTTTGCGGCTGGAATCATTGTGGTCGGTTTCGCCAAGAATCAATTCGGCGATGCGCAACGCGGCATCGGGACGGCTGATGCGATTCAAATTTTCGCGCCATTCCGACCAAAGCGCGGCGCGTTTGGCAAAGGCCTGTTCCACGCACTCGGCCACTTCGCGGTTCTTTTCGACGACCGCGCCGAGCTTGAATTTTTCAATCAATTGCGCGTTGCCTTCCTCCTGGCCGGGGATGACCTGGTTGACAATCATCGGGCATTGCGCGGCAATGGCTTCCTGCACGGTCGCGCCGCCGGCTTTGCTGACGATGAGATGATGTGTCATCATCAATTCGGGCATCTGGTTCGTCCAGCCGACGACGCGGACGCGGTCGGCGCAGTCGCGCGTGCGTTCGACGAGTTTGGCGCGCAACTCCGGGTCGCGCCCGACGGTGACGGTGAGATGGACATTATCCAGTTCGAGCAGCCGGTCAATCGCCTTGCCGGCCTTTTTCTTGCCGGTGTTGATGAGGTAAAGGATGCGGCGCGGTTCATGGCCGACGGGCAGCGGAAGTTTCTGTGACGGCGGTTGCGTGAAGGCGAGGTTCACGGGAAAACCGAACACCTTGATTTTTTCCGACGGCACGCCGCCCTGGCGCAACGCCTCGGCGGTGGCATCGTTTGCCACGCAGAAATAATCACTGCCGGCGCGGAACCACGCGGAGTTGATGGTGATGGAATCGGTGACGACGGTAACCAGCCGGAACGGCCGCTCGTGCCGGTCGCGGTAAATTCTCCGGATGGCATGCGCATAGACCGGGTAGGTGCCGACGACGCAATCGGGTTGGGCCTCGGCGAGGATTTTTTCAAGTGTGTTTTGCAGCCGGGTGAAGTTGCCGAGTTGTTTTTCAACGAGCGGCGACTTGTCGAACAGCGAGTAAATGCCGCCCCAGAGGCTCGGGGCATATTGCACAACGCCGAGGTAGGTTTTACAGGCGAAAGTGTTGAACGCGCCGTAGCTGTCCGCGAACAGGTCGAGCACCTCCACGCGCGCGTCTTCGTCGAGCTGCTCGATGGCGTCGCGCAGGCTGCGGGCGGCGGCGTTATGTCCGTCCCCAAATCCCGCCGTCAGGATGAGAATTTTTTTCATGCCCCGACTTTATTACGCTTAAACCCTATCCGCGGCGTGTTACAATCGTGTGACAAACCGGTGAACTTTTATTCACGTTTTAACTGACAGGTTGAGCGTGAACGTAATGGCGACGGGCTTGAGCAGCAACCGACACCAGGGTTAACTGGTCGGTTCGATCCAGCGAATCCGGTTCGGACTTTAAACAGGCCATTAAACTTTCAAGCCTGCCCTCACGGGCTGCGCCGGCTATTGACCTATTGGTCCGGGTCGTTCAAGTAGACCAGGTAGAGCTGGCAATACCCCTGGTCCAAATCCAGCTGGGCGACGGGCGGGAAAACGTTGATCAGTTGGGCGTGATGGGTTTCGAGCCAAAGTCGGGCGCTCTCATTTTTCTCCTGCAATGCCAGCTCGTCAATCACCACGAAATGGATGCCTTGCTGCCGCAACCGTTCGGGCGGGTCTTCCGGCAGAATGCGCACAACCCGGCGACCGTTGAGTGGCTGCCACAAGGCGATTTCATCCACGCCGGTACTGGTGGTACAATATCCCAGGATTGGCTCATCGGGCGGCACATTTCGTCTCAGGAAATTTCTGTGCGCCTCGAGGTTTCGGAAATAGGAGTATAGATAGTCCATATATCCGTCCATAATGATGGCCGACCCGGGATATTTTGCATTGAGCCAGCCAAAAAGGCGTTGGACCGGAAACAAGGGACGATCCACCGAGGTGATGAGCATCACCGCCGTCAGCGCCATGACGGCCTGTCCCAGCCGCTGCCAAAGACGTTCGCGCGCTACGAAAACCTGTCCGGGGCGGACCAGGAATACCGGCAACAGAAAGGTGTAATACGGGGCCAATTGGCGCGCGTTCTGATAACTGCCGTTTGTGGCCATGAAGATCAAAAGCAACCCCCAGGGAATCACCCGCAACCACCACAGCCAGCGGTTGGGAGCGGCTGTGCCGCCGGCATCCCGGTGACGCCAGGCTTCGACGATGGCAATAAGAAGCAGGATACAGATTCCCAGTCCGATGCCCGAGTTTTCCTCTGTGATTCCGTGCGCGTGGGTCAAGAGCAGAAAATTTTCGAAAGAGGAGAAGTGTCCGCCGATGGGCGAGTGCAAAAGAGCCAAGCGGATTTTCGCGCCCAAGCCGTTCCAGTGGATATAAAACGGCGGCAGCAGGCTGTAGAAGGGCGGCAACAGATTTTGCGCGGGAAGGGAAATGGCGTTGCCGATAATTCCCCAAAACGGATCCAGTTTGAAGTTTCCAATCCCGGGAAATTCCAGCGGCAAGCAGGTTCCGGTGTAATACAGATTGGCGATGGTGACCGGCACGATTGAAACCAGCAGCCCCAGGCAGGCCATGCCGGCCGCCGGCCACCGGTCGTGTGACCGGAGCAGCCGGAGGGCAGGCCAGGCTGCCGCCAGCCACAACGCCACCAGCGGGATGTTTGACTGTTTGGTTCCGGTAACCAACGCTGCCGCCAGCAGCGACAACCAAAGGTCGGTCACCCGTTTGGTTTCACGCGCGCGCAATGCCAGGTCCACCGCCGCCAGGATGTAAATGGCTGAAAAACTGTCGTTGGCGATCGAGCCGGCCTGCAGGGCAAAACACCAGCCGGACGAAAAAACCACATCCACCACCAAGCGACCCGCGGCCGGACTTGCAGGCGCGTAAAAATGCTGAAGACCAAACCGGGCAGCAGAAGATAGGTCGTCCAATTGATCAGGAACAGAAACCGGTCCGTGCCGGTGAACAAAAGCAGCGGAGCCGACAGCCACTCAAACCCGCAACCGGTCACGTTCATCCGGATGTCGGCGGTGCGGATCCAATGCCATTGTCCGGCCCCCAGCCAGTGCAACACCCGCGGCAAGCGGTAGGCGTTGGCGTCCCAGTTCAATCCGGCATAAAGCAACCCGGACGCCAGCGACAACAGGACCAGCACCAGAAACAGCAACGGCGCCGGGCGCCGGAATCGCCGCCACATGCGGTGCCAGGATGCCTTCACGGTCCCCACCGCCGGGCGGGACCGCCGCCATAATCCAAATCCGGCAACGGCGGCCAGCAGAAAAACGACGGTATAACCGGCGCGGTTCAACTGGTAGATGGCCGACAAGACCCAGCCGGCACTGACCAGCAAGGTGGAGATTAAAATCCAAATCCGGACCGCCGACAGCATCATTCTCTGCCATCCAACCGCATACCGCACCCGGAGACAACCAAAATTTGACGGGATGACGGCAAAAGCCCCTCATTTAACTTGAAATCCTGCCTTGCATTCCGCACCCGTTTCCGGTTCAATTCCAACGCTTTGACAGAAGACGCATGTAACTAAAAAGCAGCAAATCATTCTGTGAGTTTCGATTTAAGACCCTCTGCGGATGGCCATTGCTGTATTGAATCGGGCATGACATTATGAGTGGAGAAAGGGCAAGCCGCGAACGGGGTCACATTCCAAAACTGAATCCCCGCCGGCTGCAGAGATGCTTGAAAAAGAGCAAACCGCGTGACAAGTTAAACGGAGGACCGTGAAACGGGCAATTGTTCAAGTGATTGTCGCGATGTTGATCTGTGGGAACGCGCACGCGGATTGGCTCATCAAAACTTACAGGAATGGATCTCCAGTGACTGGCTTGTCCGATGCGGACAACCTCATCAGCAGCGGATACGTTATCGCAATTGCAGATATGGCAGAAGGCGACATGGTGGGCTTCGATGCTGGTGAAGGGACAGGGCATTTTCAGACCAACAATCCAGTCCCCGGCATAACCAACAACGCGCCAACCGACAACTATGCGGTTCAAGGCACGGGCTGGTTGAATATTCCCACGACGGGACAATACACTTTTGGTTTGAATACGGATGATGGGGCGCGGTTAAGAATTGATGGCGCCGATGTCATTATCGACAACGGGCGCTCCCAACCTCACGATTCGGCCTACGTCACCACCAATTTGACGGCCGGTTTACATTACATCGAATGGACCTGGTTTAATGAAGCGGGTGGCACCAGAGGTGGCGGAGCCGAAGGAGAGATATTTGCAGCACCCGGTGTCCACACGGGTTTCGACTCCAGTTTCCAACTGGTTGGATCTGCGCCCGGGTTGGTCGTCAGTTTGCCGGTGTCCTCGACTGCCGACATGGCCCTCGTTCCTGCCGGTAGTTTCATAATGGGCAACTGCATGAATCCAAGCGAGGGCGATGCAACTGAGAACTACGAACTTCCTCTGCACATCGTTTACGTGAGTGCGTTCTACATGGATCGCTATGACGTTATGAAATCGTTGTGGGACAGTGTTTGCCAATGGGCTACAAACCACGGCTATAGTTTTGACAACTCAGGCTCGGGTAAAGCCCCAAACCATCCGGTGCAAATAGTCAACTGGTATGATAGTTTGAAATGGTGCAATGCGCGGAGTGAAATGGAGGGGCTGACACCCTGCTATTACACGGACGCCAGCCAAACGACGCTTTATCGCTCCGGGTGGATTGACTTAAGCAATTCGTGTGTCAAATGGACAGCAAACGGCTATCTTTTGCCGACCGAAGCAGAGTGGGAGAAGGCTGCTCGCGGCGGCGCAAGCGGCCACCGATTTCCATGGACGAATACAGACACTATCGATTGGAGCTACGCGAATTACTGGTCATGTCCATCGTGCTATAGCTACGACACTGCTTCGGGAGGAGCCGACGGGACATTCAATGACGGTGTTTATCCATACAGCAATCCGGTGGGCTATTTTGCCACGAACGGGTATGGGTTGTATGACATGGCCGGGAATGTGTGGCAGTGGTGCTGGGATTGGCTGGACCCTGGTTGGTATAGTGATGCGGGCGCAACAGAAAGCGATACCAGAGGACCGACGACCAGCCCTTGGAATGTCAGAGTCCTGCGAGGCGGTTCCTGGAGTTCAGTCGCCGGTGCACCTCGTTGCTCCTACCGCCCGCTCATAAGCTCCACTCTCATTCCCAGCCACGCTGCTAATTTCATCGGGTTTCGTTGCGTGAGGATCACCCTCCAAAATACGCCAATCATAGTCAGCCAACCGTCGAGCCAATTTTCTCAAGTGGGTTCAAATGTGACTTTCAATGTCCTGGTAAATGGGCAATCGCCTTTGCATTATCAATGGCAATTCAACGGCACTTCACTTACGGGCGCAACCAACGACAGCCTTTTACTTCCCAACGTCCAATTGGCCGATGCGGGCGGTTATTCGGTGGTGGTCACCAACGCCTATGGTTCCGCGACCAGCGCCATCGCACAGTTGACGGTTATCGAGCCGTTGTCGGTTACGCAAACAAACCAACCCCCGCCACCGCCCGGCAACTCAACCATACCGACGGACCCCACCCATTTCAGAGTGTTCACCAACGGCAGCTTTGTCAGCGGCCTTGGGCTGGATTCAGGCAAATGGACCGTTGTCCTGACGCATGGATGGAATGACAGTTCCACCAACTGGCCCTTGGCAATGGCCAATTTAATTGAAATTGAACTTGGCTCCAACACCCTGAATATCGTGGCTTGGGATTGGACGGCGGCAGCCGCCGCACCGCTCGCTTCCGCGGCGTTGAACACCCAGGGCCAGGGTTACGCGCTGGGAACGAATCTGGTCGCCGCGCTCGGCGTGGGTTATCCCAGACGGATTCACTTCATCGGACATGGCCTCGGCACCCTGGTCAATGCCCGGGCCGCCAATTACGCTCACAACCATGGCTTTTCATGGCTGAACACACAAATGACCTTGTTTGACGAAGCCGAGATTGCCTGGGAGTTTGGGGGAAACGCCTGGCAAACGGTAACCACCGCTGGGCAGAACGATTCCGCTCCGCAACAGGACTGGAAACATCCGCTGCCGGACCAATGTGCCTGGGCCGAGAATTACATCACGGCGGCTGGGATGCCGCAGCCGCAGGCGGTGAACGTGATTTTGACGAACTTGTATCCCGACATGAGCAATTTCCAGAACATCTTCGATGTTGGGGTGGCCTGGTGGGCCGGACAATTCCAGACCGAAGACACCATCTACCATGATTATCCTTACCTCTGGTATGAGAACACCGTCACCCAGATTAGCGATCCCAATGCGCCCGCTTATTTGATGGGTTTTCTCCGGTCCTGGGAAGGCGGAGGATATTTGGGGCGGCCGGCTACCGGGACGTTCTACATTCAATCCACCAATGCCCCGGCCGGTTACTTCAGCTATCCTGATTACGATCCTGATTACAACCTGGTGCAAATCACTTCTGATCAAGCACAGCAGTTTCTTGACGCGCGCCCGCAAAACCTGATTTCGCAGATGGGGGTGAATTGGGTCAATTCGGCGAACAACATCCTGGCAAACAACAATAATCAAGTGCAGGCCCAACTGTGGAACGGGCTGGTCGAAGATCCAAATACGTTGGCTACGGGGCCTTGGTTTACAATGGCAACGCTCATCAAGCTGTGGACACAAAGCCCCACAGGGTCGCCGGCTTATGTGTGGATTCCAGTGACTGTGCCACCGAACGCGGTTTCCATGTCGTTTGATTTCATGCTGCAAGGCAACGGCAAACAGGATTCGTTTCAGGTCGCGCTGAACAACAGCAATCTTTTCAGCGTCGAGACCATTCTGATCCAGACCAACGTCACGATGAACAGCGGCCTGATTGATGTTTCGCAATTCGCCGGACAGCAGGCAGAATTGTTTTTCGGCATCGTGGGTGGCACTTCGACCAATGCGTGTGTCACGGTGAGCGATATTGCGTTTTATGTCACGCTGCCGCCGACTCTGCAGGCGCAACTTTCCGGTGCCAATTTTATCCTTTCATGGCCGGTTTCGGCGAATGGTTACGTCTTGGAAACCACCACCAACCTGACGGCCCCGGATTCGTGGACCACGGTCACGAATGTTCCGGTGGTCGTGAATTTCCAGTACACGGTTACGAATACAATTTCCGGCGGGAACCATTTTTATCGGCTGGTGGACGCCAGCGCAATCGCGCCGCCGACTTTGCAGGCGCAACTTTCCGGTACCAATTTTATCCTTTCATGGCCGGTTTCGGCGAATGGTTACGTCCTGGAAGCCACCACCAACCTGATAGCCCCGAATTCATGGGCCGTTGTCACGTATGCTCCGGCAATTGTGAATTTGCAAAACATCGTGACGAATTCAATTTCCAACGGAGCAAGGTTCTATCGGCTCAAGCTGGAGTAAGCTGGCGGCCCGCCCCGAGTAAACGCGGAACTCCGAACGGCGTATTCAGGGGAAAAACAGCGACCGGCGCGACGCCGGTCCTACTCCAATTTCTTGCAGAAGCGTTCGATACGTTCCAGACCCTTTTCGATGTTCGCCATGCTGGTGGCGTAGCTCAAACGGAAGCAATCGTTCGCGCCGAACGCGATGCCGGGCACGGCGGCGACCTTTTCCGCCTCCAGCAGCCGGGCGCAGAAATCGGTGGACTTCAGGCCGGTCTGCGAGATGTTCGGGAACAAATAAAATGCGCCTTTCGCATTCACACAGGAAACGCCGGGAATCGAATTTAATTTTTCATGCGCGTAGCGGCGGCGTTTGTCGAATTCAGACAGCCACGCCGTCAAGTGGTCCATGGGCCCGGTGATGGCCGCCAGCGCGCCTTTTTGAGCGAACGACGTCGGGTTGCTCGTGCTGTGGCTTTGCACGGCGTCAATGGCCCTGGCGATCGGCTCCGGCGCAGCCAGAAAACCCAGACGCCAGCCGGTCATGCTCCACGTCTTAGAAAAACCGTGGACGATGACGGTGTGTTCCTGATGCGCCGGCGAAAAGCTGGCGACGCTTTTGTGGACCGCGCCGTCATAAAGCAGGTGCTCGTAAATTTCATCGCTCATGATGAGCACGCCTTTCTCAACGCAAATGTCGCCGAGCGCCTTGACTTCGTCGGGCATGTAAACACTGCCGGTCGGGTTGCTCGGCGAGTTGAGGATAAACAGGCGCGTGCGCGGCGTGATGGCGGCGCGCAACTGTTGCGGTGTCACCTTGAATTCCGTCTTGTCGATGGTTGGCAGAATCATCGGCTTCGCACCGGCGAGCTTCACCATTTCCGGATAACTCAACCAATACGGCGCCGGGATGAGCACTTCGTCGCCTTCCTGGCAGGTGGCAAGGATGACGTTGTAGCACGAATGTTTGCCACCGCAACTCACGATGATTTGCGACGGTTTGTAAGTCAGGCCGTTGTCGCGTTTGAATTTGTCGGCGATGGCCTGCCGCAATTCCGGGATGCCACTGGACGGCGTGTATTTGGTGAACCCGGCGGCCAGCGCCTTGGCGGCGGCGTCCTTGATGTGCTGTGGCGTGTCAAAGTCCGGTTCGCCCACGCCGAAACTGACGACGTCCTCGCCTGCGGCCTTCAGTTGCTTGGCTTTGGCGTCGATGGCAAGCGTGAGTGACGGCGTCAGCGACGCGGCGCGTTGAGAAATTTTGTAATTCATATCAAAACGGCGGAAAGGTTACGAGTGGCACAGGGGAGCGCAAGAAAGGAAATTGAAATCGAACCCCCCGCCGTTCGGACTTCAACATTTCCAGCGGCTTCAGGTTTAAGGAAGGAACTTTTATTTGGCCCCCGGCTGGTCGGTGAATTCGATCACGTCCGCGGTGACCGTCAGTTTGGGAACGGAAAACAAAATCAGGTACAAAGTGGATTTGTCATGCATCTCATTGATCAACGCAACCGCCTTGCCGGTCAACGGCTCTTTCACGGAGGCATAGAGCGCGCGTTTGGCGTTGGCGTAATGCGGGCTGGCCAGAGGAATGATGCCGAGCAGACGAAAGCCGTAGCTTTCTCCCTGGGCGCCGCCCTGGATGAGCTGGTAGTTCTTTCCGGTTAAAGAAACCGCCGTCGAGGTGCTTTGACCCGTCTCGATGCGCGAAGAAGCGCATCCGGTGGCAAGACACAGGAGCACCAAACTTGACATTATGAGGGCCGACCTTGTGGAGATAAATGCAGAGTAGTTCATTTTTTGAACCTTTCACTTTTCTAAACTGAGTTGAGCGAGTGTTTAACCTGTTCACCATTTGCGCTCAACGCGGACGGAGTATAGCTTAAAGAAACCGTCCTGGCAAGCGCCGAAGTATGGGTCGTTTTCGAAATCTTCAGCAGACTCTATTTCGCCAGATAATACTTCTCCGTGTATTCCCGGACCATGCGGTCGGTGGTGAATTGTGGCACGAGCGTGACCATCGCGCGGCGGATGCGCTGAATCCATTCGCGCGGGATGCCCTTTTCGCAGCGGTCATAAAACAGGGGAATCACCTGCTCGGTCAGCACCTTGTAAAGATTGGCGCTGTCCACGCGGTCCTGTTCCTCGACGTTGTCCGGTTGCGAATCCTCACCGATGGCGAAGCCGTTGGTGCCGTCGTAGCCTTCGCGCCACCAGCCGTCGAGGATGCTGAGGTTGAGGCAGCCGTGGCTGCCGGCTTTCATGCCGCTGGTGCCGGAAGCTTCGAGCGGACGCCGCGGATTGTTCAACCAGACGTCGCAGCCGGACACCATCTGCCGCGCAACGTGGACGTCGTAGTTTTCAACGAACACCAGTCGCCCGGCCAGTTCGCTGTATTTGCTCAAGTGGATGATTTGTTGAATGTACCGTTTGCCTTCGTCGTCGCGCGGATGCGCCTTGCCGGCGAAAACGAATTGGATGGGCCGCTGCCGGTCGTGAGCGAGATTCACGATGTTGTAGAACTGCTGGAAAATCAGCGGCGCGCGTTTATAAGTGGCGAAGCGCCGCGCAAAGCCGATGGTCAACGCGTCGGGGTTCAGCAGATGATCGAAGTGGATGTAATCGCTTTGCGCGGAGCGCTGGCTTTGGATCAACAAACGGCGCCGCACGAACTCAATCATCTCGCGCCGCAGATGATAACGCAGCGCCCACAGTTCCTCGTCCGAAACAAATTCAGGATTGGCCATTTTTTCCCAGAATTCACACGAATGGATTGCCGCCGTCCAGTCTTCGCCGAATTTTTCGCGAAAGAACGCCATCTCACCGTTGCGTCCGTCCGTCAATTTTTCCCGCCAGAAATGGCGCACGGGGCCTTTCATCGAGCCGAGCAGGTGAACACCGTTGGTGATGTGGCCGATGGGGACTTTTTCGACCGGTGTATCGGGATAAAGGCCCTGCCACATGTGACGGCTGGTTTGCCCATGCAATTCGCTCACGGCGTTCGCCGCGCGCGACACTTTGAGCGCCAGCACCGTCATGCAAAACGGCTCCTCCGCGTTTTCGGGATGCACGCGGCCCAAAGCCATGATGTCCGCAAACGGCACGGGCCATTGCGAGTGATAACGCTGAAGCGCGTAGTCCATCAACTCTGGGCTGAACCGGTCATGGCCGGCCTCGACCGGCGTGTGCGTGGTGAAAATGCACTCGCCCTTCGTTTGCGCCAATGCCTCCTGAAAATTTTTCCCCGCCGCCATTTTTTCGCGGGTCAATTCCAGGGTGAGAAACGCCGCGTGGCCCTCGTTCATGTGAAATACGGACGGCTGGACGCCAAGGGCGCGAAGCAGCCGTACCCCGCCGATGCCCAGCAGGATTTCCTGCATGATGCGGATCGTGCCGTCACCGGCATAGACGCGTGAGGTCAGCTCGCGGGCATGCTGCGCGTTTTCCGGCAGGTTCGTGTCGAGCAAATACACCGGCACGCGGCCGACATTGACCCGCCAGGCGCGGAAATGGACGTGGTCCATGCCGATTTCCACGTCACACACGACCGGTTGGCCATCGGCGTTGAGCACGGGTTCGAGCGGCACAATTTGCGGATTAATCACCGAATAGTATTCGGTCTGCCAGTTGTTCGCGTCAATCGCCTGCTGAAAATAGCCTTCGCGGTAAAACAGACTGACGCCGACAAAACCGAGTCCGAGGTCGCTGGCGGATTTGGCGTGGTCGCCGGCCAGAATGCCAAGGCCGCCCGCCGAAATCGGCAGCGTCTCGTGGAAACCGAATTCCGCGGAGAAATAAGCGATGGGATGTTCGAGCAATTGCGGCGCATGCTGGCGTCCCCACGTGTTTTTCTCGTTGAGATAGGCGTGGAAATCGCGAAGCACGGCGCGCGCGTGACGCTCGAAATCGGCCTCCTGCAAATGTACGCGCAGTTCGTACTCCGACACTTCGTGCAGGATGGCGACGGCGTTGTGATAAAGATTTTGCCAGCCGCGCGGTGAAAGTTCCTGAAACAAATCCTGCGCCTGCTGGTCCCAGCACCACCACAGGTTGCGTGACAATTTGTGTAGTTCGGTGACCAGTTCGTCCAGTTCAGCGACTGTTAACGGCTTCCTTGTCATACGTCTTGATTCCTGAATTTCAACGGAACCGACACTAACGGGGCGGACAACGCCGGGCAAATCAAATTTCAATTCAAAAAACCGCGTGCTGCCGATCGCCCTGGCCCGGATGGCCGAAGCGAATTAAATTGCTCAAAACCGGTTCCTGAATACTTTTACGTGCGACTATCATGACAAAACCGCTTTTGACCGACAAAATTCCTTCGTTGCCTGCCGGCGTCACGCTGACCATGCTCGACAACGGCCTGACGATCATCGTGCGCGAAGACCACAGTGCGCCCGTCGTCTCGGCGCAGGCGTGGTGCATGGCCGGCAGCATCCACGAAGGCCGCTGGCTCGGCGCCGGCCTGTCGCACGTGCTCGAACACATGCTCTTCAAGGGCACGACCACGCGC
>Ga0187874_10000472_pt1 | contig 49666 bp, 51 predicted proteins | sample June2016WEW_16_1_3_FD_132993 | JGI IMG/M metagenome (GOLD analysis project Ga0187874, IMG submission 132993) | Peatland microbial communities from SPRUCE experiment site at the Marcell Experimental Forest, Minnesota, USA - June2016WEW_16_150 | ecosystem: Environmental > Terrestrial > Soil >... | reverse complement strand
TCCTGCGCCAGTGGCACCAACTGGAGGCAGACCTCCGGGAACGATCACGACATCGGGTCCCCCAGATTACATTTCCTTAATCGTTAAGTTAGCGCCTATGGGCCGGGAGGCCTGTCCTACCCGCGGAATTTCTCCGCGCATTCCTGGGAACAGAAATAGACCAGTTCGCCATTCACCGAGCGGGTGATGGCGGTGTTGGTGGAGACGTAGGTGCCACACACCGGGTCCTTCTTGAGGACACCGCCGGATTGCACGGCCTGCTGCGGCTGCGCGGCTGGCCGGGAAGGCGAACGCATGGCTGCGAAGACACTCCGCAGGAGGGAGCGCAGGAGCAGAAAGATCAGCAGGGGGAGCAGGAACTCGCGTACGATGGCTGAGAACATTCAATCGGGGCGGAAATGCGCGACTCCCGCCCCGGGAAACTCCGGTTATTTTTTCTTCTTGGCGGCGGGGCCCTTGTAGGTGGTATCGATGGTGCCGCCCAACTGGTCGAGCATTTCCTTAGCCGATTGCGCGCTCTTGCCGTCGGGAGCGAGTTGGAGATACTTCTGGAAGGCCTCGATGGTGCCGGGAAGCGCGGCGATTTTGCCATCGGGGGCAAGCGAGGCCTGGCCGACGAGCGACAGACCGTACTGATAATACGCTTCGCAGTTCTTGGGGTTATCGGGAGCGGAATCGATAGCCATCTTGAACGCGGCGGCGGCCGCTTCGGACTGGCCGGCGTTGGTCATGAGGGCTCCCAGGTTGAAGTATTTGACGTAAGCCGTAGTGGGATCGAGATCGGCGGCCTTCTTCAATTCGGCTTGCATCTCGGGGATCTTCTTGGCCTTGGCGAGCGCCAGCGCGTAGTTGTTGTGCACGGAAGCATCGTCGGGCTTGAGCTCGATGGACTTGGCGTAGGCGTCGATGCCTTTCTGCGCCAGGGCGTCGAAATCGGCGCCGGTTTTGGATTGCGCCAGACCGATGTAGGCGTCGCCAAGATTGGCCCAGACGGCGGGCTGGGTCGGACCGATCTCGGCGGCCTTTTCGAGATTGGTGACTGCTACGTCGTACTGCTTGTCTTGGAGAGCGTTGAAGCCGGCGTTGAAGGCATCGTTCAACTCTTTGTTCTTCTTGATCTCGCCGGCTTTCTCGTTGATCTGCTTTTCCATGGCGGCTTTTTGCTCAGGCGTCATTTGGCGTTTGAGATCGTCTGAGATCTGGCCGGTTTCAAAAGCCTTTTGAATCTCGGCCTGGCGGGACGCGGCGGCCTGGGCGCCGTTCTTTCTCAAATCGAAATCGATGGGAGGATGATCTCCCAGCGTGGTTTTTACGCCGGAGACTTGGTCGACGACGTTGCCATCGATCACGCACGAGATTTGATACACGCCGAGCGGCACGCCGGCATGGATATAATGTCCCTTCTTGTCGGTCTTGGTCTGGGAATCCCACTTGATATCCGTGCGATGCAACTTGATGATGGCGCCGGCAACGGGTTTGCCGTCCGTGCCCTTGACATCACCTTCGACGGTCGCGACCTGGGCGTAGCAAGCCAACGCCAGGAATACGAGCCCAACGGCGGCAAACGCCGCATTGCGCGAGTTCATAGAACCTCCAACTGAGACTAGTGTGTATTAAATTCCAGTATACCGTAATCGGGTTTTTGCGCTATTCCTCGAAGAGGCGGATCTGGTCTTGGGAAACAGGAACAGGCTTGCGTTTGCGGAGGGGGCTGCCGACCACGCCCAGGACTTCTACGTTGAGGACCGCCTGGCGGGGGACGAAGATTCGCTGCTGGTTGCCGTTGGGATCGGGGGGAATCACCACAAATCCGTGGTGGGTAATTTCGAGGAGATTGTTGGGGAGGATGCCTTGGAGGACTTCGCCGTCGCGGAACCGGAAGCTGACCCAGAGGCCCGCCATTTTCGGGCGGGTGAGAAAAGTGAGGCGTTCCGGGGAGCCCGGTGACTCAAAATCGCGAACAAAGGCGACGGTCTTGATCTCATCGTAGGGAATGGTGGAGACATGGCCCGCTTCGGAAAGCAGTTCGACGCCCGCAGGTTGTAGATAAGAAAGTGGGTTAACGTAGCCCGCGAGGGTCTCGCGCTGGTAGCGGCGGACGAGGGCCTTCTTGGTGGTGGAAGCGGGCAAAATTTCCTCGATACCAACAACTATGTTTCAATCATTTAGCGGCTTATTGTATCATTGGCACGATGTCTGGAGTACAGACGGCAAATTCGGCGGGAAGTCAGAGGCAGATGGCGGCCTATCTGGACTTCTGCCGGATGGAGAAGGGGCTGTCGGCGAACTCGCTGGAATCCTATACACTTGATTTATCGAAATTTAGCGCATTTGTGGGCACCGCGGAAGTGACCGGGTCGGAAGATCTGGGGCGGTACCTAGACCAATTAAGGGAAGCGGGACTGAGTACGCGGTCGATTGCGCGGCATCTGGCCACGCTGCGGGGCTTGTACGGGTATCTGTTGCGAGAGGGAGAGATTTCGACCGACCCGACGGAATTTCTGCGGACGCCCAAACAATGGCATAACATACCTAAATTCTTAAATTTACAAGAGATAGAGAAGATCATACAAGCTGCCGACCAAGCGCGGCCGAGGGGATTGCGGGACCGCGCCATGATGGAAATGTTATATGCCACAGGGCTGCGGGTCTCGGAACTGTGCCGTTTGGGGATGAGCGATCTGAACGCGGACCTGGGAGTGGTACGGACCACCGGGAAGGGCAACAAGCAGCGGCTGGTGCCGGTCGGCAAGGAAGCGATTGAGGCGGTGGGGGCCTACCTGCGGGACGGGCGCGGGGTGCTGCTCAAGGGGCGGGCGAGCCGGTACTTATTCGTGACGGCGCGGGGGGCGTGTCTGACACGGCAGGGCTTTTGGAAGCTGCTGGCGGGCTACGGCCGGAAAGCCGGGATCTTCCGCGGCCTGACGCCGCACGTCCTGCGGCACAGTTTTGCCACGCACCTGCTGGAGGGTGGGGCGGACCTGCGGAGCGTGCAGGTAATGCTGGGACACTCCGATATCTCGACGACGCAGATTTATACCCACGTGATGCGGTCGAGACTTCGGCAAACGATAGATGAACACCATCCCAGGAGCTAAGCGGACGCAGGCGGGCCGGAAGAACCTGGCAGATCGAGAACGCATGCAATGAGCGACTACATCTACATGCTGGAAAGCCACCTGAATCCGGACCAGAACCGGGTGGTGGAAGAAGTCCAAGAGGCGGCGGGCCAGGCGAATGTGAATCTGTTCCTGACGGGCGGCGCGATGCGCGACATGCTGGCGGGTTTCCGGATCCGCGATCTGGATTTCGCGGTGGAAGGCAATGCGCTGAAGGTGGTGAAGACGCTTTGCGAACGGGCTGGGGCGAAGGTGGTTTCGTCCGATGAAGCACGCAAGAGCGCGGAGTTGGTGTTTCCGAGCGGGGCGACGGCGCAAATCGGAATGTCGCGGCAGGAGAAGTACGCGCGGACCGGGGCGAAGCCGCAAGTGACGCCGGCGACTATCCAGGAAGATCTGCGGGGGCGGGACTTCACGTGCAACGCCATTGCGCTGTCGCTGAACCGGACGTCGCGGGGATTGCTGCTGGACCCGATGAACGGGCTGGCGGACATCGAGCGCAAGGAGTTGCGGGCGATCAGCACGTACGGGTTCTATGACGATCCCTCGCGGCTGCTGCGGCTGGTGCGGTTCCGAGTGCGGCTGGGCTTCACAGTGGAAGAGCGCACCGAGATGCAGGTATCGAACGCGCGCGAAGCGGAGGTGGAAAAGCTGATCCCGGCGCGGACGCTGGCGGAAGAGCTGAAGCGGATCAGCGCGGAGGACAGCCCGTCGGAGGTTTTGAAGGGGCTGGAGGAGGCGGGTTTGATGGCGCTCTTTTCGCCGGCGCTGGCGGGCCCGAAGCTGAACCTGGCGGGGATCGTGAAGTTCGAGAAAAACTGCCGGATGCTGCCGGACGACACAGCGACGCGGGCGGCGCGGCTGGGGCCGTTCCTGTACGCGCTGACGGAGAAGCTGACGGCCAAGGAAAAGCAGGCGCTGATCAAGACGACGGAGATGCGGAAGGCGGAGCTGGAGCCGTGGCAAAAGCTGGAAGCGCGGGCGAAGAAGCTGGAGTCGTCTCTGCGCGCGGCGCGGATTAAGAAGGCCTCGCAGGTGTACGCGATCATGTCTACAGCGGCGCCGGACGAGATCCTGTTCCAGTTGTACCACTCGCAGTTGAAGCCCGTGCAGGAGCGGATGCGGAACTACTACCTGAAGTGTCTGCCTCTGCTGCAAGAGATCACGCCGGAGGAATGGGCCACGGTGGAAGGCAAGCCGGGGACGCCGAAATACAAGAAGGCGCGAGAGGAATTCATTGCCTACCGGCTGGACCGCAGGGTGAAAAAGCCGCCGGAGCCGGAAGTGCCGCCACCTCCGCCGCCGGGACCCGCGCCAAGCTCGTGGACCACGCCGGAGACGGCGATGGGGCGCCGCGGCCGGCAGGGGTAAGGCCCCACCTGGTTGAGGCGTCCACTGGAGGTGGGGCATGCTTTAGTTAGCTTGCCCTCAGCCCTGCGCCGTCGTCGCCTGCGGACGCAGGTGCAACGCTTCCAGCACGCCTTTCCACTTTCTTAAAATCAGCTCGGCCAGGTTGAGCAGGATGGCCAGCGCCAATAGCACCGGCCACAGATCCATGGTGGAGCGCACGGAGCGGTTGCCGGCGTCGAAGAGTTGGCGTGGAGCGGGATTGAAACGGCCGCCGGTGGAGGCGGCCACCTGGCGGAGGAGGTCGAGGTTGTTGCCGTACTCGATCATTTCCTCTTCCTGACGGTAGAAGCCGACTTCGGGAAAGGCGCGCGAATCGGCCACGGGACGGATGCGGAACAGACCCTGGTTGGCGCCGATGGCGAGACGGCCACGGTAGTGACCGGCGGCGACTTTGGCGACCTTGAGAGGCGCCTGGAAGCCGGCGGGGCCCAGAGCGTAAATATCGGGGATGGCGGCGGGCTCCGGCAGGTTGTGGGAGAGACGGTAGTCGATGACGAGCTCGTTCGAGGCGCGGTCGAAATCGGCGGTGGTCTCGCTTTGGGGAGCGTGCGGGAGCAGGTCGCGGAAGATGTTGGCCCACAGGCGGTCGAAGCCGGGCCAGGTGAGCCAGTTGGCGGCCCAGCGGTCTTTAGCGTCGGAAGCGAAGACCACGGCACGGCCGAGGCCATACTGCCAACGGACCAGCAGCGGGTCTTCTTTATCGGCGGTGAGAATGACGTCGGAAGTGGGACGTGGTTGGAAGCGGACGTAGCCGCGCAGCGCGGGGACGGACTCCATCCCCACGCCGTCCAGGATTTCAGCCGGCTCGAGAACGACGGCGGTGATCGGCTTTTCGACGGCGGTGGAGCCGGTGTGCTCTTCGACGTCGCGGAGCAGGATCTGCTCGAGGCCGGAGGGGTCGTTTAGAAAATAGGATTTGCCGCCGGCGGCGTCGGCCACTTTTTCGAGGAAGGCGCGGTTGACGTCCTGCCCCAGGCCGACCGTGGAGATGGTGACGTGGTTGATGGTGGCTTCCTTGGTGAGGCTGAAGGTGTCGCCTTCCTCGGAGATGCCGTCGGTGAGCAGCACGATGTGTTTGTAAGCGGCGCTTTGCGGGAGGATCCGCTGGTAGGCTTCGGTGAGAGCGGGAGCGATCTGCGTGCCGCCATCTGGGGTGATGCCGGCGATCTGGCGTTTGATGGCGGACTTGTCTTCGACGCGGCGCAGGTTAACGGCCCACTGGAAGGAGTTGTCGAAAATGAGGACGCCGACGAAATCGATGGGGCGGAGGTTTTCGACGACGCCGATGGCGGCCAGGCGGGCGAGCTCGATCTTGCGGCCTTCCATGGAGGAAGACTTGTCGATGATGAGGACGACGGCGGTGCCTTCGGGGGAACGGGGCGGGGCGATCTTCGCGGGGAGGGTGCGTTCGAGCGGATCGTCGGGAGCACCTTTCTTATCGACGTAGATGTTGCGCTCGCCAGCGATCCAGGCGAGGCCGCCGCCGGCTTTGACGTAGTCTTCGAGAGCGATTTTGCGGCGAGCGGGGATGGATTCCATGTCCCAGTTATTGATGACGATCAACTGGTAATCGTCGATCTTGTCGGGGATGCCGGCGGGCGCGCGATCCACCTGGAACTGGTTGGCTTCCAGGGTGCGGACGATGTGCTGTTCGCTTTCGGGGGGATCGTGGGAGACCAGCAGGGCGCGCGGACGGCGGAGGGTTACGGCGTCCTCAAAACGGGTTTCGCCGAACGAGGGAGCGGAGATTTTGGCGGCGAAACCGATGGCGCCGGCGGAGTTGACGCTGGCCTGGAGGCGGAGGTGGTTCGTGCCCGCGTTGAGCTGGACCTGCGCGGCGCCGATGGGTTTACCCTCAGCCGACATTTCCACGGAAGCCGGAGTGGCGCTCGGGGATTCCAGGGTAACGTCGACCGGGAAGCGCTCCCCGCTGAAGACCTGGCCGGGGAATCCGACGGATTCGAGCAGGACGCCGGGTTTGGGATGACCGGCGAGGGGAACGGTGTCGATGGGGATGCCGAGTTGCTGGGCCTGCCAGATGGCGCGATTGACGGAGCCGAGGTTCTGATTGCCGTCGGAGACCAGCAACAGGCGGGGCACCATGCCGGCGGGCAAAGCGGCGGCGCCATCGCGGATGGCGGCTTCGATATTGGTGCCGCGGCCGGGTGAGGCGGCGGTGTGGCGAAGCTGCCAGTTTCGTTTGACCCGCTCGTCGGGGGAGGCAACGCGGGTGACGCGGGCGAAGGGGATGACGCGCAGCCAGTGGCGGCCGCGGGCGTCTTCGAGATTATCGGCGAGGGTGGACTCGGTCTTGAGGTCCTGGGCGGTGACGGAGGCCGAAGTATCGGCGAGAAAAGCCACCGCGACTTTGGACTGGTAAACGGTGAGGCGGGGTTCGGAGAGGGCCAGCAGGATGCATGCGAAGGCGCCGGCTTTGAGGAGCAGGGCGCTGCGCCGGGCGGAGAGACGCCATTCCCAGGCGGCCCACGCGACGGGGAGCAAGACCAGCAGGAGGGCCCAGGGGCGATCAAAGGTCATGGGAGGGTCCGCCCCACGCAGAGGCGTGGCCGGGCTGCGCCCGGCTGGACCGATTGCCAATCGGTCCGCAGGTTAACAGCCTGCCCCACAGCGCGGCCGAGCCGCAAACAGCATATTCTGTACAGAGCCCGGAGGGCGAAAGATAATAGCCCAGGGCGCACAGCCCTGGGTACCAGGCCGGAAATTAACCAGCCCCGGAACGGGGCGAAAGACGCACCTGGGCGCGGACTCTTACGCCCCGTTCCGGGGCTAACACGTCCTGTGCACGGTTCCCAGTGCTGGCGCACTGGGCTATGCTCTTGCGTCCTTCGGACTTGGGCCGTTTGAAAATTGTCGCGCCCTGCGAACAAATTCGTGGACAGTAATACCGAGGGGCATAGCCGCAACAAATGCGAGATAACGGCAGGCGTCGACACGAGTGTCGACGCGGCACGCATGAGTGCGTGCGCCACGAAGCCTGCGCGGCGATGGGTCATGGCGACACCTCTGCGGGAGCGGGCGCTTTACGGAGGACGGTGGGGCGAGGGGCGAAGCGGGCGAGGCGGAAGCGGCCGAAGAAGAACCACTCGGCCAGCAGACCGGCGGCACCGAGCAGGGCCAGCCAGGGCCAGAGATCGAAAGAACGATCCAGCACGGGCAGGAAACGGGGAATGCCGCGATGGGCATTGGCGGGCGGTTCCCAGCGGGTATCGCCAAGTTGTGGGAGGGTGAGGGAGTAGATGTATTCGGAATCGCCGGCGAGGACGCGGGCGGATCCGGGAGCGCCGGAGAAGAATTCGAGGGTGCGGTCGTGGAGGGTAAAAGGAAGCGGGGAAGCGTCTTCGGCGGTGACCTTCACGGCGGAGGGAGCGAGATCCTGATCGAGAGGGAGTTTGACCGTGCCGGCGGTGGCGGCGGCCACTTCGGAGCGACGGAAGACATCGGGAGACAACCAGCGCAGGAGGTTGGCGAACAGCAGCGGCGTGGCCAGTTCGTAGCGCATGGCGGAGAGCGCTGGATGGAAGCCGAGGACGACAATCTTGGGGTGGCCGTTGCGGGCGACGATGACGGGGCCGGCCTGGACCTCGCCGATTTTGATGTCGCCGGGAGCGGTTTCGAAGACGGAAGCGGATTCGAGCTTGAAGTCGCGCGTGCGGAGGCCGGCGGCGGCCGGATGAGAAGTGTCCCAGCGGGCGAAGGGAACCTGTTGGACGGTTTCCCGCACGGGGATGGGCGAACCGTTCGCGGGGGGATCGATCCAGAGGGAGTCGGCGGCGGGGCGCTGGGGCGGGATGAAGCGGTCGAGGATGACGAGGCCTGAATCGTTGGGGCGGTACTCGGCGGGGGAGCGATAGACGGCCGCGACGCGGGCGGCCGATGAGAGCGCGGGACGGAGCAGATCGGGCTGGCCGGAGTAGACCGTGACGGAGAGCATGGGGAGCGCGGGGAGTTCGAGATCGGCCTGATCGTCGGCGGGGAAGGCGTCATGGGGAGTGAGTGTGACGCCCAGAATGCCGGCGGCGGCGGTGCGGTATTGGAAGGCGGCTTCGGCATCGGCGCCGGGGGGCAACAGGAGATGCGAGGAGCCGGCGGCAGTGCGGGCGGCGGTATTGGGCGGTCCGTAATTGAGCGTCAGGGTGACGTTGCGGGGGCGCGTGCCGTAATTGTGAACGGAGACGTAGATTTCCCAGGTGTCGGGGTCGGCGGCGGAGCGGCGCATGCCGATTTTGCGCAGGCCGCAGTTTTCGATGGCGTCGGGGACCAGCAGCAGGCGGAGGTTGCGGGGCGGCGCGGCGGCGGCGGGATCGTGCTCAGCGGTGCGGCCGGGGCCGATATAGGCGATTTCGCCAGCGCGGCGTCCGGTCTGGGACTGGACATGGCGCGCGAAGGCCAGGGCCTGATCGAGATTCAAGGCCGTGGAACCGGGCTGGGAAGAGAGAATGGCGGCGTCGATAATTTTGCGGTCGGGCTCGAAGGCAGTGGCGGGAGTGGCCAGCGAGTCGGCGCGGACCAGCATGACGCGGTCGCCGGCGGGCAGAGCGCGGAGGTACTGGCGGGCGGACTGGCGGGCCAGATCCATGAGGGTGCGATTGCCGGAACGGGCGGCCATCCAGGCGGAAGTGTCGAGAACCATGACGTGATCGTGACCGGCTTGCAAAGGAGCACCGAATCGGAGCTGGGCGATCGAGAGCAGGAGCAGCGCCATGGAAACGAGCTGCAGGACGAGCGACCAGGGCTGCTGAATGCGGCGGGCGGCGACGGCGGGCTGTTCGGCGGCGACCCAGAAACGGAGAGTGGAGACGATCTGTTTCCGGCGGGAACGATCGAGCAGATAGAGCGCGACGGAGACGGCCGAGATGGAGCCAAAGAGAGCGGCGAATTGGAGGAGGGAGAGATTTAGGAAATACATCGCGCCTCTATCGCCTGGTGAAGAGAGTCAGAATTCACCGCAGAGGCGCAGAGACGCGGAGAAGATAGAGAGAACTGCACCGCGCTTCTCCACGTTCTCGACCTTGTTAGATGGTGGCTCCACAGTGAACATTCATTCTCAGGATCCTTTCTCTGCGTCTCCGCGTCTCTGCGGTGAAAATTCATCGCTCCGTTCATGCGATCCCTCGCATGCGGACCAGGTCGCCGAAGATGACGGACTCGATGGGCTGGGAGGTCGAGATGCCGGCGTAACGGCCGCCGCTGCGCTGGGCCATGGTCTGGATGGTGGCGGCGTATTCGTCGAAGGAGTGGGTATAGCGGATGCGGGCCTGGTCGTCGAAGTCGAGTTTGAGGGCGGCGCCGGATTCGGCGTCGCGGAGTTCGAGTTCGCCGGTCCAGGGCGGGGTGCGATCCTGGTCGGCCCAGATCTGGAGGAGCATGAGCTCGTGGCCGTAGTCGGCCAGATACTGGAGGGCGCGTTCGCAGCCGGCGTCGTCGAGGAAATCGGAGATCACAATGACGAGGCCGCGATGGGAATAGGAGGAGATGAATTCGCGGATGACGGCCAGGTAATCGGTGGAGCCGCCGGGGTGCATGGCGGATATGCCGTCCATGACGGCGGGGAAGCGGTGGCGTCCGCCGCTGGAGAGAAGCCGGTGGCCGAGGCGGTTGGAGAAGCCGTTGACTTCCATGGAATCGAGGCGGACGAGGCCGACATAACAGAGGGCGGCGGCGAGTTGGCGGGCGTATTGGAACTTTTCGCCGCCGTGGGTGGTCATGGAAGTGGAGAGGTCGAGGAGCATGCGCACGGGGACGTGGGGTTCGACCTGGAACATTTTGAGGAACATCTTTTCGAGGCGGAGATAGGCGCGCCAGTTGACGGCGCGCAAGTCGTCACCGTGGTGGAAGTTGCGGTGGTCGAGGAATTCCTGGCCGGATCCGGGGAAATGGGACGCGTTGTGGCCGCCCACCAGGCCGGCAAACGACTTTTGCCAGTGGATGGTGAGGCGTTCGAGTTTTTCCAGGAATTCCCGGTCTAGCAGCGGGCCCGTGGACATACGATTCCTACGCGACGCTGGACTGCGCGGTTACGGTTTGCAGAATGGCGGAAAGAATGGTCTCTGGGGTCTGGCCGTCGGCGTGGGCGTCGAAGTTGAGGATGATGCGGTGGCGAAGGACCGAAGCGGCGACGGAGCGGATGTCCTCGATGGAGAGGTGCACGCGCCCGCGGAAAAGCGCCAGGACACGCCCGCATTCGACCAGGGCCTGGGCGCCGCGCGGCGAACTGCCGTAGCGGATGTATTTGCGCGCGAGAGGGTGGGCCTCGGGGCGGTCGGCCTGAGTCGCCATGACGATCTGGATGGCGTATTCCTGGACGTGGGGAGCAACCAGCACTTCGCGGCAGACCGAGCGGACCTGGAGGATGGCGTCGGCATCCATGACGGGGACGGGCGAAATCTCTTCGCGCTGGATGGTCCTTTCGACGATGCGGTTCAGCTCGTCGTGCGAAGGGTAGGTGACCAGGATCTTCATCAGGAAGCGATCGAGCTGGGCCTCGGGCAGGGGATAGGTGCCTTCCATCTCGATGGGGTTCTGGGTGGCCATGACGAGGAAGGGGAGTTCGAGCTCGTGGGTGGTGTTGCCGCTGGTGACGGTGCGCTCCTGCATGGCTTCGAGGAGCGCGGACTGCGTCTTGGGGGTGGCGCGATTGATTTCGTCGGCGAGCACCAGGTTGGCGAAGATGGGCCCGTGCTGGAAGCGGAGGGTCTTGCGGCCGTGTTCTTCAGTCTCCATGATCATGCTGCCGACGATGTCGGCGGGCATGAGGTCGGGTGTGAACTGAATGCGGGAATACTTGAGCTGAAGAGTGCGCGCGAGTGTGCGGAGGAGGGTGGTTTTGCCGAGGCCGGGGACGCCTTCCAGAAGCACGTGGCCGCCGGAGAGCAGACAAATGAGCACACCCTCAACGACGTCGTCCTGACCGACGATGATTTTGGCGATTTCACGGCGGACGCGGTTGAGGCGTTCGACGGCGAGTTGAAGAGAGGCTTCGGAAGGCACCTTGTCTATGTTACCGGAAACACGCGAAGGGTGCGGACGAGGCTACGCTTCGTTGCGGACGCCGGCTTGTTCGCCGATGCGGTGGACCAGGATGCCGAGCACTTCGGACATCTCGACCAGCGCGCGACGGGCCTGCTCGGGAGCGGCGCTGCGGGTGAGGCGATACCAGGCCTGCATGACTTTGTAGTCGAGAACCAGGACACGATCTTCAAAGGAAGCTAGTTCCAGTCCGGCGGCGTGTTGCAACAGGTAGCAGAGAATCTGATAATCGCGCTGCAGGGATTTGTGAAGCGGATCGAGTTCGAGATCGTTCTTGAGGCCTTCCTGAACCTGAATGAAGTGGAAGCGCGCGTCGACCGGAGAGGTAGCGGGGGCAGCCGAATTCCTGAGCAAGAGAATGCAGCTATAGCGGAACCAATAGGCGAAAAGAACAACCGAAAACACGATGATGAGAACGCTAGCGAGCATCGATATCGACCAAGAGGCCGGAGGATTCCTAGTACTATACCATCCATGACGAGTCTATCATTGCTAACCCAGGTTAGCAAGACTATTTTCACCGAAAGTTAACCGTAGTGGGGCTTCTGGTGGCACAAGAGGGGGTTTTTACCCTAGCAAATGAGGAGGGTACCGGTCCGTTGCTACTAGGACGGGCAGACTGGGGGCCTATGGAGGTTACGGAGCAGGGGGTCCAATTTGGGGTCCACAAAGTGGGAAAACCTCGGCGGCGAACGCGTGGCGGCATTTAGAATGGAAACGACAATGGTGCGTGTGGCGATTATTACCGGGGCCAGCCAGGGTATCGGCCGGCGAACGGCGGAGGTGCTTGCCGGCAAGGGGTATGCACTGGCGTTGAACGACATCCAATCCACCCAGGCCACGCGAGCCGCTGTGGGCGAAATCGGGGCGCCGGCCATCGAAGTTCCGGGAGATGTTTCGAGCGAGGCCGACGTCCATCGCATCGCCGCAACCGTCCAACAGCACTACGGAAGGGTGGATGTGCTGGTCAATAACGCAGGGATCAGTTTCATCCGGCCGGCCGAAGAAACCGGAGCGGAGGAATGGCGCCGCGTTTTGGAAGTGAATCTGACGGGACCTTTTCTGCTCTGCCGTGCCTTCGGCAAACTGATGCTGCAACAGGGAGAAGGCGCGATTGTGAATGTTGCCTCGGTGGCCGGCCTGGCGGGTATCGGCGACCGCGCCGCCTATAACGCGAGCAAGCACGGCCTGATCGGGCTTACGCGGACCCTGGCTGCGGAATGGGGAGGCCGAGGCGTGCGCACGAATGCGGTTTGCCCCGGTTGGGTGAAGACCGCAATGGATGATGCCGACCAGGCGCGAGGCACCTACAACGACGCCGACATCGAGAACCGCGTACCCATGGCCCGTTTTGCCTCGCCCACCGATGTTGCGGAGGCGATTGCTTTCCTGGCCGATCCGAAGCTGAGCGGCTTCGTGAATGGCATGGAACTGCGGGTGGATGGCGGCTGGCTAGCCGACGGAAGCTGGGACCGCTTGAGACTGGGGCATCGGAAGCCGCGTTAACCCGGCGTCACTAATATGGTGATCCGGCCGGGGCCATGGACGCCGCGGACGAGGATTTGCTCGATGTCGGCGGTGCGGCTGGGGCCGGTGATCAAAACCATGGAACTGGATTGTGCAGCGGGGTTCGGGAGGATGGAAAAAAGTTCGTCGAGACCGGTGAGGATGCGGTCGCGCGGGACGACGGCGATATGCTCGGGGGGCAGGAGGGAAACCATGCGGGCTTCGGCGGGGCTGGAGAGCATCACCAGAGTACCGGTGTCGGCGAGGGCGTAATCGGCGCTGGTGATGCCGATATCGGCCGTGGCGCAGGCGTCGCGGAGCTGTTCGCGGCCGGTGATGCCGGATTGGATGCCGGGCAAACTGGCGATTCCCCAGGCCGCGAGATAGGGCGAGTTGGAGGCGATGACGGTCTTGCCGGCAATCGCGGAGGCGATGCTAGCGCGGGGATCGGAAGTTTCGAAAGCAACGCCGGCGAGCGCTTCAACTTGCGCGATGAGGGAGGCGACGCGGGCATCGAGAGAGACCTCCGGGATGCGGATGCGGGCGGGCGGCGGATCGGGTATGGGCTGGGAGGGACTGCGGCCGAGGGCGGTGCGGACGCGGTGGAGGATGTAGTCGCGGGACATCAGCGGCGCCTCCACATTTCGCGGAAACTGCGGCCGGGCAGCGGCGGGAGATCGCGCTGGCTGGTCCAGGCCCGGAGCGGGCCTGCCTGGATGGAAGGCACGCCCACCGAGCGGAGCAGCTTACCGGCCATTTCGTAAAGGCGCGGGTGCGTCATGAGCCAGGCGAAGGCGCGGAAGCCGAGCTTCTCCAGGCGATTTTGCTTGTCGCGGGTTTCGGCTTTCTTGACGTCGGAACGGAGCTCCAGCAGGATCTTGGGGATATCGATCTTGACGGGGCAGACTTCGCCGCAGGCGCCACACAGGCTGGACGCGAAGGGAAGATCGGGCTCCTGCTGCACGCCCATGAACTGCGGGGTCAGGATAGCGCCGATGGGTCCGGAGTAAACCCAGGGAAACGTATGGCCGCCAATTCTGCGGTAGACCGGGCACGTGTTGAGGCAGGCGCCGCAACGAATGCAGAAGAGCGACTGGCGCTTGTTCTTGTCGGGGAGCAGGCGGGTGCGGCCGTTATCGAGCAGCAGGACGTAAAACTCGTCGGGGCCGTCGATTTCGCCGGGCCGGCGCGGGCCGCTGAGAAAAGAAGTGTAGACCGAGAGCAGTTGGCCGGTGGCGCTGCGGGCCAGCAGTTTGAGGAACGTGGCCAGGTCCTGAGCGCGCGGGATGACCTTTTCGATGCCGGCGACGGCGATGTGAATCCTAGGCGCGGAGGTGGTGAGGCGGGCGTTGCCTTCGTTCTCGACGATCACCACGGCGCCGGAATCGGCCACCAGAAAGTTGGCGCCGCTGATGCCGATATCGGCGGCCAGGAATTTCTGGCGGAGAATGGAACGGGCCAGCGCGGTCTGTTTTTCGATGACCGTTTCGTTGGGAACGTGCAGGCGGCGAGTGAAGACTTCGGCGACATCGTAGCGGGTCATGTGGAGCGCGGGCGCGACGATGTGGTAGGGCCTCTGGTGGGCGAGTTGGAGGATGTACTCGCCGAGGTCGGTTTCGACGGATTCAAGGCCGTGGTGTTCCAGGCGCTCGTTGAGATCGACCTCCTCGGTGGTCATGGACTTGGATTTGACGATGAGGCGGGCGCCGCGCTCGTGGGCAAGCGCGAGAATGAAGTCGGAAACCTCGGTGGCGTCTTTGCAATAAACCACGCGGCCGCCGCGGGCGGCGACGTTGCGCTCGAAAAGTTCGAGGTAATGATCCAGATTATCGATAGCGTGCCGCTTGACGGCGTGGGCCTGCGTGCGGAGCTCCTGATAATCGGGAAGCTGGCCAATGCCGACAACTTCGCTGCGTTTGTCCTTGAGGCGGCCGGTGGCGGTGAAAACGGCGAGCTGGAGGTTGGCGTTGGCCAGCGTCTCGTGAGCTTTCTGATGGAACTCGGAGGGCATGGGGTCAGCGCGAAGCGAGGATCTCCGCGAGGTGCATGGTGCGGACGTTCAAGCCGGCGCGGGAGAGCGCGCCTTGGATCTGCATCAGGCAACTGGGGTCGAGCGAAACCACGGTGCGGGCGCCGGTGCGGAGGATGGCTTCGACCTTGGTGCGCACCATGGCGCCGGAGAGTTCGGAGAACTTGACGGCGAAGGTGCCGCCGAAGCCGCAGCATTCCTCGGCGGGGGAGAGTTCGCGCAGATCGAGGCCGCGCACGCGGGCGAGCAGGCGGCGGGGAGCGTCCCTGACGCCCAGTTCACGAAGGGCGTGGCATCCGTCGTGGAAGGTGACGATGTCATCGAAGCGGGCGCCCACATCCTCGACGCCGGCGACCTGGGTGAGGAAGGTGGAGAACTCGAAGACGCGCTTTTCGAGAGAGTGGACACGCGCCAGAGTCTCGGGCTCCTTGTGGAAGAGTTCGGCGAAGTGATGCGCGATCATGGCGGTGCAGGAGCCGGAGGGGATGACGATGAATGGCGATGATTCGAACGTATCGAGGAAGTGGCGCGCCACCGAGCGCGCTTCGGCCCGATAGCCCGAATTGAAGGCAGGCTGGCCGCAGCAGGTCTGGCTCTCGGGGAAATCAACCTCGAAGCCCAGGCGTTCGAGAACGTCGGCCATGGCGAGGCCGATCTTGGGGAAAAGCTGATCGACGATACAGGTAACGAATAACGAGACCCGCTGACCCATGCAGTGAGAGATTGTATCAGTTTGCGGGTGGACGGCGGGCCGGTTCAGCGGCCCACCGCCAGGCGGTCGGCGAGAATCGCGGGCAGGCCGGCGTCGCGGATTTTGCGCTGCGCGGTTTCGATGTCGTATGGAGTTCGGTGGTAGGCCACCGCATGGGCGTCGGAATCGTAGAGCACCCAGGCGGCGCGGGGATCGCCGTCGCGCGGTTGGCCCACCGAACCGGGGTTGATCATGTAGGCGCACTCGGGATCGATTTCGAGGGTTTCGCTGGCGCTTTTGGCGGGAACGCGGCCGATGGTTTCGATGCGGCCCTGGTTCCAGATGAAACCACCCTGCATGTGGGTGTGGCCGAAAAAGGCGAGCCGGCATTCCAGGTACTCGAAGGCGTGGCCGGCTTCGGTGGCGGCGAGCAGGTATTCGTCCTCATCGAAGGGGGATCCGTGGGCGATCTCGAAACCATCGAGGAGCACGGGGCCCTTGGGCAGGCTGAGAGCGTAGTCGGTGAGCTCGGGGGTGAGGGTCTTTTGCGTCCAGAGGGCGGCAGCGCGGGCCACCGGGTTGAACCATTCGAGGTCGTCGAGGCCGGTGCAGGCGCGGTCGTGGTTGCCGCGGACCACGATGGCGCAATGGTCGTGGACCCACTGGACGACGGGGTTAGGGTCGGCGGCATAACCGATCAGGTCGCCACAGCAGATGGCCTTGTCGTAATCGCCCAAGGATTCGCGCGCGACGGCGTCGAGGGCTTCCCAGTTGGCATGCAGGTCGCTGAGGATGAGGTAGCGCACGGGGACGGGGGTTATACCTTTCTCAGTCTCAAGAAGAAGACGCCGGGATTGTGGGCGAGCGCGCCGGCGGAGAAGCGGCGGCGGGACTGGCGCAACCAGAGCACGGTGACGCGCCACTGAGCCAGAACACAGATTATGATTGCAACCAAATCGAGAGACCGAATCAAACCCAGCGACCCTTGGCCTAAGTCCTATTGTAGGCTGTGAGCCACGCGGCGGTGAGGACGGCGGTTGCCGCGGCGGCGGCGGTTTCCGCGCGGAGAATTTGGGGGCCGAGAGAAACGGCCCGCCAGGCGGCGTCGAGCGAAAGCCGCCGCTCGTCATCGGTCCAGCCGCCTTCGGGCCCGAGGAGCACGGCGACGCGGTCGGAACTGGCGGGGTTCGAGGGCAGCACGCTCAGAAGCGGCGGCGCGGCGGTCTCGTCCAGAAAGTAGCGGTAGTCGGCGTCCTGGGTGAGGGCGCGGCCGAAGCGGACCGCGGGAAGGATTTCGGGAATAGTCGAGCGGCGGGACTGCTGGGCCGATTCGCGAGCAATGCGCCGCCAGCGTTCGGCACGTTTGCCGGAGGCTTCGAAGAGGCCTTTTTCGGTGCGGGCGGCTTCTACCGGCAGAATGCTTTCGACGCCGAGTTCGGTAGCCTTTTCGACAATCCACTCAAAGCGGTCGAACTTGATGAGCGCGGCGCAGAGGGTGATGCGGACCGGCGGCGGCGGTGTGTAGATGGGTTCGAGGATGCGGAAGAGGACGCGGGCGCCGCGGGCTTCGACGATTTCGGCCAGCCAGGCGGACCGGTTGTCGGAGATCTCGTACTGCTGGCCAGGCTGGACGCGGAGGACGCGGGTGAGATGGCGGGCGTCGTCACCGCCGAGCGAGGCGGAATCGTGGTGCACGGAATCGACGAAGAATCTGCGGCGCGCCAAGATACTATTGTATTGGGCCAAGAGCCCAACTTCCTATGATCGCTTTGCTGCGCGGCACGCTTTTGGAAAAACATCCGAACCAGGCCGTTGTGGAGGCCGGCGGGGTGGGTTACGACGTCAATATCCCGGTCTCGACATTCACCAGGCTGCCCGATAAAGGCGTGGAGGTGCGCCTGCACATCTACACCCACGTGCGGGAAGACGCGCTGGCGCTCTACGGATTTCTGACGGCGGATGAGAAGGCGCTGTTCGAGAAACTGATCGATGTGAGCGGCATCGGCCCGACGCTGGCGGTGAAGATCCTGTCGGGCCTGGCGGCGGCTGACCTGGTGACTTTCATCCGGCGCGGCGAAGTGGACCGCCTGGTGCGCATTCCGGGCGTGGGCAAGAAGACCGCGGAGCGCATGATTCTGGAACTGCGCGACAAGCTGCCGGCGGTGACGGGCGGCGACGCGGAATCACCCGCCGCGGCGGCGCTTTCGCCAGTGGATCAGGATGTGCTTTCGGCGCTGCTCAACCTGGGTTGCGCGCGGGCCCAGGCGGAAGCGGCGGTGCGCAAAGCCAAAGCGGCGGGCGGGTTGACGGAGTTCGAACCGCTGTTCCGAAGGGCGCTGGAGTTGGTGCGGTGAGCGGCTCATGGGCGAGCAGTTGACTTCGAATCGGGGGCGGCGGTAGGGTAGGTTCTGGAAGGGTGCCCGTGTCAATCACCGTTAACATCAAACCCGAGGTTCAGGCCGAGCTAGCCCGCCGGGCCGCATCTCACGGAAGCCCGGTTGAGGCCTATGCCGCGACCTTGCTCGAAGAGGCTGTTCAGCTTCCTGGCCGCGCGACGGGTGCCCCGCGGAGCAAGAGCCTGCGGGAGGTGTTCGAATCCGTAAGGGGCCTGGCGGACGATGTTGACTTCAGTCGCAACCCTTCCACCGGACGTCCGATAGACCTGTCATGAGCGGTTTCCTGCTCGACACCAACATCCCTTCCGAACTGATCCGCGCTCGTCCCGATCCACGCGTAGGAAATTGGGTCTACGCCCAAGACGAACAATTGCTTTATTTGAGCGCCGTGTCGATCGGCGAACTGCGGCGCGGATTTGTCATTCTCCGGGCAAGCAAGCGGCGCACCGAGTTGGAGCAGTGGTTTGAAAACGACTTGGTGCCGCGGTTTCGCGGACGCATTCTGCCGGTCACTCATTCCATAGCCGACCGCTGGGGTGTCCTGGACGGTGAATGTCAATTAAGAGGAACTCCTCTCAACACGGCGGGTGGCATGATCGCCGCGACGGCCCTGGAACACGATCTCACCATCGTGACGCGGAACGTGAAGGACTTTGCCGGTCTTGGCCTCATCGTCTTCAACCCCTGGGACGCAGTGTGAATCTTCCCCCGACAGGGCTGCATTTTTGACCCGGAGCCAAGGGCAAGGTACGTTAGGGTCATGGAGGCCCTTGCATGACCATCGAAATCACCAGGCCCGAGATTGAGTCGCTGATTCACCAACGGCTTCAGAGCGGCGCGTTCGTGGACGCCGAGGATGTCATCCTCCGGGCGCTTCAGTCTTTCGCGCCAGAGCCTAAACCGGTTTTCGATAAGCAGCGGGCGCTGGCGGCGGGTGCGCGCATCCGCGAATTGAGCAAAGGACTCACACTCGGAGGCCTGACGATCGGAGAATTGATCGATGAAGGCCGTCCGTGACAGCCTTGGATACATTCCAGAACGCGCTACAATGAACCATGTCCCTCACCTTGAACCTCGACCCTCACGGTGAGCAGCTCGTCGCGGCGCACCTCCGCACCGGTCGCTACCACTCGCCCGAAGAGGTAGTAACCCGCGCCCTGGAAACCCTCGCCGAAAAGGAACCACTCACCGTGCCCACCGCGCCCGCGAAGGACGTAGCCGAAGCGATCGAGCGGCTTAAGGCTTTCGGAAAGACCAATGGACTCTCCCTCGGCGGCATGACAATCCGCGAATTGCGCCACGAGGCGCGTCCGTGACCGGCATTGTCATCGATGCCTCGGTGACTCTGTCCTGGTGCTTTCCCGACGAACAAACGCCGGTTTCCCTGAATGTGCTCGACCGGCTCAAATCCGGCGAGCAAGCCATCGTGCCGGCTTTCTGGTCACTCGAGGTTCTGAACACGTTGCTGCTTGGCGAGCGCAAGGGACGCATCACCGCGGAACAGACGAAAACGTTTTTCGACACCCTGCGAGTCCTAAGCCCAGCGCTCGACTACGCGTCCTTGGAGCAAGTCGCCGGACCCATCCAGATCATCTGCCGCGACCATCGCCTGACGCCCTATGATGCACTCTATGTAGAACTCGCCATGCGGTCAGGCTGTCCGCTGGCAACTTTGGATCAGCCGCAGCGGGAAGCGGCAAAGGCTCTCGGCGTTCACTGCTTATGACCTCGGAGAAGGGCCGCAAGGTGGCCGGCAAAACCGGAGGAGGTTTTGGCTTAAAGGTCGGGGACTGGGCCAACTTTATGCGGGGCGAACTCAACGAATAGCACTCTGGCTGCGTCAGATGTTCGAGTCGGCGGCGGTACCTTTGGAGTAATCGGGTTCCCTTGCCCCGCCTCCTTTCCGCGTTAAGCTAATAACACATGCCGAACCGGCCGCTGGTTTCCGGGGATCTGCAGCCCGAAGAGGCGCAGTACGAAGCGGGGCTCCGCCCGCGGCGCCTGGCCGAATTCACCGGACAGAACAAGCTGAAAGAGAATCTGTCGATCGCCATCGAAGCGGCGAAACTGCGCGGCGAGGCGATGGACCACGTGCTGCTCTACGGGCCGCCGGGGCTGGGGAAAACCACGCTGGCGGCGATCATCGCCGAAGAGTTGCAGGTGGAGTTCACGACCACGTCCGGGCCGGTGTTGCAGAAGAAGCTGGACCTGACGGGAATCCTCAGCAACATCCGGCTGCACCAGGTTTTTTTCATCGACGAAGTCCACCGGCTGCTTCCCGACGTGGAAGAAATGCTCTACTCGGCGCTGGAAGATTTCCGCGTGGACATCCTGGTGGGAGTGGGGCCGGGCGCGCGGACGCACTCGCTGCCCATGCCGAAGTTCACGGCCATCGGAGCCACCACGCGGCAGGGCCTGGTGAGCGCGCCGTTGCGCGGCCGGTTTGGGCTGGTGCTGCGCCTCGATCCGTATGGTGTGGAGGATCTAAAGGCCATCGTCAACCGCTCGGCGCGGCTGCTGGCGGTGGAGATTGAAGACGGGGCGGCGGAAGAACTGGCCCGGCGCTGCCGCGGCACACCGCGCATCGCCAATCGGTTGCTGCGGCGCGTGCGGGACTACGCGCAAGTGCGCGCCGACGGACGCATCACGCTGCCGGTGGCGCAGACGGCGCTTAACCTTCTGGACGTGGACCGGTACGGCCTGGACGAGATTGACCAGAAGATCATGATGACGGTGCTCGAGAAATACCGCGGTGGGCCGGTGGGAGTGAATACCATCGCAGCGTCGATTTCCGAGGAAGCCGACACCATCGAGGAAGTGTACGAGCCGTATTTAATCCAGCTCGGATTTCTGAACCGCACTCCGCGAGGGCGCACGGCGACGGGGCTGGCCTTCGAATACTTCAAGGTGAAGCGGAGCGTGGGCACGGACGCGCAGCCGGGGTTGTTTTGAGTGAAGACCGCTTATTTGGGCCTGGGGTCGAACTTGGGCAATCGGGAAGAGCACCTGCGGGCGGCCATCGAGAGACTGCGGGCGGTGGTGAACGTGCTCCGGGTTTCGCCGGTCTATGAGACGGATCCGGTCGAGTTCACGGAGCAGCGCCGCTTCCTGAATCTGGTGGTGGAAGCGGAGACGGAATTGTTTCCGATGCAGTTGCTGGCGCGCACCGCGCGCGTGGAACGCGAATTGGGGCGCGTGCGGACGGTCGAGAATGGGCCGCGCACGATCGATATCGACATCCTGCTCTATGGGAAGGCGGTGGTGCGCAGCGGACGGTTGGAGATTCCGCATCCGCGCATGGCGGAGCGGCGGTTTGTGCTGGCGCCGCTGGCGGACCTGGCGCCGGAATTGCGCCATCCGCTGAGCCGGCGGTCGGTGCGCGAAATGCTGGACGCGGCGCCGGAGCAGATGGTCCGCCTCGATCCGCAGGCTACAAAGAAGGTAGCGGGCTGATGGCCGTGCCGGATCTCTACGCGGACTTGAAACGGTATTGGGGCTACGATTCCTTCCGGCCCATGCAGGAGCGCATTATCCAGAGCCTGATGGAGGGCCACGATGTAGCGGTGGTGATGCCGACCGGCGGTGGGAAATCGCTGTGCTACCAGTTGCCGGCGCTGGCGATGGGCCAGACGGTGGTGGTGATCTCGCCACTGATCGCGCTGATGCAGGACCAGGTGGCGCAACTGGGAGACATGGGGATTCCGGCGGCGGTGCTGAACAGCTCGCAACCGGCCGACGAGCAGCGGACGGTGATGCGCGCGGCGCAACAGGGCGCTTATCGATTACTGTATCTTTCCCCGGAACGGCTGGCGCGGCAGGATACCGTGGCGTGGCTCCAGAAGGTGCCGCTGGCATTTTTCGCCATCGACGAAGCGCACTGCATTTCGGAATGGGGGCACGAGTTCCGCCCGGAATACCGGCAGTTGAGCTCGCTGCGGGCGAATTTTCCGGATAAACCGATCGCGGCGTTCACGGCGAGCGCCACCAGGCGCGTACGGCAGGACATTCTGGACCAACTGCGGCTGCGCGAGCCGCATAAATACATCGCCAGCTTTCACCGCGCCAACCTGCGATACGTAGCCCACCAGTGCGACAGCAAGTCTCATGCGCGGCTGCTGGTGGCGGCGCTGAAAGCCTACCAGGGGGAAAGCGTGATTGTGTATGCACCGACCATCAGGGAGGTGGAGCAGACGGTCGACAACCTGGCTGATCGGAAGATCGCGGCGGTTCCCTACCACGGGCAGATGGAAACGGGCCAGCGGCGGCGCAACCAGGAACGATGGATGAACGACGAAGTGCGGGTGCTGGTGGGGACCATCGCGTTCGGCCTGGGGATCAACAAGCCGGCGGTGCGCGCGGTGATCCACCTGTCGCTGCCGAAATCCATCGAGCAGTATTACCAGGAGGCGGGCCGCGCCGGCCGCGACGGGTTGCCCGCCGACTGCGTGATGCTGTGGCAGCCGAAAGACGCCGGGCTGCTGGCCTATTTCATCGACCAGTTGCAGGACCCGAACGAAAAGCAGCGGGCCTGGCAGCGGTATCACACGGTGCGGCGGTTCGCGGAAAGCGCGCGCTGCCGGCATCTGCAGATCTGCACACACTTCGGGCAGACGCCCAAGTGGGAGCGATGCGAGATGTGCGACGTGTGCGGAAACTCGCCGGAGTGGCTGGTGGCGGCGCCGTCGGAAGAGTTGGCGGTGAAGAAGAAGAAGAAGCCAAAGGCCAAGGCGGATGCGCCGCCGGCCCGGGTGGCAGCGCGGCCGGAACGAGAGGAAGCGCCGCGCGGGGAACGAAAGCCGGCCCCGCCGCCGGTTCCGGCCAGGCGGCCGGCACCTCAGCCCGCGGCGGAAGCTTCGCTCGCGACGCCCGCAGCGGACCTGATGGAGCTGTTCAAAGAGTGGCGGCGGCGCACGGCGGAACGCGCCCAAGTGCCGGCCTACATCGTGCTCAGCGATGCGGCGCTGGCGGACCTGTGCCGCAAACAGCCGTCGAATTTACGGGAATTGCTTGCAGTGACGGGGATCGGCGAGCGCAAGGCCGAGCAATACGGCAGGGAAATCTTCGCCACACTGGAGGCTTACCGCAAAGGCGCGCGGGCGGAGGCGCGGGAAACCGCGCAAGTCTCGCCGGCGGAAGAGACTATACGGATGCTGGCGGAAGGCCGCAGCTTCGAAGAGATCGCGAAGGCGCGCGGGCGGCAGGTGGCGACGGTGGTCAACATGGTGGCGGACCTGGTGGAAAAGGGGCGTCTCGAGTACCGGGTGAAGTGGGTGGGAGAAGAGAGCCACCGGCGGATCGAGGAAGTGGTGCGGCGTTTGGGGGCACAATGGCTGAAGCCGCTGCGGGAGGCCCTGCCGGCCGAGATCACTTTCGAACAAATCCGCCTGGTGGTGGCTTACGTGCGGAGTTCGGCGGAGGCGCCGGTCAGATAAACATCTCTTCGTCCTGGGTGGCGGAATCCACGGAGGATTTGCGGCCTTTGACGAACGAGGAAACGGCGGCGGAGATGCCGGCGGCCAGGCCGTTGACTTCGCGGACGGGACGCATGGCGGCACGCTTCACGGCGTCGCCGGCCTGGCCGATCTGTTCCACCGTGTGGTCGACGGTTTGATCGATTTGTTCGAGGCGGTTGTGGGCTCTACCGGTGGCATCGTGGAGCACGTCGCCGATGCGCTCCATCTGCTCGCGGCCGCTCCGCGCGATCCCGGCCACCTGGCTGGAGACTTCGGCAATGCGGGGGCGGGTATCCTCGATGATCTGGCCGGCGGTGTCCATGATGCCGCGAGCGCTGTCCACGGCGAAGCCAATCTTCTCGGATGCGGCGCCGATCTGGTCCATGGCCAGACCGGCTTTTTCGATCATGGGTGGAATCTGCTCGATGACCGGAGCGGCGCTATCGAGTACGGGACCGATTTTATCGATGACGGGGCCGATCTGATCGACCACCGGCCCGATCTTGCCGATGACCGGCTCGATGATATTGGCAAGTTCGTCCACCTTCTGTTGCATCCGCCGCGCGGTGCGGTAGAAGGCGAACGCAACCCCGACCACCACGAGAGCCGCCAGACAAGCCAGCCCCACGGCCACGGTCACGACAATTCGAAAGACGTCATCGGACATGCGAGGATCTTGTCCCTGCGATCAGTTAGCGCGTGAAACCTTCGGAAGGCGGCCCGCCGACCGTGTCGCGATAGGCCTGGCGTCCGGCTTCCACGGCATCGGCGATGCTGTCCTTCTGGCGGCCGAGGGCGTCCTTGCCCTTTTCCACCCAGTCAGCGGCGGTTTGCTTGATGTCGGAGCCGCGCTGCTTAATAAAGTCCGTGCCTTCGCCGGCCTTATCTTTGATGAGCTGGCGAGTCTCCGAACCGGACTTCGGCGCAAACAACATTCCGATGCCCACACCCACGCCAAGTCCCAATAGAAAACTGGAAAGTCCGTTTTTGTCCATAGCTGCCTCCAATTCGTACGGCGTTTCATTTTAAGAAAAAGCCGTCACGGTCAACCAATTTTCAGTATACTCCGGCATGAGATGGAAGACCGGAAACCGCGCCGCCTGGATGCGGACGCGTTGTGGGAATACGCACTGAAATCGCTGGGGGCGCGGGCCCACTCCATTGGCGAACTGCGGGAGAAGCTGCGCCGCCGCGCCGAACGGGCGGGCGACATCGACGGCGTGCTGGCGCGGTTGAAGGAGCACCAGTACCTGGACGACCGGCGCTATGCCGAGAACTTCGCGTCGGCACGACTTTCCAACGAAAAACTGGGCCGGACGCGGGTGATCCGGGAATTGCGGGCGCGGCGCGTGGCGCCGGCGGTGGCGGAGCGCACGGTGGAAAAAGTCTACCAGGGGGTGGAAGAAGAGGCGCTGATCGAGGAGTGGATCCGGCGCAAATACCGGTTGGCGCCCCGCGAGGGACTGTTTCAGGATCAGAAGGACCTGGCGGCGGCTTACCGGCGGCTGGCGCGTGCCGGGTTTCGCACCGGCGGAATTTTGAAGGTGCTCAAGCGGTTTGCGAAAGACCCGGAGTTGCTGGACGGATTCGAACCGCCGGAAGAGGCGATGGAAGAATGATCATGTGGGACAGGCGATCGGTTTCCGTCGCCTGTCAGCCGCCCGCGCACTTGTTAAGTTGACAGGCCACAAAAAACGATCCCACCTGAGTCTAGTTTTCCGTCGGGGTTTTCTCTATGTGATCGATCACCAGAACGTCCAGTGGGGCTTTGCGCGGTTCCAGCTTGAGGCCGACCGCTTCGAGTGAGCCGAAAATCGAAATAGTGGGATCCATACCCGGGATGTCGGGGATCTGCCTGGGGTCTGTTCCCGATGCTGTCACCAGGTTGCGCAGTTCGTCAATCGAGTATTCCAGCGTGAGGTCATACTTGCCTGTCAGGTTGGTCATGTCGATCACCGGGCGGTCCACGAAGCGCGAGATCGAGTCCACCAGATTGGCCATGGGCACCTTCTTGCCTTCGAGCTGGTTCAGCCCGTAACTGATGTAGGCGCCCGGGCCGAGATTGACCACGGTGCCACCACGGCCGCCGGCCACATCCACGTTGACGTTGCTCTTGCCGGGCGCGCCGTCGGTTTCGGCATCGGGTGCGGACTCCTTCAGCTTCAGCCCGTTCTTTCCCACCACCAGAGCGTAGACCGGAAACTCCTTGGTGTCTTTGTGCAGCACCAGCTTGAAGCGGTCGGCCAGCAGCGATTGAATCATAGCGCGAAGCTGGTCGCGGCCTCCCGTGGGCAGCTTGGCGACGATGTCGAACTTTTCCGAATCCAGCCAGTCCGGGCCGTTGATCCGGGTGTCGGGCACCTGGTATGCCATGGAAATGTAGCTTTTCAACGACAGGTAGGTGCAACTGACCATCGCGCCGTCGATGTGCAGTCCCATGTTGTACTGCCCCGGCGCGGGCGTGGCGGATTTTTTGACGGACGCCACCTCGAACTCGGCGCGCGGCGGTTGATCCTGGCCGAAAGCCGCGGCCGCCGCAACAATTGTGAAGAACCCACTTTTGATGATGTTCATATCAGAAAAGAGTTACGAATCCTTTTGCTGGAAAGTTCCGCCGAGCGGGCCGCGGGCGAAGGCGAACTCTTCCACTACACGGCCGCCAATGAGATGGTCCTGGATGATCCGCTCCAGCACATCCGGCGTCGCCGAGTGGTACCACACGCCTTCGGGATAGACCAGCGCAATGGGGCCCTGCTCGCAGATGCGCAGGCAGTTGGCCTTGGTGCGGTAGACCAGGTCGAGGAGACCGACTTCGGCCAGACGGCGCTTGAGATACTCCCAGGATTCGAGGCCGGCTTCCTTCGAGCAACACTTGGGCTTGGTCTGGTCGCAACAGAGGAAGATATGGCGCCGCAGGCCGAAAATGTGCAGGCCCGCGGCAAGCGAGCGAAGGCGTTCGGTGTCCGCCATATCAATATTTCAGATAGACGGTCTTATAGTCGCTGTAGAATTCGAGCGCGGCAGGACCCTGCTCCTTCGGGCCGAAGCTGGAATCCTTGGCGCCGCCGAAGGGCAATTGATATTCGACGCCCGCGCTGGGCAGGTTGACGGTGAGCAAGCCGGCTTCGGCGCGGTAAATGAATTCGAAGGCGCGCGAGAGATTGGTGGTTTGAATCGACGAGGAAAGGCCGAAGGGGATGTTGTTGGCGATGCGCATGGCGTCTTCGAAATCCCTGGCGCGCATAATCGCGAGCACCGGGCCGAAGATCTCTTCGCGGGCGATAGTATGGTTCTCTTCGACGCCGGCGAAGACCGTGGGCGCGACGAAGTAGCCGTTCGAGAGCGCGCCTTCGGTGAGACGCCGGCCGCCGCACAATGGTTCGCCGCACTCCTTGCGTCCGATCTCGATGTAGCGGAGGTCGGTCTCCATCTGGCCCTCGTCGACGCAGGGGCCGATGTCGATGCCCGCCTCGATGCCGTCACCCACCTTGAGCTTCCTGGTGCGCTCCACCACGGCGGCGACGAAGCGATGGTAGATGGCGTCCTCGACGATGGCGCGGCTGGTGGCGGTGCATTTCTGGCCGGTGGAAAAGAACGCGGCGTTCACGACGTTCTCAACGGCGGACGGGAAATCCGCATCGGCAAGGACGATGGTGGGATTCTTGCCTCCCATTTCGAGCTGGATGCGGAGACGGCGCGCCGAGGCTTGCTGGTGAAGCCACTGTCCGACTTCGCACGAACCGGTGAAAGAGACCGCCTTGAGCGGCGCAGCGTTGACCAATGCCTGGCCGAGCGTGCCGCCGGAGCCGGCGACGAAGTTAACCACGCCTTTGGGAATGCCAGCTTCGTGGAGAGCTTCCACAATGCGCCAGGCGCTCAAGGGCGCGGCGGAGGCCGGTTTCACCAGCACGGTGTTGCCGCAGATAAGCGCCGGGGCGAGCTTCCAGGCGGGGATTGCGCTCGGGAAATTCCACGGAGTCACCAGGCCGACTACGCCGATGGGTTTGCGCAGCGCGAACATGTGGACGCGGTCGCGCTCGGAGGGAACCAGCATGCCGGGCATGCGCGAGCCTTCGCCGGCGAAATAGCGGAGGATATTGATGGCGCGGCGCACTTCGCCCTTGGCTTCGGGCAGCGTCTTACCTTCCTCGCGCGTCATATCGGCAGCCACTTGGTCGAACTTCTTATCGAGGATGTCGGCGGCTTTGAAGAGGATGTTGCCGCGCGCGGGGCCGCTCAAGGCGCTCCAGGCGGGCAAGGCGGCGGCAGCGGCAGCGGCAGCGTCGTTGATGTCCTGCGCGGTGCCTTTGACGAAGTTGCCGATCAGTTGATTGGTGTTGGCGGGGTTGCGATTCTCAAAAGTCTGGTCGCGCGAAACCCATTCGCCGTTGATGTAATTGGCAAAGAGCTGGGCCATAGAGTCTTCTTAGAACTGCACTTTGGGCGCCTGGTCGGCCCCTGGAGCGGTCTTGAAATAAGCGTCGTTGCGGGTGAAGCCCGACAGAGAAGCGACAATGTTCTGGGGGAATAATTGCAGCGTCGCGTTGTAGGTCTGAAGCGCTTCATTGTATTTGCGGCGCTCCACGGCAATGCGGTTCTCGGAGCCCTCCAGCTGATTCTGCAGGCTCAGAAAATTTTCATTGCTCTTGAGCTGCGGATAGTTTTCGGCCACTACCAGCAGGCGCGAAAGCGCGCCGGAAAGCTGGTCGTTGGCGGTGATCTTATCCTGCGGCGTGCGGCCGCTGATCAAGGCGGCGCGCGCGTCGGCGATGGATTTGTAGACTTCGGTTTCGTGGGCGGCGAAGCCCTTCACGGTGTTCACAAGGTTGGGGATCAGGTCGGCGCGGCGTTGCAGCACCACGTCCACGTCGGCCCATTGCGCTTTCACGGCCTCCTGCTGAACGGCCAGTTGATTGTGGATGCTGACGAATTTGCCGCCGATTCCCAGCAGGATGACCAGGATGATGGCGATGACGATTAGAGCAATTTTCACGGTAGTCTCCTATTTTTCCAGCCGGTCTACGGCGTCGATCACCAGAGAGATGCATTGCAGGAACGAATCGAGCAGGGCCACTGGTTCGATCTGGCGCGGCTTGATGCGTTCTTCACGAACGTCCAGAAGTTGATTGCAGGGTTGCGGGTCGAAGCCGAACTGTTCCGCGGCGCGCTGGACGACTTCGCGCTTTTTCGAGGGCGCGTCAACGCCGTGGAGGATGAGCGCGTGGCGGAACAGCACGCAGAAGGTCGAAATCGAGTCCAGCAGCAGGCGGCGCAGCAGGTTGGCATCCGACAGCATGCCCGAAGCTTTTTGGCGCAGGCGGAGGACTTTGGCCCGGAGGTCATGCTCCACCTGCGCGCGATAAAAGGAATCGTCCACCACCAGCGAGGTGATGACGTCGCGGCCGAAAAGCAACTGGTGGTGGCGCTTGATGTCGTTAAACTCGATGGCGAAGCAATCGGTGGAAGTCGCGACTTCATGCTCGGTGAGGAGCAGCGGCGAGGGGCTGCCCTGCTCGCGCCACCAGCGGAAGACGTCTTCGCCCGCGCCAAGTTGGCGGGAGGTGATCTCGCTGAGCACGCACAGGACGTTGTAATCGGAGAAGCGGGGGTGGTGGTCACCGGCCGCGGCCGAGCCGTAGAGGACCACGGAGACCAGACGGTCGCCGTAGGCCTTTTGCAGTTTCTCAACCAGTTGGGTCAGCACCTTATCCATAGATGTCCTCACCAGTCGCCGGATGCGCCTCCGCCGCCGGAATCGCCGCCGCCGAAGCCGCCGAAGCTGTCACTGGAATCGGGGCCGCCGAAGCCTCCGGAGCCGCGGCCGCCCCAGGTGGATCGGCCCATCAGGTTGCCGAGAATCAACCAGGGCAGGAAGCCGCCGCCGCCGAAGCCGCCGTAGCCGCGCGGGCCGGCGAAACGCATCAGCCACGAAAGCAGGACGAAGACGCCGATCACCACCGGCCACGGGAAACCTTCGGACGAGGAGGGCTGGACGCGCCGCGGCGGAAGGTGCGCCAGCAGTTGTATGTTCTTGGAATGCGCGATGACATCGCCCATGCGTTGCGCGGCGGCCATCATGGCGTCGCCATAGTCTTTCTGGCGGAGAGCCGGCCGCATGTCGCGGAGGATGTCGCCATCCAGACCATCCGGCAGAATCGGTTCGAGACCGTAGCCTACTTCCAGGCGGTTGCGGTGGTCGTTGATGGCCAGTAACAGCAGGATGCCTTCATTCTTGCCCTTCGGGCCGATGCCCCAGGCGCGGAAAATGGTGTTGGCGACGTCCTCGATGGGTTCGCCTTCGAGCGATGGGATAGTGACGAAGGCCATCTCAGCGCCGGTGGAATCCTGGACGATCTTGCCGTAGGCTTCGAGTTGGCTCTTGGCGGCGGGGTCGATGACGCGCGCGAAGTCGCTGACGTAGCCTTCGGGGTGCGGGTAGCGCGCTTTCCAATCGACCGCGCGGCCGGCCGAGGCGCCCATGAGCAGCACGACGCCCAGCCGCAACCACTTGTTCATGTTGATTTTTCAGTGTACTACGGGCGGGCGTCTGGATTCGCGGAGGGCAGCTCTGCTAAAATGGAGATCGTCACGTTGGGACGTCGTCTAACGGTAAGACTGCGGCCTCTGGAGCCGCGTATCGGGGTTCGAATCCCTGCGTCCCAGCCACCTCCTTTCCCTGCCTGCGCACCCTTTGAGTCAGATCTCGCGTATTCTGTAATCAGACGCCATGTCTCTGGTGTTCGAATGGGACCCACGCAAAGCTCGGTCCAACCTGCGGAAGCGCCACGTGAGCTTTGCCGAGGCGGTTTCCGTATTCGCCAATCCGCTAGCACGGATTTTTCCGGACGAGGAGCACTCGGGCGAGGAGGTGCGCGAAATCATCATTGGACATTCCCATCTGCAGCGGCTCTTGCTTGTCTGCTTCACGGAGTTGGGGGCTGATCGCGTTCGAATCATCAGCGCCCGGCGCGCTGCGCCGGAGGAACAAAACGACTATGAAGAGCACGTCACAAACTAAACGCAAAGCGAAACCAGCGAACGAACTTCATGCCGAGTACCGATTCGATTACACAAGGGCCCAGCCGAACCGATTCGCTAAGCGCTCGCAGCCCGGATCAGTAGCCGTGCTGCTGGACCCCGACGTAGCAGAGGTCTTCAAGAGCGCGGAATCTGTAAATGTTGTTCTGCGTGCGTTAATGACAACGATGCCGGCCTGGAGGCCAGCCTCAAAGACCTAACCGCCGCGGATGGAGATGCCCACCAGGGCGAGTGTCAGGCCGATCATCACTACCACGGTGGTCCAGGAAATGGCGTTGAACCACCGGGAATTGGTCCACTCGCCCATCAGGTCGTGCTTGTTGATGAGCTTGATCATGAAAATCAGGATGAAGGGCAGGAGCGCACCGTTCAGCACCTGCGACAACAGGATCATGCGGACCAGAGGGAAGCCGGGGATCAGGATCACGCCGGCGCCCACCACGATGAGCAAGGTGTAGAGCAGGTAGAAAACGGGGGCTTCGCGCATGCGCTTGTTTACGCCGGCTTCGAAGCCCAGGCCCTCGCACACCGAGTAAGCCGTGGAAAGGGGAAGGATGCTGGCGGCGAAAACCGAGGCATTGAGAAGCCCGGCGCTGAAAAGCAGAAAGGCATATTGGCCGAAAGGCTTGAGGCCCTGGGCGGCCTCGGCGGCGTCCTGGATGTCGCGGGGGTGCACGCTATAGATGGCGCCGGCGCAGGCGACGATGATGAAGAAGGCCACTACGTCGGTCATGATGCAGCCGACGATGACTTCGAGGCGCGAGGCCGCGTATTCCTTCGCCGAGATGCCTTTCTCGACGACAGCCGACTGCAGATAGAATTGCATCCACGGGGCAATGGTGGTTCCGACCATGCCAATCAGCATGTAGATGTAACCCGAATCCAGCATCAACTTGGGAGTGACGCTATAGACAGCGGCTTCCTTCCACCTCGGACTTGGGTTGGGAGTCCATTTCGTCGAGGATTTCTTCGGAGGTTTCGTCTTGGAGTTCGGAGAGCGCGTCGGCGGCTTCATCGGGAGCCATCTCTTCGACAATGTCGGCGGCCTTTTCGGGCTCGAGGGATTCGAGGATGCTGGCCTGCATTTTGGGATCGATTTCGGAGAGGGCGTCGGCGGCGACTTCGTTATCGATGGTTTCGAAAATGGCTTCGCGCTCGGCGGGGCTCAATTCCTCGACGATGTCGGCGAGGTCGGCCGGGTGCATGTCTTCGAGTTTGCTGTAGGAGATGTTGAGGCGCAGGCGGCGGAGCGGGTCGGGTTCGAGCACGTTGGCGAATTCCCAACGGATGGAGTTGGGGGGAATGGGCTGTTGCAGGCGGCGGATCCAGGCGGGCGGGAGCAGGCCCTGGGCGAGGCGCCGGAAGATGCTGCGAAGGCCGATATCGACCTCGATCACGGTGAGCAGGTCGCGTTGGCCGTCGTGGTGGATGCGCATGGTGACATCGGTGACGCGCACGACTTTGCGGCCGGTGACGTCGATGATCTGCTGGTCCAGCAGGTCGCGGCCAATACGCAGCATGTACTCGTCGTCGTGGTAGGGGAGCAGTTGCTCGTCGCAGAGTTGAATGCCGCGGCCGAGGGTGATGGAGCGGATCTGGTCGGCGCGGACGGTGAGCCAGGTGTAGCCGCCGCCCACCAGAAAGCGATCGATGCGCGCGGCGTCCGCGACCGGCACAAGAGCGGCATCCTTGACCCGGCCGATGCGCCGGCCCTTGATATCCAGCACCGGCATGGACACCAGTTCGGTAAAAAAAAGCAGGTTGTCCGCCATCGAAAACGCCCCGGCGACAGACAAATAGGAGCGCGACTTCGTGCGGCCGTCGACTTGAGTCCTGCCAGTGCGCTCTACACAGCTTTCCGTCGCCACTCCCAATATGGCGCATCCTCTTGTGAAACCCGCAAGCAGAAAGTGTTTTTTCGGACGGCCGGAAGCAAAATTTCGGTGGGGAGGCCGGTTCGGACTGAACCAGCGTAAAATCTCGCGGAAGCCGGAAACGGCGGGGTTGGAGGAAGTATCATTTTCTTTATGGTTCGCGCCGCGATTGCCGCCGCACTGCTGCTGCCGTTTCCGCTGCTTGTCGGCCGGGCGCAGGGCCAACCGCCGCCGCCGCCAGCATCGGCGTACGTGGGATCGAACGCCTGCAAGACTTGCCACGCCGACGTCTGGCTGAATTTCTACAAGAATCCGCATTTCAAGAGCGTGGCTTCCGGGAAGGAGTCGCCGGAGCGCACCGGTTGCGAAGGCTGCCATGGTCCGGGGCAGGCGCACCTCGCGGCCGGTGGCGGCAAGGCCAGCATTCCGCGGGCATTTTCCCTGCTGAGTCCCAAACAGGCCCTGGAGGCGTGCCTGACGTGTCACGAGAGCAATTTCGATAAAGCCAATATCCAACGGTCCGAGCACACCCAGCACGATGTGGCCTGCACCAGTTGCCATTCCATCCACCACGCCGCGACGCCGCAGCGTCTGCTCGCTAAGAAGCAGAACGAGCTTTGCTACTCCTGCCACGCGGGAATTCGCGGGCAGTTCGAGATGCCGTCGAAGCACCGCGTCAACGAAGGTTTCATGCAGTGCAGCGATTGTCACAACCCGCATGGCTCTTTCGCGGCGACGTGGGGCATGGGACAGCGCTCGCACATGGTGGAGCAGGCGCTGGACAACGAGAGCCCCTGCCTGAAGTGCCACGTGGACAAGCGCGGCCCGTTTGTTTACGAGCATCCCTCGGTGCGCGTGGAAGGCTGCCAGATGTGCCACAACCCGCACGGCTCCATGAATGCGAAGCTGCTGAAGCGGCCGGTAGTGTTTACGCTCTGCCTGGAGTGCCACAACGCGGGCGGCTCGGGGACGCGCAACCTGGGGGTGGATCTGCAATCGGCGCGGCACAACCTGCTCGATCCGAAGTTCCAGAAATGCATCACCTGCCACGTGCGGATACACGGCTCCAACGCCGACCAATACTTCTTGAGATGACCGCCATGTCCAAATTGCTGCTTCCGATTTTCGCAGTTGCCGGCACCCTGGCGGCGCAACAAGTGGTGGCTCCCACGCCCGAGACGGGGGGCTCCGCACGCGGCGACGGCTGGGGCGACTACAACATCACGCAGTCATTCGAAACCGGCTACCGCTTTCACCTGGTGGGCGGCGACACGGGGGAGTATCGCAGCGACGCCAATTACGGCAACGGCTTGCGATTGCTGGGCGGCAGCTTCGCGATCCATTCGAAAGACGGCCACGGCAAGTGGTTCGACGAGATCACGCTCAACACCAGCGGACTGGGCAACGATCCCTACCAATCGGCCATTTTACACGTGGAAAAGAACGGGCTCTACCGCTATGACATGAGTTGGAGATTGAGCGACTACTTCAATCCGGGACTGGCGGTGGCGGGGGGCGAGCATCTGGCGGACACCAGCCGGCGCATACAGGATCACGACCTGACGCTGCTGCCGCGGTCTCACATGCGCTTTCATTTGGGCTACAGCCGCAATACCGAGGACGGGCCCGCGCTTTCCACCGCGCAGGAGTTCAATCTGAGCGGCTCGGCGTACCCGATCTTTACCAACGTGCGGCGCCAGTGGAACGAGTACCGCATGGGCGCCGAAGCGCATTTTGCGGGCTTTCAGTTCACGGTGGAGCGGCGCTGGGACTTTTTCAAAGACGACACGCCGGCTACGTCCGACGGGATCGTCGCGGCGGGGACAAGCTCGGATCTGACGGTGCTGCAGCAGTTCAACCGCTCGCAGCCGGTGCACGGATCCAGTCCGGGGTGGCTGGGGAACCTGCACACGCGGCGCAAGCGGTGGGGCTTGAACGCGCGTCTAACTTACGTGAGTGGGCGCAACGACTTTGCGCTGGATGAATCGGCGCTGGGGGTGGATCAATTCGGCAGCCCCGCCAACCGCCAGATTGTGGTGGGCGGCGACGCCAGCCGTCCGGACCTTGCCGGCGACCTGAGCCTGAGTTACTTCCCGACGGACCGCCTGACGTTTGTCAATAATACCTCAATCTCCAACAATCGCATCGACGGCGACTCCACTTACTCGGAGTTTCTGACGGGCAGCAATCTCGGCACGACTATCTATTTCCGCTATCTGGGGATCCGCACGATTACCAACTCGACCGATGTGAATTACCGCCTCGCCGACTGGATCGGCTTCTATGGCGGCTATCACTACTCCGACCGCCGGGTGGAAACGGTGGAAGGGTTCACGCTTCCGGCCTTCGCCAATTCCACCGAAAACGACGTCTACCAAGTCGGCAACCAGCTCCAATCGGGCCTGGCGGGGGTGCGCCTGCGGCCGTGGAAGGCGTTCACCGTCAACTTCGACGGCGAAATCGGCCGAACCAATAACCCGCTCACGACGATCAGCGACAAGAACTTCCAGACGTTGGGGGGACGCGCGCAATACCGCGCCCGCAAGGTGCAGCTCTCGGCGTCTTATCGCGAGTCCTATGACTTCCAGCCGGCGTTTTCGTTGTTCAGCTCGCATTCGCGCGGCTATAACGCCAACGCGTCCTGGGCGCCTCGCGACTGGTTTTCGCTCGACGCCTCTTATAACAAGCAGCATCTCGACAGTTCGTCGTTCCTGGCCTTTTTTGCGGGCGCGACCCGTTCCACTCTGCAGGCCAAATACCGGTCGATCTACGTCAGCAACGTCCACGCCGCGAACCTGGGCGTGCGCTTCGCGATCCGCCGGCGCGCCGATCTGTACCTGGGCTACAGCATTACGAAGGATACGGGAGACGGCCGCGCGACCGTGGCGCCCGCGGGCACGACCGATCCGATTCAGGCCTTGCTCGACTCGGTGCAGACATTTCCGCTGACTTACCAGTCGCCACTGGCGCGGCTGTCGATACGCATCAGCCCCAAGGTCCGCTGGAACGCGGGCTATCAGTATTACGGATACGGGGAAACATTCGGATTACTGTCTTATTATCAGAATTTTCACGCACATACGGGTTACACCAGCGTTCTGTGGTCCTTTTGAGGCCGAGCGCCGGCTCGGGGAGGGGAGGGCACGCCGGCTCGGGTGAAGGCGCTGAAATTGGCATGAATGGTGTCCTTGTAAATTGAGCGCCAAATGTTCAATTTACAAGGATAACCAATTTCTTTTGCATCCTTGTAAATTGAACATGCTATGCTCAATTTACAAGGATCGTAATTATGGTTGTGAAGCGCGTTGCGCTTTGCGAAAGGATTCGCGGGGCCATCCGGGCCAATCCGGTGACGGTGCTCTACGGGCCCCGGCAATGCGGAAAGACGGCCGCGGCGAGGCAGATCGCCGGGGAGACGGGCGCCGAGTATTTCGACCTCGAGGACCCGGTCAGCCAGAGGCGGCTCTCGGAGCCAATGACCGCGCTCGGTCCGCTGCGCGGCCTGGTGGTGATCGACGAAGTGCAGCGGCAACCGGATCTCTTCCCGGTGCTGCGCGTACTGGCCGACCGCAAGCCTCTCCGCGCGCGGTTCCTGGTATTGGGCAGCGCGTCGCCGGAACTGCTCCGCCAGGGTTCGGAATCGCTCGCGGGCCGCATCGCGTTTGTGGAGATGGGTGGATTCGATCTTTCCGAAGCCGGCGCGGCGGCTCTCAGGCGGCTGTGGTGGCGCGGCGAGTTTCCGCGGTCTTTTCTGGCGCGGAACGACGCGGACAGCCGGGCCTGGCTGGAGAACTTCATGCGCACGTTTCTGGAGCGCGACATCCGCGAGTACGGAGTTGCCATCCCGCCGGCGGTGCTGCGGCGGCTGTGGAACATGCTGGCCCACCACCATGGGCAGATCTGGAACGCTTCGGAAGTCTCGCGGTCCCTGGGCGAATCTCACACCACCGTGAAGCGGCATCTCGATCTGCTGACCGGAGCTCTGATGGTGCGGCAGCTTCAGCCGTGGCACGAGAATCTTGCGAAGCGGCAGGTGAAGTCGTGCAAAATCTACCTGCGGGACAGCGGGTTGTTGCACGCCCTGCTGGGCATCCCTTCGTTCCGGGAGCTCGAAGGCCATCCCAAGATCGGCGCTTCCTGGGAAGGATTCGCGATTGAGGAAATCGTCCGTCGAGCCGGCGAGCGCAACTGCTATTTTTGGGCGACGCAGTCGGGCGCGGAGCTGGATCTTCTGGTGATGGCGGGAGGGCAACGCTATGGAGTGGAAGTGAAGTACAGCGACGCGCCGGGTATGACCAAGTCCATGCGCGTGGCGCAGGAAGACTTGGGGCTCAAACGCCTGCTGGTGGTCTATCCTGGCTCCCAATCGTACGCTTTGAACGAGAGAACGATGGTGATCCCGTTGGCCCGCATCTGGTCGGAATTGCCGTTAGGCGGCAAGGCGGGGACAAGGAGCGCTAGTGCCGCGTCCAAGAAACAGATGTACAGTCATACAGCGGGAGAGCCGCCTGAAAGGCGGCTGCGGCCAGGATTGGCCGCCCCACAAAGCGGCGAAGCCGCAACCAAACGACCGAAGAAAAGACTTCACCGCGGAGGCGCGGAGACGCGCAGAAAGGCAAAGAACAAAAGCCCAAACAGAGAGTGAGCAGGAAGCAGCACTTGCGCCTTCCCGTGGCGGAGCGCGGAGGACGCAGAGAACGCGGAGGACGCAGATAACCCGCATGGCTGCGAGCGTGATGAATTCGTAGCGAGGAAACAAGACCCTGATGGTTAGTGCAGACTGAGCGACAATCTCCGCAAAGGGAGAAGAATTCAAAGGGGTGTAATACATGGCCTACTGAAACATCGAAATGCCGGCGATGCCGGCGGCTCCGGCGGCCAGGCACTCGGGAGCGCGGGCCGCAGTGATGCCCCCAAGCGCCAGGACCGGGATGGAGACGGCGCACGCGGCTTCCCGCAGGCGGTCGAGGCCTTGCGGGGGGCCATAGGCGGCTTTCGATGCGGCGAAGAAGACCGGGCCAAAAACGGCGAAATCCGCGGACTCCTGCTCCGCCGCGCGTAGCTCGTCGAGGGAGTGCGCGGAAACGCCGATCACGAAGCCGGCAGGTGTGATGGCGCGGAGGGCGAGCGGCGCAATGGAGTGGGCGGGAAGATGCACGCCGTGAGCGCCGGAAGCCAGCGCGACATCGGCGCGGGAGTTCACCAGAATGCGCGTCGAGCGCGGGTTGGGCAGCGCCAACGCATGGCGCACCAGATAACAAAGATCGCGGGCGGGGAGATCTTTTTCGCGGATCTGAATGAAATCGACGCCGTTCTGGAGGGCGCGGGAGATGGAGTCGAGCAGGGCCGCGGCGCTGCCGGCGGCGAGGCGATCGGTAATGTAGCAGCGCAACATTCAGAGGGGCGTGTAGTAGCGCTCGCCGGCGCAAGCGCGGCAGAGAGCGAGGCCGTCGCGGAAGACTTCGCGTTTGAAACTCACGGCCTCGTGGCATTGGGCGCAAATCACGCGCGGGGCTTTGTAACCGGGGACGTCCTCGGGGGCGAGCGCGACGCGCACCCATTGGATCTGGAAGAGATCGTCGTCGGGCATGTCGCGATAGGCGCGCATCTGCTGCTGGTTGCGGCTTTCGATTGCGGGATACAGCTCGCGGGCGCGGTCACGGGCGCTCTCGCGGGCGGTAATGCGGACGGCGCGGTGTTCGCGGAGATCACAGAAGGTGGCGGCGATTTTGCCGAAATCGCGGAACTTGAGGGCGCGCTTGCCAAGGCGGCAGCCCGTGACCACGGGGATGGCGTCGGTGACGCAGCGGTCGATTTCGACGAAGGTGACCAGGCGTTTGCGATCGGCGCCGGTGGGGTCGGCCAGCGAAAGCAGATTCATGGCGTAGAGCGCCATGCGGAGACCCAGGATCTGGCCGGCGCAGAGGTGCCCGTGCGCCTGTTCGGCCAGTTGTTCGTACTCAGGGAGCGACTTCAGCGGCATGAGCTAAAGGACCCGAAGCGCCTCGGGCGGGAATTCCACCTGCCAATCCTTATTATCCTTCCGGCGGGCGAACTCGTCGTGGGACACGGTGACGAAGATGCCGGAGGAGAATTCGAGCAGGACCGAATGCGCGCGGCAGGAAGCGCGGACGAGCGAAACCGCCACGGTATTCGGTGGCTGCGGCGGGCCGGAGTGAAGCCGCAGAGCTTCGGCGGCGGCGGCCACCCAGACACGGTCCCCTTTGAGGTGGCCGGGGATGTAAGGACCAGTGAGCGTGAAGTGGTCGAACTCCAGGCGGCTGCTGTTGCGGACGGGATCAAGCGCGGCAACGGAGGCCTGGAACAGATTGGGGACGCCGACCAGGCGCGCGGCTTCGAGCGAAGCCGGCCGATCGAGCACGTCGAGCGAGGCGCCGCGCTGCAGGATGCGGCCGGCGTCCAGGAGGAGCAGTTGGTCCGCCGCGGCGCAGCACAGGTCGAGATCGGCAGTGGCAAACAGGATGGGGGCTTGGGTGACTTCGCGGATCTGGCGGAGGAGCGATTCATCGGCGCCGCATTCATCCAGCAGCAGGAGCCGGGGCCCGGCGACCAGAGCCCGGGCGATGGAGCAGCGCAGTTTGCCGGTGGCATCGAGACCGCGCGGCCGGGTGGAGGCCGCGGCGGAGAGCTGGAATCTGTCGAGCATCTCACTGACGCGGCGGTGACGTTCCAGGCGCGGCCATCGCCGGGCGGAGAAGACCAGATTCTGCCGCACGGTCATGTGCGGGAAGAGCGAATCGGACTGGGAGACGTAGCCGCACAGGCGCCGGCGAGGCGGGAGCTGAACGTGGGAGGCAGCGTCGAAAAGGATGGCGTCGTCGAGCAGGATGCGGCCGGAATCGGGGCGGGCGAAGCCGGCGATGCTTTCGAGGAGCACGGTCTTGCCGGCGCCGGAGCGGCCGTAGAGGGCCGTCGAGCCGGGGCCAATGGGGAAATCAACATCGAGCGAAAATCGCGGCGGGACTCGGCGGACAATGCGAACGTGAGTCATGGGCGGGTCCGCCCTTCGTGTTCCAGACGGTTGGAGAGGTACACGGCCCCGAGCGCGATGATGACGATGACGGACACCAGCGCCACCGGAAATGGCGAAATGCCGGTGGTGAGGGCGAAGGCGATCAACACCACGGCGGCGAATTCCGTGAGCACGCGCGCAAAGGCGATGGCGGCGGCGGCCAGAATCGGCTCATAGGCGAGGGGCAGCGCGATGCGCCAGAAGACCCGCCATTCGGAGGCGCCCAGGCTGCGGGCGGCATTTTCGTAATTGAGGTTGCGGGTCTGGAACGCGCGGCGCGAGCCTCGCACCATCAGCGGAAAGACGCCCACCGCGCCGGCCAGCACGCCGATATGCCAGGTGAATGCGTACTGGCTGTGCGCCAGCGTCAGGATGCAGTAGGTTCCGGCGATCAAGGGGGGCAGCGCGTAGGGAAACGTGGCCACGGCCTGGATGATTTCTCTGCCGGGAAAACTGCGGCGAGCCAGCACCCAGGCCAGCCACAGCCCGAGGACCAGCGAGATCACCGTCGCGCAGAAGGCGACGCGCAGGCTGAGCCACAGCGGAGACCAATCGACAGGCATTCGCGACTTCCAATTATAGCGGCCGGAAGCGCGCGCTGAAATGGCGCAGGGAGGGCGGTTCCTCCAGGATCTCCATGCCGCGGATTTCCTGTTTGCGGGCGTTGACTTCGAGGATCGCCTCCACCACGTAATCGATGTGGCTCTGGGTGTAGACGCGGCGCGGAATGGCGAGGCGCAACAATTCATGTTGCGCCGCGGCGCCGAACATCACGGAGCCGATTTCGACCGAACGAATTCCGGCGTGACGGTAGAGTTCCACGGCCAGGGCCTGGCCGGGAAACTGGTGCGGCGGAATGTGCGGCAGCATGCGGGCTGCATCGATATAGATGGCGTGGCCGCCGGGCGGTTCGACGATGGGGACGCCGTGGTCGGCGATGTGGCGGCCCAGATAGCCGGTGGAGACGATGCGGTATCGCAGGTAGTCGGGATCGAGGACTTCTTCGAGGCCCACGGCGATGGCGTCGAGATCGCGCCCCGCCAGGCCGCCGTACGTGGGAAAGCCTTCGGTGAGGATGAGGAGATTGGTCTCGAGCTGGGCGACGCGGTCGTCGTTGGTGGAGAGCAGGCCGCCGATATTGGCGAAAGCGTCTTTCTTGGCGGAAAAGGTGCAGCCGTCGGCGAGGGAAAACATTTTCTGCGCGATGCGTTTGGGCGGCCAATCGGCATAGCCGGGCTCGCGCTGGCGGATGAACCAGGCGTTTTCGGCGAAGCGGCAGGCGTCCAGGTAGAAGGGAATGGCGTGGCGCGCGGTGACGCGGCGCACCGCCTCGATATTGGCCATGGAGACGGGCTGGCCGCCGCCGGAGTTATTGGTGATGGTGAGCATCACCAGCGGGATGTTGGCGGCGCCTTCGCGGGCGATGAGGGATTCGAGAGCGGCCACGTCCATGTTGCCTTTGAAATCCAGGCGCGCCTGCGTGTCGGCGGCTTCCGGAACGGGGAGATCGACGGCTCGGGCGCCGGTGAATTCGATGTTGGCGCGAGTGGTATCGAAGTGCGTGTTGGAAGGAACCACGTGCCCGGGCTTGCACATCACGGTGAAGAGGATGCGCTCGGCGGCGCGGCCCTGGTGCGCGGGGATCATGTGGCGGAAGCCGGTGAGCGAGTCGGCGACGCGTTTCAGGCGGAAGAAGCTCTCGCTGCCGGCGTAGGATTCGTCGCCGCGCATGATGGCGGCCCACTGTTCGGTGGACATGGCGCTGGTGCCGGAATCGGTGAGGAGATCGATCAGGATGTGGCGCGCAGCAATGAGGAAGAGATTATAGCCGGCTTGTTGGAGGAAGCGTTCACGCTCCGCGGGCGTGGTGTGGCGTAGCGGCTCTACGCTCTTGATGCGGAAGGGTTCGATGATGGTGTTCACTGAAGCAGATTATCTCACCACGCTCAGGACCAGGCGGGACAGACCATGGCCTTTTGTGGTCTGTTGCAGAGGGCCTGCGGCCCGCGAAATTTCATGAAAAACTGTGAGGACCCTCGCCGTTCGCGGGGCGGGCCATACAGCCGGGGCTATACAGCCCGCGCACCCGCTTGCCAGCGGGTCCAGCCGCCTGGAAAGCCGGCTGCAGCCAGGATTGGCTGCCCCGCAAAGCAGCAGAGCCGCAACCAACGCGGTCGAAGAAACCGAGCAGTTGTAATACAAACTACTCCCGGCCGGCATACAGATCGGCGATCTCTTCCTTGAAGTTCTCGAGGGCGCGCACGCGCCGCAATTTCATGGTGGCGGTGAGTTCGCCGGCTTCGATGGAGAAATCGCGCGTCAGCACGCGGTACTTGCGCACCTGTTCGAAAGGCGCGAGCTGGTTGTTGACGCGCGTCACCGCCTTGCGGATTTCCGCCACCACGGGTGGCGCCGCGGCCAGTTCGGCGGTGGCGCGGTCCTTCCATTCGTCCATTCCCTTGAGCGCCTGGGCGGCCGCCGGGTTGAAAGTGATCAGCGCGGTAAGGAAAGGCAGCCGGTCGCCGACGAGCAGCACCTGGCTGGCAATCGGTTCCATCTTGAACAGGCTCTCCACGCGCGAAGGGTAGATTTTCTTGCCGGTGGAGAAAATAATCAGCTCTTTCTTGCGCCCGGTGATGAAGAGGTAGCCGTCGTCATCGGCGTGGCCCACGTCGCCGGTATGGAGCCAACCGTCGCGGAGCACTTCGGCGGTGGCCGCGGGGTCGTTCCAGTAGCCGGAAAACAGGCAGGGGCTCTTGAGCAGGAGTTCGCCGTCTTCGGTGAAGCGCACCAGGACGCCGGGGAGCGCTTTGCCGATGCTGCCGGGTTTGGGGCGGTCCAGCGGGTTCATGGTGGCGACCCCGCCTTCGGTCAATCCGTAGCCTTCCACCAGCGGCATGCCGATGGCTTCATAGAAATCGGCCAGGTCTTTGCTGAGCGGCGCGGCGCCGGAAGCGGCCACGCGGAGGCGTCCGCCGAACCGGCCGCGAATCTTTCTGAACATCAGCCGGTCGGCGGTCCGCAGCGGGATGCGGATACGCCACGGCACGGGTTTGCCTTTGTGCCGGTAGCGGGCCGCGGCCAGGCCCAGCCCCAGCGCGGCGTAGAAGGCCTTGCGCGCCAAAGCCGGGCGCTTGCGCAGTTCGGTGCAGACGGTGGAATAGATGCGCTCCCACATGCGTGGCGGCGCCAGCAGCAGCGTGGGCCGGACGGTGCGAATCTCTTGGGGCAATTGCAGCAGGCTTTCGGAGAACGTCACCGGCATGCCCGCGGGAATCGGCAGGAATTCCATCACCACGCGCTGCGCGATGTGGGCCGAAGGCAGGAAAGCCACTGTGGAGTCTTCCGGCCCCAACGGCAGCACGGCGGGCCCCATGGCGATGTTGGCGCAGATGGCCTGGTGGGTGACGAGCGCCATCTTGGGTTCTCCGGTGGCGCCGGAGGTAAGGTACAGGACGGCGGGATCGGCGGGTTCGGCGGCGGCCGGCGAGCGACCGCGCGCGAGCGCCGCGCGGCCCATGGCGCGCAGTTCTTCCAGTGTGAGGGCTCCGTCGGCCCGGCCGGTAAGCAGAATCCAGTGGCCGACGGGCGCGGAGCGGAGCGTCTCGAAGACCCTGGGATTCTCCACGAAAGCGGCGCGCGCCGCGGCGGCTTCCAAGTTGTGCAGCAGGTCTCTGGGCGGATAGCTGGGATAGAGAGCGGCGGCGATGGAGCCGTTCGACATGACGCCCAGGTCGGCCAGGTAAAACTCGAGGCGCGTTTCCGAGTTCAGTGCCACTACGTCGCCCTTGCCGATGCCGAGGGAGCGGAGGCCGAGCGAGATCTCGCGGACCGCTTCCAGATACTGGTTCCAGGAGAGCGTGAGGTAACCGTCGCCGGTGGGCTGGCGCAACGCGGGGCGATCGCCATAACGGCGCGCGGCTTCTTCGAGAACCTGGTACAGGGTGCGAGGCGGCACTCCCAGCAATTTAACACGAGTGCTCTATACGTAATCCGGCGACTACATGTTCCATTCGGGGTTCTGGATTTACCGCGGCGCGGAGGCGCGGAGAAAACGCGAGAGAAACCAGAATCTGGATGAGAGTTCCACCGTTTCAGCGGGCTCACCTGCAAGGCGAGCCCGCTTTTGACAGAGTAATGCGCCGCCTCCTTCTCCGCAGGGCGCTTGCGGAGCAGGCAGAGGAGGACTGGGAAAAGCTCCCCGGTTCCTCAGTCTTCTCCGCGTCTCCGCATCTCCATCTCTCCGCGGTGAGCGAGAGCTTACGGAAGGGTTACGGTCTATACGCTGACCACCGGGCAAGGCGATTCGCGGATAATGGCGTACGCGTTGGTGCGCAGGCGGCCGAACACACCGGCGGCCGAGCCGCGGCCGATCACCAGCACATCGGCGTCGAGACGTTTTGCGGCGGCGCAGATCTGGCGGGAGGGCTCGCCGGATTCGACGTAAAGTTCGGCGGTGGAGGCGCCCACCTGGCTGCGCAGGCTGTTGAGGGCATCTCCGGCGGACGATCGGAGCTGCGGGTCGCAAGCGGTGACGTGGAACAGGGTGAGGCGCGCGTCGAACTCCCGGCCCAGGTGCGCCGCCCAGGCGAGGGCTTTGGCGCTTTGCGGGCCCAGATCGACGGCGCACATCACGTGGTGGAAGGGCGCCGCCACCGCGGCGGGAGTCTCGGAGAGGTGCGTGCCGGTCCACACGGGGCAATCGGCGTCGTGCAAGACCTTGGCCGTGTTGGAACCGAGGATATAGCGGCGGAACGGACCATACCCGTGGGTGGGCATGATGATGAGGGCGGTGAGCTCGCGGTGGGCATACTCCACAATGGTGGTGGCGGGGTCGCCTTCGAGCAGGACGCGGCGGACGTTGAGGCCGCCGAGCTCAGGAGCCATAAAGGTGTCGAGTTCCAGGGTGGCCTGCTGGGCGCGGTCGCGGCACAGTTCGGCCAGCATGGACCCGGCGACATCCACGGCGCCGAACTCGTATTGCGGCGGCACCAGAACATGCAGCAAAGTGAGCTCGGAGCCAAAGTGGCAAGCCAGCAAGCGGGCGCAATGGACGGCGCCAGCAGAGCGTTCGGAAAAGTCCACCGGTAAAAGAACGCGGGCGAAGGAATCCATATCGCGCCTCCTATCTATTAGGATAAAACGATTCTGAAATCGAAAACTTCACCGCAGAGCCGCGGAGACGCTGAGAAAACCGAGAAGAACGCGATTTCTTTCTTTTTGCCTTTCTCCGCGTCTCAGCGCCTCTGCGGTGAGACTTCTTTGGTTCTTGCCGATAGGTAGAATAGGATGAAGAGCGGAGTCTGATTTTGCCGGCAAGCGTCACTCCCATCTCGGCGCGGCGGAAGGGCACCTACGTGCTGCTCCAAGCCGCCCTGCCTGCACGGCCCGTCCAGACCATCGGCGTGCTCCTGGTGGACCCGGCGGCGGACCGCGCCTGGGTGCGCCTGCGGCAACGCTATGAGAGCATCGCGGCGCCGGAAGACGCCGAAGTGCTGGAAGCGCTAGAAGAGGACATTCGCGCGCGCTCCGCGGAAATGGGAGCGGAGGCATTTCTCGCGTGGCTCGAGGATTCGCTCTCGAACGCGCTGCGGGTGAGCGAGCGGCAGAGCGTGGACGTGGACGCCTTCTCGCGCGTGGTGGAACGCCTCTTCGACCAGCACGTGGAAAAAGTAGCGGTCCAGCCTTTCCAGACGCACGTGCCGCTCTACAGCCTGCGCGCGGCGGCGGGCAGTCTGGGCGAAGAGATGGAGTCGGCGGCGGAAGATTGGGTGCCCGCGCCCGAAGGCATGCGGCTCGCGCCGGATCTCTTCGTGGCCCACGTGGTGGGCCATTCCATGGAGCCGCGCATCCCGGATGGCAGCCTGAACCTGTTCCGGCTGCACCCGGCCGGAACCCGCCAGAACAAGATTCTGCTGATCCAGCGTTTCGGCGTCAGCGATGAAACGGCGCGCTACACCGTGAAAAAATATACCAGCCGGAAAATTTACAACGGTGAAGACCAGTGGCACCACGAGCGCATTCGCCTGGAGCCGCTGAACGCCGCGTACGAAGCCTGGGACGTGGGACCGCAGGATTTTGCGGTGGTCGCCGAATGGCTGCGCGTCATCGAGTGAAGTTGGCCCGCCTGCTGGTCGACTGGTACCAGAAGAGCCATCGCGATTTGCCGTGGCGGCGCACTTCGGACCCCTACCGCATCTGGGTTTCGGAGATCATGCTGCAACAGACCCGGTCGCAGGCGGCCGTCCCCTACTACGAACGGTTCCTGGAGCGCTTTCCCACCGCGGGAGCGCTGGCGGCGGCCTCCGAAGAAGAAGTGCTGGCGCTGTGGAGCGGTCTGGGATATTACTCGCGCGCGCGCAACCTGTGGCGCGCGGCCCGACAAGTGGTGGAGGCGGGCGGCTTTCCGCGCGAGTACCAAGCCATCCGCGCGCTCGCCGGCGTGGGTGATTATACCGCCGCAGCCATCGCCAGCATCGCCTTCGGCTTTCCGCACGCGGTGGTGGATGGCAACGTGATGCGCGTGGTGGCGCGGCTCCAGGCGGACTCGGGCGACATCGCTTCGGCGCGGACGCGCGAGCGTTTTCGCGCGACCGCGCAGGCGTGGCTTGACCCGCGACAGCCGGGCGCCTTCAACCAGGCGCTCATGGAACTGGGAGCCACGGTGTGCCTGCCGAAAAATCCGCTGTGTCCGGTCTGCCCGCTGGCGGCCTGCTGTGTGGCGCGCCAGCAAGGCATCGCCGCGCAATTGCCGGTGAAGTCGAGAAAAACCGAGCCGGTCGAGATCGCCGCCGTTCTGCTGTTGGTGCGCAAAGGCGGGCGGGCGCTGCTGCGGCGAACCGAAGCCGGCTCGCGGCGGATGGCCGGTTTCTGGGAACTGCCCTCGCCGGAGCAGTTGCCCGGCGCGCGCATCGGCAAGAGCATCGGCGAATTCCGCCATACCATCACGCATCATCACTACACCTTCACGGTGAAAACGGCTTGGGGGCGAGCGGCCGGCGCGGAGTTCGCATGGTTCGCTCCCGCACACTTGGCGGAAATCCCTCTCAGCACGACGGCCCGTAAGGCTTTACACCTCGCAATGCAACCGATAGGCAGCGGGCCGCATTGTTCACCTTAGGGGTGCGAGTCAATTGCACCGGAACGGGGTTAAGGAAGGTTATGGCGAGACGGCGGAAACTGCGTTTGGCTCAAGTGGCCGTGGTGATGGGGGCTTTTGCGATTGTGCTCTGGGCGTATGAATATGGCCCTAACCCCGGCGTGTGCGGCGTCCCCAATGAGGCCGGCACTTGTACCAATGTAGGATGTCATACGGGCACCACCAACAATCCAGCCAACAAGGGTAGCGTGACGATCAGCTTTCCCAACGGCCTGACCTATGTGCCGGGCGTCAAGCAGCACCTGACAGTGACTATTTCCGACCCGGCGACTACGCAGCAGGCCTGGGGATTCGAGGTGACCGCGCGGCAAAGCAGCAACCCCGCCACCATGACCGGCACATTCACTCCCGACGACCAGTACACGCAGATTATGTGTTCGAGCGCCGACCTTAACGTCTTCGATGCCTACTGCCTGACGGGCGCTGGGACAGGCTGCACTTTCCCGTCCAGCGCGCCGGCGTGTCCCGCCAAAGAGCCGTTGCAGTATATGGAACACAGCTATTCGGGTTACGCGCGCACCCTGGGGCTGGTGCAGGGTTCGGGCACGTACCAGTTCGATTGGACGCCGCCCTCGACCAACGTGGGCAACATCACCTTCTACATCGCGGGAAACGCCGGTGTAGGCGGCCCGCCAAATCAGAATGGCGACCATATCTACGCCACCACCTTCACGCTGGCGCCGGGCAGCAGCGGCGGCAACCCGCCCACCATATCGACCGTTGTGAACGGCGCCAGTTTCCTGCCCGGGTTTTCACAGGGCTCGTGGATCACCATTAACGGAACCAACCTTGCCGCAACCACCCGCATCTGGACCGGTGCCGATTTCAACGGCCCCAATCTGCCGACACAACTCGACGGCGCCAGCGTCACCGTCGACGGAAATCCGGCCTACATTTATTACATCAGCCCCACCCAGATCAATGCTCTGGCGCCGGCCGACGCCGCTCAGGGTCCCGTGCCGGTGCAGGCCGCTTTCGGTGGCTTGACCAGTAACATCGTCAACTCCACCGAATCCGCGTTCTCTCCGGCCCTGTTCATGTTCGGTCCGCTGGGGCAGAAGTACGTGGCTGCCGTGCTCTCAGGCGGACAATCCATCCAGTACATCGGGCCGACCAATTTGTATCCCGGCCTCACGGTGCCCGCTCAGGCCGGCAATATCATTGAGCTTTACGGCACAGGCTTCGGCCCGACCAAACCAACCACTGACTTCAGCCAGACGTTCAGCGGCGCGCCGCCCACAGCCAACACTGTGACCTGTACCATCGGCGGCTCACCCGCCACCGTCCAGTTTGCGGGGCTGGTAGCTCCCGGCGAATACCAGCTCAACGTCTTGGTGCCGTCCGGCCTTCCGTCGGGCGACAATCTGGTGGTACTCACGGTCAATGGAGTCACCACGCAGGCCAACGCCTACCTGACGGTTCAATAAGTCGCGGTACCATGGCTCGGTGGAGCAAATCGGGCTGGAATTCGACTTCGGGCCGCCGCCGCGGCGAGTCTATTCCGTCGGCGAGCTGAATCGAGCCATTGCGGCGCTGCTCGGCGCGGAGTTTGCCGACGTATGGGTTGGCGGCGAGATCTCCGGCTTGAAGCTGGCATCCAGCGGCCATTACTACTTCACCCTCAAGGAAGCCGACGCGCAGTTGAAATGCGTGGCCTTCCGCTCTTCGCACCGCTACTGGAAATTCAAACCGCAGGACGGCTTGGCGGCGCTGGCGCGCGGCCGCGTGGATGTTTATGAAGTGCGCGGCGAATACCAGTTGCAGGTGGACCTGTTGGAGCCGCAAGGGTTGGGCGCGCTGCAACTGGCCTTCGAACAGCTCAAGAGGAAACTGGCCGGCGAAGGGCTGTTCGCGGCGGAACGGAAACGCGCGCTGCCGCGCTTTCCGCAGCGCATCGGGATCGTCACCTCGCCGCGCGGCGCCGCCATCGCCGACATGCTCAAAATTCTCTCCCGCCGCTTTCCCGGTTTGCACATCCGCGTATTTCCTGCGCAGGTGCAAGGGGAGGGCGCGGTGGAGGAGGTCTGCCGCGGCATCGAGTACTTCAGCGCCAGTGGCTGGCCGGACGTCGTGATCGTGGGCCGCGGCGGCGGGTCGCTCGAAGATCTGTGGACGTTCAACGAAGAGGCGGTGGCGCGCGCCATCGCCGCCTGCGCGGTGCCGGTGGTTTCGGCGGTGGGGCACGAAACCGATGTCACCATCGCGGACTTTGTGGCCGACCTGCGCGCGCCCACGCCTTCGGCGGCGGCTGAAATGGTTGTGCCATCGCGCGCGGAGTTGCTGGAGCGGATCGGCCGGTCGCGGGCGACAGCGGCGCAGGCGCTGCGCTATCGCCTGGCGATGCTCGAGAAGCGCTTGCGCCAGCAGGACGTCGAACGGACCCTAGGCCTGCTGCACCGCCGCGTGGGACGGGGATTGCAGCGCATCGATGAGCAGGAATATCGCCTGCGCGAATGGGTGCGCGCGGCGCTGGACCAGCGGGAACGCCGCCGCCGGGACCTCGAAGCGCGGCTCCGGCTCTTCGACGCGCGGCCGCGCCTGGCGGCTTCCCGCCGGCGCATGGAAACAGCCGAGAGCGCGGCCGCGCAGACGATGCGTCTGGCCCTGGCACGGCGCAGGAACGCGCTCGATCAGTGCGCCGCCAAGCTCTCGCAGTTGAGCCCGCTGCGGATTCTGGAGCGCGGCTATGCGATTGTCTCGAACAAGCGTGGGATCGTGAAAGAGGCGGCAGCGGCGCCGGCGGGATCGGGGATTCACGTGCGGCTGGCGAAGGGCGAGCTCGACGCGGTGGTGGAGTAGCTGCCGCCAGGTTGACAGACGAAAGCGTCTGTTTGAATGTATAAGGGCTGAAATGGCGAAGGGTTCTCCTGAAGGGTACAATGCCGAGACCGGCTCTGAACAGCCGGCTCAG
>Ga0187874_10000471_pt1 | contig 49688 bp, 46 predicted proteins | sample June2016WEW_16_1_3_FD_132993 | JGI IMG/M metagenome (GOLD analysis project Ga0187874, IMG submission 132993) | Peatland microbial communities from SPRUCE experiment site at the Marcell Experimental Forest, Minnesota, USA - June2016WEW_16_150 | ecosystem: Environmental > Terrestrial > Soil >... | reverse complement strand
TTGTTGACGTTAGTTGACTTTTGTTGACGTTAGTTGACTTTTGTTGACGTTAGTTGACTTTTGTTGACGTTAGTTGACTTTTGTTGACGTTAGTTGACGCAACCTGCAGATAATTTAAGCTTTTCCACAAAAAAGCAACCCAAAAACACAAAGAAAAAAATTCCAGAAGTTTACACCACGCCAAAACAAGTCACTCGCAGGCCTAAATTTTGGAGGCTTCAGTGACTGTTCATTTACCACAATATAAATAAAGGCGCCAAAGATAATTGAGAATTTGAATGTCTTTTTGAAGAGTTTTTAAGGGTAAATCATGAACCGAAAGGCGCTTGCCAACTTATTTCGAACCTCATTCAAGGATTGGTTAGAGGACAACGCACCGATACGGGCAGCTGCATTAACCTTCTTCATTATTTTGCCATTACCATCTCTCTTGGTGATTGTGGCAACTTTTTTTGCGCAGTTTTATGGTCAAACCCAAGCAAACCAATTATTGATTCAGCAGATAAGCTCGCTTACAGGTCCCGTAGTTGCTGAATTATTTAAGCAACTGCTGGCAAGCGCAACGTCACCTTTCACCTCTCTTTGGGCGGCGATAACAGTTATAGGATTCTCTTTAGCGGGAGCAATTGGCGCTTTTGCAATTTTGAGGGACACAATGAATGTTGTATGGGAAGTTAAACTGCCCAAAACAAAAAAACTTGGGGCTAGAGTAAGGGAAACAATCGGACCATTTTTACTGGTTTCTTCGCTCGGGCTAATTGTTATTGCGGCGACGGTAACCTCAGCGGTTCTGTTTAGCGCAATAAAGATCTATTCTATAAACGAAACCCTGACCCTGATTTCTCTCACTGCGGTCCAAATCTTGTTGTCGTTCAGCTTATCAACATTGCTTTTTGCTATTATTTACAAAGTTCTTCCAGACAGAAAAGTGCACTCAATAGACGTGGCGTTTCCCGCGATAATAGCTGGAGTTGCATTCACGGTAGTCAATTACGTTCTCGGTTTCTACGTTCAAACTTTCAAGGTTTCAACGATTGCAGGCGCTGCTGGGTCACTCTTGATTATTCTTCTTTGGATTTACATACTTAACCTGATTGTACTTTTTGGCGGTGAAATTTCCAAGGTTTACGCCACAACTGTTGGACCCCACCCATATCTCCATGTGATCCCGGGGGAGGAGAAAATCATCCAGCCTTTGGACAGAGTTGGCGGGAAAATAAAGGAAGCAACAAAGGAGCAGATTAAAGAAGCCACAGAAGAAAAAGCGGAAACTGTCACGTCGATTGAGACGCAAAAGAAACCTGAAACAACAGCGTCTGAAAAAATAGAACAAAGCGCCAATAAACAGCATTTGTCCTCAAATGCCAAGGAGGAGGCGCCATTATTAGATGAAGAGTCTGAAGATGGCAGCGTTGAAGTAAACGTTGTTATTAAGACGGGTCGCAAAAAAAGAAAAAGCGAGGAGCCAAAGTAACTACTAAATATGGCGGTCAATTAACCGAAGAAACTGCTTTTTGGAGTTTCATCTTGGACCAGATTGGATTGTTTGGCCCGAAGGTTTAACAGTTTACGCTGCAACTCTTGGGACTCACTCAAGAAAACAAACCATCCAACCAATATCGCCAGATAAACTGTGAAAAACAAGATTGAAAACAAGAAGCAAAGGATAAACAAGTGGGCCGAGCCGGATTTGAACCGGCGACCTTTCGATTATCAGTCGAACGCTCCAGCCGTGCTGAGCTACCGGCCCGCGCTTTTGGTAAAACAAGTTTAATATTATGTTGCTTTATAAGAATTGCCGTAAATACTTTAAAGCAACACCATCTTTGTGTTGTCGGGTTAGGATTGGGCTCGTAGCCTAGCACGGCATACAGTCAAAGTGGTGACGTCACCATCAAGTTTTCTCTTGGCTAAACACAACACCCCTCTTTTTCTTTTTTGGTCAGCTGCTCTATCTACGTATTTCTTGTTTGCCAGGAGGCCTTTCTAAACTGAAGGGAAACAAGCCCGGCTTCAACGAGAGCGACGCCTTCAACCACGTTAATTTTATTCGTGTAGGTCCGGGAGAGTTTGAAGATCTCCTGCGAAGAATCAAAATGCTTGACGTCGCCGGGACAGTGAAGCCTGCAGACAAAGCATATGTTTCCCTCAATCCTGACGTGTCAATTTGGCAGAGCAATGTTGGTCCTGGAAGCTGGAATCATTACCTGACAAACCTCATTTATTTTTCGAAATGCGTGAACCTGACTCCGTCAGAATTGCTTAACCTCAAGGCCAGTGAGGATCCACAACACCGTTATTTTCCAGCTGAGCGATTGATTGAAACTTGGATCAAAATGGCAAGGCAGAAAGGCCTCCCTTCTTCCGTGATCTTCAACACTCTAAACGCGACCCGGAGTTTCTTCCTGCACAGTAGGGCGCCTTTGCTCAAGATAGTATTTGTTTACAAGCCTAAACCAAAGAGGATACTGAACGAGGACATACTGAGAAAATTCAGGGATGGCTTCAACTTTTACCTTAAAGTCCTGTTTGATTTTCTGATATCAGTCCCGGTGAGAGACGGCCAATTCACCAGGTGCAAGTATTGCGGCGAAGAGTTATTTCCAAGATGGCGCCACATAACGACGTTCCCAAGAATTGAACCGTACAGTCCATTCATAATCAAGCCACAGAAAGGCCATGATAGCGAGAGGTATCCTGACGGCCTAAGACAGGTTTGTTTCCTTACGAAAACATTGGCGAGTGAGTTGAACGCTCTGCGTGATTTGAAAGAAGCAATGTTGCAGCGGTCACTTACGCCGGACGAATATATATTTACTCATCAAATAAACCAGGCGGGAATTCTACATGTGACGCCAATAACCAGGGAGACAATCGGAACTGTTTTCAGAACTAACAAGCGCAAAACTGGAGAGCAGATTAATCCTCAACTCCTGCGCACCTGGGTAAACAGCACTCTGGCGTCAAGAGGCATAGAGAAGCAATTGAGAGACATCTACCTTGGCCACACATGCGGGTACGAGATGGGCTACATTATGCAGTTGCTTCCTCAATGGCAGAGGACCTTCCGTAGAGCCAAGGCACTTGAAGCTCTGGATCTGATGGCCTCAGTGCACCGGCAAGAGAAGGCGCCAAAGCCTGAGTTGGCGCTTAGCAATCAAGAGTATGAGCTGCTGCGTAGCTTACTTAGGCGTTTCAAGGAGAGTGGAGCTGAGGTTTGAACTACACAAGGATAAGAGCTTTCTTGTGTAGGGGCAAGAGAAACTTGACGCTCGAGGGATCCGTCGACGTCGACGCCGCGTTGGTTAGTTCATTTATTTTCAGCGAGGTCCCGCGAGCGTCACGGCCGCATAGAGGGATCCAGGAGAGCGTCAGGATATGAGAGTCTGCAAATGCCCTGACTGTGGAAAGATCATTGTTGATAATCCACTGTGGAGGCCGAGCGGTTTCAAATGGGGCGTTGACTTCACCAGCTTCGAAAACTTTGAATTGATAGATTCTGAGTTGGCACGCAAACTTAAGCTGGACGGGCAATGGACTGAAGACGAACTCTACTTGTACCGGCTCTCCAGGAACGGCAACGTTTCAAGAATGGCTAAGCTGGAGTACACCAAAGAAACGTTTCTGCTGCATGGCCTAACCGATTCGGCAGCTCACAAGAATCCTTTTCCAAAGAAGTTCCATTTTGAGAAGCTGAAGAAACAGCGTCAGCTTTTGGAGGAGAGGGCGCCATCCGTTACTGCCACGCACAAGGAGGTTCCTTGATGGAGTACATAGTGGATCGACATCATAAGAACACTACCAAGGTGATCGGCAAGGCCTGCAAAATATGTCGACTCCCAATTCTTGAAGGGGATTATGTCATTACTAAACATCGGGCCCGGATCTATCATAAAGCTTGTTTCGAGGCCATGTTCATTGAGGCCCGGAAGACGTCGTCTGAAAGGTGGAGGAAGAGTCATCCTGAAGAGTGCAGGAGAAGACAGAGGGAATGGCGCCAGCGTAACCCTGAAAAAGTTAGAGCTGCTCGCAAGAAGCATTATCAGGAACATCGTGAGGAGGAGAGAGCGGCTCGCAAGCGGCGTTATCAGCTGCATCCTTTCAAGGACTGGACGCCGGAAGAGAAAAAGAAACACTACGCTCAAATTATGAGTAGCCGAAGGAAACGCAGAATGGAGCTAGCCAAGGCATGACGAAGAGAGAGCAGCTTCAAACCTCAATGGATAAGGTCCCGTTTTTCTGCTTGGTTGCCTTGGCCGTCATCACCGGGTACTCAGTCGTAAGCGTGATCAGCGTCCTGCTGAAGGTCTTCATAGTCGGGTACTGCGTGAGTGTAACCTCGCTGATCTTCGTAGCTTACAAGTTCTACTTGCAGGAGAATGTCAAGAAATGAACAGCGATATCCCCCAAAAAATGACGAGGCGAACCGTCAAAACAATCAGCAAAACCATGGAGCCAAAGGAGGTTTTTGAATTGATAGCCTCCAAAGAATACGAGTATTCCCCGGACCTGGCGCCAGAATACCACGTCCACGATCGAGCAGGAATGGCCCTGAGCTACCTCACCTTTGGCCGCGTGACTGAGATCTTCGGAGGCCTTCAGTACCGGCGCATCTACGTTGCTGGACTCTGCTCGGACCCGCGGGATCCACACAACTGGAAAGAGGAAGTGATCGGCAAACATACCGGCCTAACGAGGGAGAACGTTCAGGTCGACGAGAATTTTCTGCAGATTGTCACGATGCCGATAGTGAAGAGGAGCGAGAGAATCAAAGCGAAATATGGCCAGGAGATAGCTCAAAGGAGTGCGCTAAGATTCCCCTTGAAATGCGGCCTCTACAACAATGCTTTCTATGATCAGCTGGTCCCGTTTGCCTGGTTAGTTCTTGAGTACCTGGAGCGTTATGCTCCTGCAGCTGGGAAGCTCTTCCACTACCAGGATGCGCGCGCCTGGTTCATCATCAAGGAAGTAACAGGCCAATTTCCCAACTGGTTTAGGGCCCAGTCAGACCGGTTCTACAAGCAGTGTCTGTACCGCGGGGATCCCATTGGTTATGCCATCTTCGCCGGGAGAGTGAAGTCCGACAACACGATGAGCTATCAGCGGTTCAGCTGGAATGCTGACCTCAAGGATCCCACTATGATCATGGACTTCAAGTGGATAGAGCCGGCAGTGGAGCAGGTCAAGGGCAGGATCCGGGAGGCTAAGCAGCTGCAGCAGGACGCCTTGGCTACACGTCTTTAAGGCCTCGTGGGATAGGTCTGGACTGCGGTATAGGTGCCACGTGGCATGTGTCGACCACTCAGGGGGGCCGGTGCCGTCAAAGCGCCTGACGTGCGATTGTTTATTTATTTACCGCTACCACTACTACTAGAAGGATTTTCAGAGAAAGCAAACGACACGGCCTCATCAAGGGATGGTCGATGTATGGTGAAGTGACTTTACGAGCTGCTAAAGTCACGTTATTTATTTTCCCCAGCTGCCAAAAAAGTTTTCGAGTTTCCACGTGGAAACTCGGTATTGAAGATCCAGTTTAGTGTTTTGGTTTGGGTGACTTGAGTCTATATCCCGCTTTGAGTAGGTCGTCCGGGGATTGACTCATCTTCTTAGCCTCTTCAAGCAACACGTTTCTTTCCAGAAATTCTACGGCCTTCTGTCTCACTTCTTGCTCATCATAATCTGGAAAAAGTTGATGAATTATCTCATGAAAAATATCGAGGGTTGCTTCAAGCAACGTATCACAATCTGGCGATCCTGCTATAATATCGTCGTCCCAAAAATGATATCTTGACCATCTTATCTCATGACCGCGCTTGTCTGTATGCGCGTTTGCTTCATTGTGTTTGCACATGTTGCATCGGCAACCAGAGATAGTTAACTCGCAGAGTTTGTCGAGCTGCTCATCTGCTAGTCCCTCTCTTGGTACCAAGCTTTTGGCGAGATCCAGAATAAGCTCAAAGAATCTCTTTTGTGAAATCATTTTTGTTATCGTTCCTGAGTCTTTCAAGCTTGTTACTATTTACGTATCAGTGAAAATTTAAGATTAATCCAAGAAGGAAGCGGCAAACTTCAACGAAAAAGGCTAGGGTGTCAGGCTAATCTTTTGTCGACGCGGATCTTCTTTAGGATCTCCCGGGCGCCCTTGTCAGCTCTCACTCTAAGATCCGCCACTAAAGCCAAGTTGAAGTAGTTACTCATGAAAACATTGCTTGAAATTCTACCGTGTAAGAAGTCGATTTCTTCGCGTTTGAGCCACTGATTCATGAACGTTGCGTGTTGTTCTCTGACGTCGGAATACCTTACTGGGATCCCTTTCTTGATTAATCGACGCTGGACCGCATATGTGCTTGCGAACGGAGTCTTCTGAGCGATAGTGTCGATCAGTTGTTTTGGTGCGTAGCTGATGAATGCCTTCTTGGTGTTCCGGATGAAGATTTTCTTGAAGCGGAAGTGTTCCAGCATTCCGGATTCAGGATTGTAATATTGTTTCTCGAGGGTCCCTTCTTTGGCCAGTTGAATGATAAGATTGTAACTGTGAAAAGCTTCACTTAACCTCAATCCGGTAACCCCAATGTAATCGAGGAATTCGGTGAGGTCTGGACGAACAGTTTTAGCTTGGATAACCCAGTTGAATATTTCCTCAGGATTCTTGATTTTTGTCATGCGGTCGATTATGATGTCGTCGATGTTGCGGCCTGTCCAGCTGAGGCCGTAGGCCCTGACCAGGGAACGGAAGTCATCGTAGCATCCGAGAAACTTTGATAGTGCGCTGAGTGCTTTCAACGGGTTAGGGCGGATCGTGACTGGCAGCTTTCCGATTTCTGAAAGGTCCTTTGAGAAGAGGCAGTTCTTGAAGAACATCGCTTGGACAACCATTTGCCGCGAATTATGTTCGGTGTGGTTTTTTAGGAGCCAAGCTTTGAACTCCTGCCAGTCGACTTCTTTGGATAATGGGATTGAGGATAACGTCGAGTATTTTCCGGTGAGCTTGTCGATTTTCTCCTGGAGCGCGATCTCGCAGCATTTTGATATGTTGATGCTGAGCTCGTGGGCCTTGTCCACGAGTGCTCTGTTGACGCTCAAGGTTACTCTTTTGATTTTCAGTTTTGGGATTGCCTTGGTTATTATCCTTGTTTCTTGATCGGATGACATGATTGTTTTCCTCGTTGTTTACGTAGGATTTTTTTGACTAAAAAAGGGGAAGTGTTGAATGTTGACTCTGCAACTACTCTAGTTTGAAGTTAACTCTGCTGCAGGAGCTTCCCGGATCTCTCGCCTGATTGCTTCGGAACTGTTGATTATCAGAAGAGCTCCAGTGCCGTTCTCGTAGGGAAAGAATTCCAGTCGGTCTTTGTTGCTTGTCCACTCTGCGAGTTTCGGCAGGTCCTGAGGTAGGATCCTGGCCATTATGTGAGCTTCGAAACTCTTTCCCCACTTCAAGCCTGGACTGAAGATGTCTTTGTGCTGCATGTCGGTTACTTCTTTCTCGAGGAACTGGTCCGTCAGCTGCTCAACGCTCAGGTTGAATTTCTCTGCGAATTGTTGGAGTTCTTTATAGAGGTCCTGTCGGACCGGGATTGAAAACGGTTTTTGTTCCATGTTTCCTTTCACCTTTAGATACTTATAGGTATCTACCAGTACCTTTATATTCACAAGTATTTAAATATACTCATAGGTGCATAGAAATATGGCTAAGAATATGAAAAGATTTATGATGTCAGTTTCAGATGAAATGCATGCAGAGCTCGAGAAAGAAAGGAAGGAAAGGCGCTTGGAAACAGTCCAGGAAGTAACACGGCAAATAGTCGCTGACTACCTCAGAAAGAAGGAACAGTAATTTAGCGCTCAACAGATTCTCGTTCAACTTCCTTGGAACAACTGAAGTAGGATTGCAATATGCGCAGACTAATGATTTATTACAAAGCCTTGTCTGCTGGGCTATCAATGTTTATTTTTACATTGATTGGAGGGTTCACATTTGGTTCAATTATCCATGAGGCAGGTCACGCCATTGTAGGAATGGCCGTTGGATTCAGAATCAAGTCATGGTCCATTGCCGGGGTGGTTTTCGCTTCCTATATGCCCAATGGACCGGCAAAACTACTAACATTGTTGGCGGGAGGATCCGCAGAAGCGTTGAGCGCTTCGTCCGCTTTTCTCTTTGTCCGCTATCTTGCTCGATATGTCTTCAGAAAAAACGAGATCATAAAAGTACGATCGATCGATGCTGGAATGAACCGAGGTTTGTCTAACTTTCAACTTCAATTCTTGCCATTTATCCTCTTTGGAATTGAGGTTGCCTTTTTGTCGTTTATATTTCATGGAGTCGTCGCAGGAATCTGGGAAGGATTATTCAACAGCAGTTATGTTGCTTTCAGTGGTGAACCTGTTCTCGAGGTGTTTGCGGTTGCTGTATTTTTGTGGATGGCCTTCGAAATACTGTACAGTCGACAAAACAAATATCTGAAAAGTTTAGCCTTCGTGGATTAATTAGGTTAACGCGGCAAAAGGTTCCTCGAGTAACCTCAGAGTTTTTTAGAAATTTGCCTGGGTTACCGACTTCAAAACTTAGTAGTGTTTCCCAGTTTCGTTTATGCTTGGATTCCACGTTGATGTCGTTGAGATTATTTGGTCCACATTGGCAACTCACATTCATCCACTCATTTGCTCCGTGTGAATTTGTAATGTCCCTGTCAAAAATCCCAGTGTAACTATAGAAGATTGCTAAGTTTTACGCAACCTATACGTACACACCCTCAAATTCCGTGGACTATTTTTCCATGAAAACTGAATCCCTCGTAAGATAGTCCATGAAGAATGTTGAAAACTGCAGAGGATTATCGAACGGCAGCAACAATAAATTACGACAACTCGCCTTCAAAAGCAGAATTCCAAGCCTTTTCACCTGGGAATTTAGGATGGCAGATCCGGGAGAGACGGGGGAATATCAAGTTTCCATCCTTCTCTCTGTTTCTGCTTAATCGTTTCCAATACCTCAGGTTGACTAACTGCGAAGCAGACATGCGCGCAGCTGCCACCGCTTCCAGGAAAAACAGGTGCCTCGAGACGCAAAAGACTGCTTGTTTTCGTCAGTGTAGTGTGGTCACAGAGACTGCAGAAGATTCCTCTCGGGGTGATCTGGACGTCGACGGGTCCTAACTTGTCGTCCATTACTTTAACGACTAAACTCAAGCTTTTCTTCGCTGAGTGTTTCTTCAACGATGTGCAGCTCCTCTGTCATATTGATAGATTTATGTATAAAAGTTCTTGCAGAGCTGTCGCTACCGCCTTCTGCCCCCGAACACAAGCGCGATCAAAACGACGAGTAGCCAGGGCGCGAAGATGATAACCAGGATGAGAAGGCCGATGGTTGTGAGGATCCCGATGTTGACGGGGTTACTTAGCCAGGTGACGAGTCCGCTCAGGATCGTGTCTGTAGTTGTTTCTGGCGCAAACCTTCCAAATTGACTATTATCATTTTGGATGTTCTGAACCGTGTATTGGCCAATTACGAAAACTGTAACGTCAAAGTCAAAGGTAGCGACGTCGCCATGAGTAACTGAACTTGTACCCAAATTCGTTGAGTCTGCGTAGCTTCCAAAATGGCTAAGGTCAATCGCGAAGTAAGTTGTGTTTAGGAAGTATTCTGGATTCAGTACGTGTCCCTCATAGGTTTCAGGTACAACTTTGGGTATGTCTGTTGACCCAAACGGACTGTAATGCAGGTAGACAGTGGATTGCGCGGATTCAGGGTTTGTGCTTTCGTAGCTTCCGCCAATGGGAAGAGAAACCACGCTGCCGCTGCTGGTTCGCGCGTTAAACATCGCATTGTCGTCTAGCTGGATCGATGCGATCGCAAAATATGCTGTTCCGCCACCTTGAATATACCAACTTGGAGTTGTGTCAACCTTGAACCAGATCCACAGGTCGTTATACATGTTTTCGACATGTGTGATAATCGGCCACTGAAGATAAATTGCTGGATTCTGTGCTGCGGTTGGCCATTCAGCGCTGAATGAAACATAGTATTTCATTTCGTATTGGGACATCGCAATCATTAGGGGGGTTCCGCTGCTGTCTGTCACGTTCCAATTGTAAGTTGCATCGGGGTTTGTTCCGGTCCACCCTGGAGCATAATTAAACAGATCATCATTCTGTATCCAGGAAGTGGGGATAGATATTCCTGTAACGCCTGGAAAGCTCATGTGGGCTACTGACTGTGTGGGTTCAAAGACGCTTGTCATTTCTGCTTCGACTGTAGGTACTTTGATGGGGAATGCTGCAGTTGGGTTTATCACGTTTGGACTGTAGCTTAAGGTTGTTGTGGGGTTGAAGTAGGTTTTTCCGTTGTATTGTTCGCCATAGATGCTTATGTTTGGGGTAAATGCAGTTGGGTAACCGTCGCTGGAAACGACGGAAAGAGGTTGGAGATGGCTACTTCCCGGTGACAACGTTAGTGCGAGAGCGAAAATTCCAATTATGATGAAGATACCGTACATTCTGCCTTGGTTGGCTTTTGCTTTGTTCATCTTATTCCTCTTGTTTTTCTTTGGTTTACTTCGTACCTGTGACTTTGGATGCTGCTACTTACGCTAAGACCGCTCGATCATCCGGGACTCTTGAGATGTAGCGCGTGCTGGAGATCTGTCCGGATGATCTCGAGGCTTCTAATGACGTCTTCGATCGGTGTTTCTTCTGAGTAGAATACTACAGCTGCGCGGCCGGTGACTGCTGTAAGTTTGGGGCCAAGGACCTTGTAGATTCCCTTTGGGATGTAGGCCAGATGCTGCTCGGGATTTACTTTGACTGTGAACTCGGCCAATCTGATTCCTCACTTAAGAAAATATTAAGGTTAATGAGAATTTAATTATTGAAACGAGAAACCTGAAAATTTCGAGTTGGAAGGTTCAAAAGCGAAACAAAGAAGTGTTAAGTCATACCAATTTCGCTGCATTTGTGGTCGACGTCGAGATTTGGGAAGGACCCGCATCTTATTATCTTACGGCATTCCGGACAAAAAGCGTGTATCGCCTCTCCGTTTCTTGTGAGCTCCAGGTACTTTGTCAGAACGTCTCCACTTAGCTGATTTAGAAACCTGGACTCAATATTGAATTTGAAGTACTGGAATACTACTCTTTGATCTTTTTCGCAAAGCCCCTTATACTTCCTCTCAATGAGTTCGTTCATAGCTTTTCTTTCGCTGCTTTCTTCAGAGTTGCGCGCCAGGTGTGTATTGAAATCTATAAGGATGGTTTTGCCGAATGCTTCTGGGTCAAAGGTGCCTTTAGCTAGACCGTCAAACAGTTGACGAAGGAAGTTTTCACCCATCAAAAAATGGAAGGTTGTTGAGTCTGTTGTCTCCTTCAGTATGCTCAATGAGAATTTCCAAATAGGGTTATCTTGTTGTGGCAGCGAGTCAAACGCTCGAGAGATCAAGTAAGGCCTACTCAGCAGTGCTCCAGCTAAGATCTGACCTTGGAAAGTCAATGAGTACATCAACTTGTCTGGGACGGGTCCCCTTTCGCTCTTAACAGTTCCCGTTACTTCAACAAACCCTTTTTTCTCAAGCTTACTGATTAATGGATAGACGATGGAAGACGACAGCTGCGTTAACTGGTCTGTCCTACGCATGATTTGATTCCTCGACAGAGGCTTGTTTTCATTAACCATCTTCGTGAGAATGCGGCCAAGATTGCCTACCGTTTTCTTGTCGATTCTTTCTCCAAAAATTTGGGTGAGATGTTTCTGCAGAAACCTTGTGTTGCCGTTCCTTTGTTGCGTTTTTGAAGCCTCCATTTCGAAATTTTCGAAACTTTCAGTTAAACCGTTAAGTTCTCTATGAGTATTTAAGACTATCTAACAGAGGTTAGACACTTGGAAAACAATTACGACCAAAAAATCATCCAGTTCTTAGAAACCGCGGAAAACCCCATGGACATAGAGAAGATCCGAATCGAAGTTGGCATCGGCAATTGGAATACAGCATTGAAACACTGTTTAGAGCTCCTGGTTGCCAAGAAAATAAGCGGCCAGAAGACCAGCAAGAGCTGGGTTTTTTGGGCTACATCGAAAGAAGCATTTGTAAAAACAAACTGAGGGAGGCAGTCGCAGGATGACGGAGCTGCAGATCAAGATTGAAAAGTGTAGCCAGTGTTTGCATTTTCAAGGAAGAAAGTGTCAGTTAGGCTACAACGTCAAAGCACACTCTAAACCCTGCAGTCAAGGGATAGCTCGCGTGAGGCAGCTGCCATGAACGAGCGTCACCATAGAATGCCGGATGGCGCCTTAGTCATTTGTGATGGAACCCGAGAAGGTTCAGAACTTGGTTCTGCCGGCAGGTGTCCAAAAGCTCCAAGGTGTGCTAACTACAAGGTAAGAAAATGCTTCATAAAATGCGCTGACTTCACCGAAAAACAAACGGCTAACTTGGTGTACTAAAATGGAAGCATCTAAGCACGAATTAATTCTTGTTGGATTGCTGCAACCAAACCGGTTCAACCCAAACGTCATGCAGGCCACGGAGTTCCATGCCTTAAGGCAGGACATGGAGCTGAACGGCCCCGAAGGAATAGACCCGGTCTTGGTCAGTCCCTACCGCTGCTTCTACATGGGCGAAGACGCCAACCCCTTCTACGTGATCGTCGACGGCGAACACCGCTGGAAAGCGGCCAAGGAACTCTGTTGGAATGAGATCCGCTGCGAGGTCCGCGAGCTCAACGAGCAGGAAGCCAAAGTAATCTGCTACCGGAAGAACAAGGACCGCGGCACAATCGACCCACTCAAAGAAGCTGCCCTCTTCAAGGGTGAACTGGACCTGCAGTTTAGCCAGAAAGACATCGCTGAAATGTTCCTGGTGGATCAGTCGACTGTAAGCCAAAGGCTCAGTCTTTTGAAGCTCGTCCCAGAAGTCCTTGCCGAAGCAAAAAAGTTTCCACGTGGAAACATTACCGTAAGCCATTTGGAACCTATCGCTTCCCTCCCGGAAGGCGAACAGAAAAAGATCAGTCTGGAGAACCGCTGGGAAAAAGGCCAAGCGCGCACAGTCAGGGAAATCACTGACGAGGTGCACCGGATAAAAGAAGAGCTGGCAGCGAAAGAGTCCTTGAGGAAGGCCCTTGAAACCGCCAAGTTTCCTAAGTGTCCGAAGTGCAAGCAGGCGCCGAGCGCTGCTACTTATCAAAAGCTGCCATGGGTGCGGTGCTCAAGCGGAAACTACGACCACACCTGGAACTTAGACACGGGAAAACTCGAATATGAATCGACATCGACCTCAAGAAGGACCTCTCAACCAAGGCCTGAAGTCAGCAACATCATCCGAAGCAACTTCACCATAGACGAGCTCTCAGAAGCGTTTTTTAAAACAATCCACGCAGTGCTGCCGAAGTTAGATGCTGCAAGCAAAATCTCAATCACTGGTCTAATCGACAAAACCATGTTCATAGTGAGCTTTGACCACGGTCCCAACGGAATGCACGTCTACGTAGACTACGGAGGACAAAGCATCAGCTTCGGAGCTGAACCAAAACAGTATCACACCGGTCAAAAATCCAAAATAGACATGGGAATTTACCAACCGAAACAAGCGGACCTGGACCGACATCTCGAGTTCATTGAGAACGCATTCAAGAACATATTGCTGCCGCTGCCGGAGAAGAAACCGAAGCGCCTCAGAGAAGAGATCCCTGCTGTAGCTGCAGCTGAAGAAACGCCTCGAGTAGTTCCCTGCGAGTCCTGCAGCAATGACTCTGACAATGGCGGAAGCTGCCACCGGGAACAATTCCACGTCGTCGACGGCCATGAAGGCTACTTCTGCGAACACAAAAAACCCTTGGAGCGTAAGCAATAGTTATGACTGATCCTCCCTGCAAGCTTCCGGTCACCTCGGATCTCCCGCAGACTCCGCCGGCGCCGAACCCTGAAAGAGAAGCCTGGCAGAAAGAAGTGAAAGAAGCAGCTGAGCTCGAAAGAAAGAACCCGATGTACGGCATCTCCCACAAGTTCTATCCGGTGTATGATGATTTTTGCCCCATGGACAATGAAGGCGTAAACAGCTTAGGCTTCAAGCCGGCCCTGGTTGCCAAGTGGCTACAGCAAAACGAGAATTTCAAGACCGACCTGGACACGGGGATCCTGTATTTCTACGATGGAAAAAGCTGGATCCCAAACGCGGAGCCCTATCTGGAATTCATACTCTCAAAGATACTGGACCAAGAAAACAAGCGCAGCTACTTCAACGATATCCTGCATGATTTGAGGGGCTTAACTTACGACAGATTAAAGTTCAGCTCAAAAATCGCAGTAGAAAACGGGCTCTTAGACATTGAAACCCAAACACTCTCAGATTTCAACGAGAAAGAAATGGCCTTCCACGAGGTCCCAGTGAAGTATGATCCAGCTGCTGAGTGCCCGAATTGGGAAGAGTTCATCAAGCAGGTAGTTAACTCTGATGATCTCGCCACGATCCAGGAGTGGAGTGGTTTCCTACTCTTGCCTGATTACCGCTTCCACAAGCTCTTGTGGGTCCATGGTGAAGGCCGAAATGGTAAGGGTGTTTGGCAGCGCACTATGGAAGGGATCCTGGGAGAAAAGAATGTTTCAAGCTTAGGCCTCGAGGAGTTCGACGGAAACCACCGGTTCGCCTTGGAGCGGCTCTACGGAAAACTATTCAATCCATGCTCGGAACCAACAACGAACCGCATTCTGCAGACGCCTCTCCTCAAGAAAGCAACCGGCCAGGACACGATCGAAGCGGAGATCAAGGGCAAGCAGGCCAGGATCCAATTCAGAAACTACGCAAAGATAACCGTGATCGCCAACAAGTTCCCAAGAGTCAACGACACCACAACGGCCTTCAGAGAGCGACGTCTCTTCATCAAATTTCCCAACGAATTCATAGGTAAAGAACAGATCCAGAACCTGGAACAGAACTGGCTAAACAACCCGGAAGAAAAATCCGGGGTCCTCAACTGGATGCTCAAGGGCCTGATGCGTCTGCTGTCCCAAGGCTACTTCACCGAAAGCAAAACACAGCAGGAAACCGAGATAGAATTCCAGCGGGCCAGCGACACCATCAGCGCCTTCCTAACTGAGATCGGGATCCTCGACAAGAACATGGTAACCACCAGGAGCACCGCTTTTGAATCATACAAGAACTACTGCGACGTCTTCGGCCTGAGCCCGGAGAATGACAAAAAATTCACTCAGAGACTGAAAAACACTCCAAAGATAACTGTTACCCTGATCCATAAGCCAAAAATAGAGCGTGCCTGGAAAGGATTAGGCCTAAGGACCATAGACGATGAAGGAAAGATCGCTGCAGCTGGCGCTGCAAATAGTACACTTGATACAGTTGATACACATTTAGGGGAGTTTACACTCCTCCACACTAATGTGAAAGATTCTTCTCTAGATATAGAGGAGAGTGGTACACGTGTATCAAGTGTATCATCTGTATCAGATTCTAAACCAACCTTTCATGTCAAAGACATTCCTGCTGGCGAGAAATGCGACTGCGGAAAACTCGCGGTAACTAAAGAGATCGTGACTCCACTTGGCGACACTATGAGACGCTGCCAGGAATGCTTTGAGGATCTACGCAAAAAGTTCCAAGAAGCCAACTGGAAAAAAGGCTACGAAGAACTGCCTGATTATGAAGAGAGAGGAGAGGAGGATCCGTAATGGCGCCAGCTCCTACCATCGCATTAAACAGGAATCCGCCTTACATGGACACTGAGGTCCCGTACGAGCGAACCAAAGCAGAGATTGAGGTCCTGCTCAAAAGCTACGGCGTAAAAGGAATCCGCTGGACGAGCCTGGAAGGCCAGGACGACGTCTTAGAATTCATCATCGAGGCAGAGGTCCGGGGCGTCAAGAAGCAGCTGGGGATCGCCGTTAAGCCTCCCCATATTTTCATCAAGAAGAAGATCCGCGGCCAATTAGCCAACACGGAGAACATTAACCAGGAGTACCGGTTGCTGTTTCACTGGATCAAAAGCAAAATCGAAGCGGTTGTCTGGGGCCTCAGCACGATCGAAAAAGAATTCCTCAGCGAAGTACGGCTAAAGCTTCCAGGCGGCCGGGAGACTACCGTCGGTGAAGTTGTCATAGATCTGATGGGCCGGAATACTCTGGAGAGCTTGCCCTTTTACAATGGCCAGCAACAGGCCCAGCGAGTCAACGACCCCAAAATAATCGATGTTACTCCGTCCAAGGAGGATTCCAATGATGGTTGAGTCCTATGAAGATGTGAGCTGTAGAATTTTTCGCAGTTTTTTCAGCATAGACGATGGGGAAGTATTCAATAAACACCAGGACCTTCTAACAAAATTAATGCAGTACCCTCCAACCAACCTCAAACACCCTCTAACAAACTCACGGCGGAACAAACGATCTGATTTTGGATTCAGTGAGTGGGTCAGGTACATTCTCGCTAAACTAATGTTGCAGGAGGCCCTTTAAAGAAAAATGACTGAGACTGAGATCCGAGGAAAGGCGCCTGCTCCTTCTGAGAGCATACTTGGCAGTAAGGGAGATGGTTATTCCACCTCTCAGGCGCCCCCTAAAGGACCTCAACAACCCAGCAACACTCGTATTGAGAAGCCCTCCATATGCCCTCAATGTGGAAAGTCTCGATTCTTCCATGACGGACATCGTCATCAAGATGGTATGGACCTCCAACGCTATATATGTCGAGATTGCGGCCATAGGCCCAGCGACATTCTAACTGGGCAAAGCTTATTTGCACAACACCACAAGACTACAATACGCCAAGTATGCGCTATCTCAGAGGAAGCGAAAAACTTGACTGGAGAAACAACTGAACAAGTCAGTGTTTCGCCAGGAGAAAACTGTACAGAGCTCACCGTCAAAGCTGACATAGACCTAGTGATCGCAGACTACAAACAGTACATCCAAAAAGAACACATCGTAAACGACTTAACTCTTAGCAAATACGTATCTCGGCTCAAATGGCTTGCCCATGAAATCGGCGTTAACCTCTTTGAACCCGAAGATTTCAAACGGAAATTAGCATTCAACTCAGAGCTAAGCGCTAAATCGAATTGCAATAAGAACAGTATCTGCAAGGCATACATCAGCTTTGTTAAGCGCTATCTTCACATGGAAGACGTCAAGATACCTCACTTTGAGTACAAAACGCCGGAGTACAATGTCCCGGAACCCAACCATATGGAATTGCTATACGCTGCACTTAGCTTTCAAATGCAAGTCTTCTGCTTCGTATTAATGGCAACCGCGGCCAGACCTATCGAGGCTCTAAGAATCGAATGGAAAGACATAGATTTTGCGAGAAAGACAATCGCCATTAACAAGCCAGCTAAACATGGGAGAACAAGGACGGCCCAACTGAAAGGACGCTTCGTCAAAGTCATGGATATGCTGGCAGATCTGAAAGACCGTCAAACAACTATTGCCACCTGTCGCAACAGAAAACAAAGAAATCTAGACCTAGTCTTCACATACAAAGACACGGATACCGCTGGACAAAACTTCAGGCGAGCAAGAAAAGCAGCAGCTAGACGCTTAGGTATGCCAGAGCTAAGCAAGATTACGTTCTACAGTAATCGCCATTGGCGAGCAGTTCTTGAACGGTACCTGAAAGGCAACTCAGATGCTGTTGCAAACCTTCTGGGAGAAAACTCTGACAAATATGTCAAAGTTTACGCCCCAATATCTGAACGACTCTACGGCAGCGACAAAGAGTGGGAGCCTATCGAAGTCTCTGAAACTGACCCTGACTACAGCGAGAAGATGAACCGTTACGGTGCTGAAGGGTATCAAGAGTATAACTACAACCGAACGACAGGCAGACATTATTTGCGGAAGGAGAAGAGTGCTTACTAATGCGAAACACCTATCTTGTGCAAAGACTAAAATGTACGGAATCCATCCAGAAAGTATGGAAAAGGGCTCGTAGCCTAGCACGGATTAAGGTGTCGGCCTTCGGAGCCGGAGATCGTGGGTTCAAATCCCACCGGGCCCGCTTAAATTCCTTCGTAGAAAAACGCAAAGGGATTTTTAGCGAATAGAATTGCAAAAAGTAGAATATATTCAATAATTCTATTGCATAAAGCAATCAAAGAATGTTTGAAAGTTTAAGATGGGAAAAATCATTGAGTCGTTTCTTTAGAATTTTGGCTGACCGCGAATCGGATCAGAGTCTTTCCAGTGACCAATTCGAAGACAAATGTTAAGATCTAAGGTTCTTCTTCTGCTTCGCTGATTTGTGGTTTTTGGGTTTCTTCTTGTTTAGTTTCTTTTTCCGGCAAAACGGTTTCTGCTTTTTTGGTTTCACTTGAAAGCAGCATATTGATTAGTGCCTTCTGGTCCACTTCCGCCCTTGTTCGCCAATCAAGATACAATTGCCCATTATCATCTTGCCCCAAGTAACCATAGCGGATGTAGCGGTCAATGTTTAAGCCGATTTTCCAGTTGGGCATTTTCTCGCCAAGCAGTTGCTCAACATCTTTTCGCGACACTTGCCCTTTCTTGCTAATTATGAAAGAAATTGTTATGGCTAAGCCAGCTAAATCATCGATGCGCCAACCAATCAGCTTATCCTTAGTCGCCAAATCGCCGCGCAATGCAACGTAGAATCTTGCTTTATCCAGTTCCTCCAACGTTGGCTTTTCAGGAGTTTTTTCCTCTTCAAAAACAACTTTTACCTGAAGGTCTAGTGGTTTAAGGTAATCGTCAAGCAAATCGAGCACTTTGGAGTAGTCTGAGCCCAAGGCTTTATGCAGTTCAGAGCCTCTGGCGCCTGGCTTCTGATGCCTCTTATAGAAGAGCGTTTGAGTTGCTTTCTTGATTTTGCTGCCGTAAACGCCTTTCTTGCTCAATCAAATTTCCCCTCCTTCCATTTCCGCCAATCTTCAACGGAAACAGCGATGGCCACAGATGTTGACTGTTGAGTTAAAGGTTCAATTCTCGGCTTTTGGAATGGGGTTATGAAAACAAGCTCCTCCAATGCGTCGATTTCTAACGTCGCAAAACCGTAAGTAATTAGGAAGCTGGTCAAGAAGGCTCTTTGGACTGTTTGTTCATAGGTGCCTGCGCCGATGAAGTCCCAATAGTTGACTTTGCCCTCTTGGCCCTCCTTAGCGACGCAATCCTTGAGTTCTTGCCAATAGGTGTTGAGCTCCACCGAGAACTCCTTGTCGCTAAGGACGCGTTGTTTAATCAACTCGTCCCTGCTTGCATAACTATTTGAAACTTCAGCGGCTTCAAAACCTTTCCATCTTTCGCTGACAGGCTCCAACGCTTCCCAATACAGCAGTCCCTGAGCCAGAGAGTTAAGGCTGACTTGTTCAAATTCGATCAATGGACTCCACGCATGAAGAAAGACATCAACCATTTCCTGCGTACCTATTTGCAAGATCTTTTCTTCCAGAAGAAAAGGGTCAGTATAAAGTGCTGTTGAGCGCTGCTTCACCCATTCACTCTGCATTTTGATAACTTTTGCTAAGTGGTGTAGGGTTTCAGCGTCAAGTTTGAGCTCCTCAGGGTCCTGCCAATGCGGAAAATACTGCTTAACGATCTGTATAATTTCATCAATGTTCAGCGTGAAGGGTTCTGCCGTGCGTTTTTCGATAGCGAGGCACATTTCAATTATGCGTTCAAGCCTTTCCTTGCCTAAAGCTTTGGTTTCTTTCGCCCTCGGCATTAAGCGACCACCTCATGGATAACTGATTTTCCTTCCATATTTTGCACTGTGATTACGTTGGTGTCTTGCTGGGCGAAAGTGATTTGGCTTGGTGTGATAACTACGTATTGGGTATTTGCGTCTTTGATGACGGCGAGAAGGATTCTTGCTATCATTTCACGGTTTTTTGGGTCCATGTGAATGTCGTATTCGTCGACTGCACGAAACGGCGAACGCACGTGCTGCTGCAAAGCTAAAAGAAAACTCATGGTTGCCGTTGTCCGCTCCCCGCCGCTTTGGGTATAAGCATCAAGCGCCACGGGTTTGCCACCTTTAAACCCGACAATGATTTCTAAGCCTGACGTCTCTATATCTTGGCTGTTTGAAAGTTGCACTGCGCCAGTCGCCAAGGTTTGGGTCATGATTCGCTGGTACTCCACATTTACTCTATCAAGGAGGTTTTCCATCACGGTGCGCCACGACTGCATGCGGGTTTTGACTTCTTCAAGCGTTTTCTCGCGGTTCTCAGCTACAAGCTGTGTTTTCTCTTTGAGTTCCAAGTAAAGTTTTGAGTAAGATTCGTACTGGCGTTCAATATCCTCTGAAACGTCAGCGAGCGCAGCCAAGTGCCCATCAGTTAGGCGGATTTCATCTTGAATATCGCTGGCGCTTTTCACCGCGGCTATTCGTTCGCCCGACTCTTGTGCTTTTTGGATCGCTGAGTTCAGGTTTTCTTGGGCATCTTTAAGCGATTTCTCAAGTTCTTTTAGGTTCACGATTGCGTTTGCCCGTTTGAATTCAAGCAGAGCCAGCTTCACCCTTTGCTCCAACGTTTCATCCGATGCTTTTCCAGCGGATTCTTCCAAATAGGTCATTTCTGCTTGATTCTGTATAACCCGCTCGTTTGCACTTGAGAGTTCCAATTCAGAGTTTTTGAGCATTTCCGCCAAGTTTTCGTTTCTGAGAAGTTTCAGCCGGGTTTTGCTGGCTTGAATTGCTTGCTCTAGCATGTGGGTTTCTTCAAGCAACTGGCTAATCAGCGAATGCGTGGATTGGTTTTGGGCGATGTCATGTTCAAGGCTTAATCGTTCTTCAAAAACGGCTTTTATGTTTGCCTTCAGGGTTGCAGCTTGATTCTGCTGTGTACTAAGTTGGTTGAGTATGTCCTGTTTTTCCTCTTCAATCTTGCTGAGGGCGTCCTGGTTTTTCTTAAGGTTCGCCTGCAGGCTTCGAGCTATGCTCTCCCGCTTTTCAACTTCAGCCCACGTTAATACTCGCTCCAGAAAGCGCCGTTTGATTTGCAACTGCTTTTTCTCCTGGTACTTGTCATATTGTTCACGCCAGTAATTGAGGGTCTGCTGCGCCTGCTCAAAGAGTTTAGTCACAGATTCCTCTTGGGTCAGAATTCTTGTAAGCTTGTTTTTTGCTTGGACAACGTTTTCGCGGAAAGGTTCTAGCCCAACTGCTGCTTCGACCATCCGCAGTTTTTCGATGTTGCTGAGAACGGTGAATTGTTCAACCATGTTTTGATGCATGATTATGAGCATGTTGTTGGGGTCGACGCCGAATTTGCCGAGTAGGCGTTCAATGTCCTGCTTGCTTGCCGCTCGGTTTTCAAGTTCAAACCAGTATTTGCCATCTCGCCGCATTACGCGGGTGAGAAAAAGCTGGTCTTTGGGGTATTTTTGAACTGGACGCTTGTTGCCTTGTTTACTGTTATCTAAAATAAGTGTAACCCGGGCTTGGTCTTTTCCCCATCTGATTAGATCGCTTAGTTTCCTTGAGCGCTCAGTATAAGTTTGACCCAGCCCTACGGATATTGCGAGCAGAAGCGAGGATTTCCCCGCGCCATTGGGTCCGCCGATCACGTTTACGCCTTTTTTGAAAGGCACCCGAGCATACTCGTAACTCATGAAATTTTCAAGGATGACTTCTTGGATTAGCATTAACTTTTCAATGCCTCTAAATTGAGCGTCCGTAACTATTGAAAACCGTGTTATTAAAACAATTCCAACATAAAAGGAGATATCTCCCGCACAAATTCTCCCTTTTTTTATCATTATTTTGGCTCAAAAGAATGGGCTAATCAAACTCTGCCTAACGCTGTCAAATTAACAACAGGGCTTTCTTTCTCGTTTTTGTGCGCTGCCCTGCAGGGCGCCCTGGTGAACTTGCGCGCCCTTGGCGCGGTTTTGTTTGAAAAAACTTCACCTGGGCGCCGCGGTGGCACCGCGGCAGCGCTTTTCAGGGGGTATCCTGCCCTTACGAAAAGTAGAGTTCGTGCTCTGGAGGTGTCTCGATGGATCTAACTCCAGACGAGAAGAGGGCCAAGGAGCTTGCTGAGGATCTTTCCAAGTTTGATGTTGAAGGTAGAGCCAAGGCGCGCGCTGGAGAGCTGGCCAAGGAGAATAGGCCAGTCTACGATTACCCAGACGCTACGGATCTGGAGCACTTCAGACTTTTGAAACAAGCAACCTTGGATAATACAACTCCTCCAGGGCCAAAAAAATTGATAGAGGCTTACAAGGGTGTTGGGTATGCGGAGCATGAAGAGCAGTTCTACGTTAAACTCCCTGGCCATGGCAAGGCCTACGAGAATTGCGGGGAGTCTCTGGCTAAGGGATGTGACAACCATAAGCATCATGCAGACGGCAAAACGTTTGTGAGGCTTGGAAAGAGGAGCTGTAACCGAAAAGAGTGCCCCGTCTGCTATGAAGGATGGGCCTCAAAGGGAGCTGAGAGGGCTACGATCCGAATAGCGCATTATTTGGTTGGGCCCTCCAAGGTGAGGGGAGCTCTCGATCGGATCTGCAAGGAGTACCAGGTGCACCCTCCAAAGGTCTTGCATAAGGCCGTTGTTGACGAGTTGGAGGATCTGATCCAAGGAGGAACCGAAAAACCGATCCATGTAGTTTTGAGCCCTCCGCAAGAAAACTTAGAACCCTGGGCCCAGATCGGGATCTATCGGAGTATGAAGGCCAAGGCCGTGAGACTGGCCAAGCTAGCGGGCCTTCGCGGATCCTCTATTATCCCACATCCGTATAGGCTCAGGTGCAAGGCTTGCAAGGCCAAGATCCCAGACTATCATAGAGAGTGCCCTGAGTGCGGAGGATCTGAGTTTGAATGGATGTTCTCGCCTCACTTCCATTACTTAGGGTTCGGTTGGATCCTGGGGCCTCAAAAGATCGAGGTTTTTTACAAGGCTCATGGGTGGGTAGTTAAGAACCTGGGAGTTAGAGACACGGTTTATGGAACATTCCAGTACATCCTCTCTCACGCTGGAGTGGGTCCTGGCTTCCATACGGTCTCTTGGTTTGGATCCCTTGGTTACAGAGCTGAGAGGATGAGAGAGGTTCCAAAGCTGAAGGCTCCAAAGGAGAAGTGCCCAGAGTGCGGCGCCTACCTTTCTCTCCTGGAGTGGATCGGAGCTGTGGATCGTGGGCCCCCTCCAACTTACTGTGAGGAGCTGGCCAGACTGAACGCTTATGCTAACGATCTCTCAGATGATCCTGAGAACTGGAGGCGAAGGTGATCTGATGTGTCGGCGATCGCTGAGGTTTCCAAGGGCCATAAGGATCGTAAGGATAGGGTCAGGGTCTGCGCTGACTGTAAGTTTTGGGTTGGGCGTTGTTGTCTTGGTGAGAGGAACCGTGTCGCTGGATCTTGGGCTTGTGGGTCTGCAGTTTCAAGGGAGAGTTGATTAGGGAATGGGAAAACGTCACCGTCATATAAGGGATCCAACAAACATCGTAGAACCTAAGCATCATTGTGGATCCGTTCGCGTGTTGGATCCAGGGAAGGAAGTTAGATCTGAACCTGGGTTGGTTGTTGATCGGCTTGGTCATGTGGCTCGAGTCGTGTGGATCCAGGACAGCTTAGGCTCCAGGATCCTTCTTGATCGTTCCAGGGCTCCAGGATCGTAGACGTTGACGCTTTTTGTTTCAGTTAGCCTGGGTTTTTTCTGCAAAGTTTGCAGGATCCGCATGGAAAGGGGCTCTCTCGTGGCGTGGGCATCCGCAGTGACAGTTTTGGCAACCCCTTAATCCTTCCGTCGGTTGGTGTCACCATGTCACCGAGGGTGTGTTAGTATGGAGAGATGTTTGTTTTTATGGTCTCTTTTACCGAGTTGTCTCTGTCTGTTGGCTCTGTTAGGCGTCTGCTATGGTAATTGATGTTAAGTCAGTGGTGTGTCTCTGGGTCTGTCTCTGTTTAGTTACGTTGTTTCTCTGTGAGTTTGATTGGTTTTTGGTGTCTGTTGGGTCTCAGAGTCTCTAAAAGTGTGTTGAGAGTTGGTTTTTTGGCTCTAAAAGGTGTTCAAGTGGTCTCCTTTGGTGTGTTTTTCGGCTAATCGGGGTCAAATATCGCTTAGATGTGAGGTTGAGAGGACCAAAAGTTGGTGTACACGGGTTTTTAGGGTTAAAAGTGACCTGAAAAGACGGTTCTGTTAACTTCTCGGTATATGGGTTTCTTTGTTAACAGTCGTCAGATAAGCTTATTTTTGGTTTTGTTGCTTTCGTCTGCTTAGCGTCTGGCTTCTGAGTTCTAAAGATAATTACAAATAGATGAAAAGTAATACCAAATAAACTATGTTAAGCAAAATAGATGCTTTGACAAGTCAGTATCGGAAATTAATCATTCAACCTAATGGCGGTTTGGCTATTGGTAATGACCAACAAAATAATGTTATGATTTCGCAAAATTTTAAAGCTGAGGAACTGATTGGGGATTTTAACATTTTTTGCCAACTACCACCTTTTCTAATCCGAACTTGTATTTTTCCAGGAGATAACACTATTATTATGGATAGGGTTTTACCGTTTTTTGACCTTTGGGCTGTAAAAACAATACATTATTTTAGCCATCATCCCAAGTTCATGGTCCAAAATAAGGGTGCCCAAAATTTTGACTTTGACAGCAACTTAGAATTGTTTGAAAGTTTGTTACTCTTGGGTTTGGAAAGTGAGCGTTATGATATACTACGTCGTGATACACCGTTAGGAAAAGTAATTAGCGAATCATCGGAAAAACTGTTACCTTGCTTTGTTTATCCTTTATTAGAATCAGTAGTGCGAAATGGATGCAACGGGATACTTAATCCAGATGGCACAATAGCAAATATAACCGCTTTTTCCGCTTTACCTGCTAAAAAGAAAAAATTTTATGAGGAGCACCTTCGTCAAAACCCAAAATTTCAAGTATCCAATATCGGCGATGAATTACTATTATTAACTAAAGCCTCAAAAAATCCCTTTAGAGCCACAATCGATGCTACCATTAAGGAGTTTGCTATTTGTGTTAACTCACCAAAAGAAGCCTATGCTACTATTATGGATGCCAGAAACGGCATTTTACATGGTGACAAAATTAGCTCAAGAGGCGCAATTGCAGTAAAATACATAATATTTCTGCTCTGTCTCTCAAAAATTTCAGAGGAAGAGTACAAAAAGGAATTTCACCGGTTGCAACATTACCAGATGTCATTTTGGTGAGAGTTTCAGTTTTTTCAATTAACTTAGTTGTCAAGTAGTAGAGGGATAGCCGTTATTTTTCTTTTGAGGTTGATTAGGTTTGAGTTATCGTGGAAGAAGTGGCTAGTTATGGTAGCTGAATTTGGTCTTTCTCCTTCTCAAGCTAAGATGGCAAATTCTTTAAGCTTAGTGGATAATACAATGTGTCCAAAAGCAATATTGCTGGTGAAACGCGAGTTTGACAACGGAAGCAGTTGGACGAATACTAGACACTTTTCCACCAGCATTCTTATTGATAGTTCCAATAATGGGATTTATCATGCTTTTTTTCTCGCCCATCAATCTTTTTTTGCCTCAGATCATAAGTAACCCTTTTTCGGGAAATGCTGCCGCGGCTGAAATCTTGGAAAGGTTCGCAATTATTATTTTGGTCTCTTTTGCTGTCGGAGTGCCTTTCTCGTTTCTAGAAAACCTCTTTGTCAGTAATTCTGGCATCAATAACTTGTTCAGAAGAACGATACACATTCTATATCGGTCTGAGGAAAGACAGAAACTTAAAGGAAACGAAAGAAAACGCCTTATTGATAGACTGAAGAGAATTGGAAAAGAAACAAAGCAGCAACAATTTCCCGAGCAACAATCTTTCATAGATTTTTGGATATGGTTAAGGGAAAAGAATCGCTTGACTATGTATAATTTCTTGGTTACCGAAAATGCCATCGTTAATGGACTTTTAGTTGGTAGTGAGATAGCTTTGATTTCCAACATTTTTGCATTCTTGTTTTTTGAATGGGCGCGCGTCCTTTTCCCATTCATAATTTCATTTTTACTTTTCGCGTATATGTTGTTCATTAACTACATTATTTGGAAAGATGTGCTAAACGGACAACTAAACGAATTCAAGAAAAAGTTCAAAGAAGATTGCAAAGAAAATCATTACGGTGTGCTGTATTCCTAAAAATATTACAAGTTTTCCGCTGCGTAAATTGCTGGAAGAACTGAACATATTATTCAATACTAATAGATGTCATCATTAAGGTTTATTTTGATGAAAAATCATTTGTTTGGTAACTACCAATCTCTGTTGAAGTGAAACTGATCAGGGCGCGGGCGTCGGGCTTGAGTTTTGATCTGGGTTCATGGGTTTTTCCTCGGTGGTTGGTAGCCAAAAGACAAAACGCGGGGCGCGGTAGAGATCCATTCATCAACAACCTGCCAAGGCGTTTTTGAAATCTCTACCGTTGCGTTTTGTCCCATTTAAGTTTTGGTCAGAATTTTTTTGTTGGTAATTTGTCCTTTAAAAGAAATTTTGTAGCGGTTATTTAAAAGGAACCTCAAATTAAGGTTCGTTTGGCAGGTTAAAGATGAATGAAGCAGTTTCCGAGCATGTTGTTAGCTGTTCTTGTTGTGGTTCTCAAAATGTGAATCGCGACGGTCACCGTTACCTAAAAGACGGTCAGGACATCCAGCTTTTTATTTGTAAGTCTTGTGGTTATAGGTTTTCAAACGGACATATTGATTCAAACGTTGATGCTTCCATAGAGAATTATGGCCAATTAGGCGCTATCCTCGAGGAAGCGAAAAAATTGGACTCTGCAACAGAAATAAAGACTGTTGCGGGAGAGAAAGAAAGCAGTCTAATAGAGTACGCATGGCGGTGCAAGAAAAGAGGTAACAGCGACAAAACAATAGCGCAAAGGTGTTATCTTCTCGGAGCTTTGCAGAAAAAAGGAGCTAATCTAAACAATCCTGATAGTGTGGAAACGATCTTAGCGACTGAACCTGAGTATAATAACAAGAATGAACCCAGTAAAAAGTACAATGTAGTAAAAGCCTATGTTTCCTACACCAAAAGGATGAAGATTCTCTGGGAACCTATAACTGTCAAATATGAACCAAAGCAAGCGTTTACACCAATTCGTGAGGAGCTTTTGCTTTTTGTTAATAGCGCGGGGCATCGTTTAGGAACATACTTGCAGGTAACTTATGACACTGGAGGTAGACGCGGTGAAGTAGCCCATATAAAATGGACTGACATCAACACTAAGAACCATACAATAGCCATCAACGACCCTGAGAAAAATTCTCGATCCAGAACAATCAAAGTACCTCCACCCACAATTTCAAGAATCCAAACACTCAGTCACAAGTATGACCCTTACATCTTCAACCCCGACCCTCATCTCTATGGAGGTCAATTTGACGACCTGAGAAAGAAACTTGTAAGGATGCACCCAGATATCGCTGAACGTTTGAAACAGTACCATATCCACCTTTTTCGATACGGTTTTGCACACAGAGACATAAAACAAGGGAAGCACCTGAAGGAAGTACAGCAAAGACTCGGACATAAATCAAGCAATAGTACCGATAGATACACCAACACGGTTGTTTTCAATGAAACTGATTACGAGACAGCTAGAGCTACAACGGTAGAAGATTGCGAAAAATATGGACACGAAGGCTGGACAAAATATGACGAGATGAACGGAACTCACTTGTACCGTAGGTTGAAGCCATGACGAAAACCCTATTATTAGTTGAAAAACCCTACTTTCAAAACAATTTGACAGGCTTATGATGATTATTTCGACTAACTTGTGTGATTTAATGATTAAGACAGATGCATTTTGTTGCTGCAGAAAGTGCTCGGAACAGTTATTTGCGGTTATTTTAAATATGCTTTTAAGGATTTGACCCATGTATATTTAGGCGGGTGTTTCAGTGGCTAGCTCAGAGGACGAAATTTACTCGACTATGTTCTCATCGCTTAAACATCCAGTTCGCCGCAAGATTATGCGCATGCTTTCAATCAAGCCAATGACTTTCATGGAGATAGCTGAGCAGCTTGACATTTCCACGTCCAATTTGACTTATCATCTTGAAAGCCTCGGCGATCTGGTTAACAAGATGGAGAACGGGCAGTATAAGCTGTCAACTTTCGGGTTGGCGACTGTAAGCGCTATGAAGGGTGTGGAAGAAGTTCCCGAAATTGAGCCCAGACGTAAGATCAAGTTGTCCCTTAAATGGAGAGCCGCTTTCGCAGTTCTAATGGTCGCTGTTTTGATATTGGCTAGCATTTCTGCTCTTCAGTATGCTTCAATGAATCATATGTCCAGCAAGCAAAACGTGTTGGCTGCTGAAAACAAGCAATTGCTGTCTTGGGGAATAGGCACCAACAAAGTCGCTAATTTTCTGCAAAATGTAACGCAAATAGATACGAATCAATACACAACTTCTCTTCTAAGTAACACATTGCAGTTCAATTCAGAATTTAACGCAGCTGAGGAACTGCTCACATATTCTCTTACAAACGGTCCATACACCTTTAATGTAGACTTGCGTTTCAGAAACAATCATTTCTCCCGTTACCAACTCGAAATGGGGGAAAGCTCGCCTGTTTTCACGCAGTCTCAGCCCGACGATGTAGTGCAGGCTGCCAAGGGAGTGCTCGAACGATACCAAGCCTACTCAGGCGACACATACCTTACCCAAATGCGCAACCTAATAGACGCTGTGAACACGACTGGACCAACTTCCGTCACGCAGGGTAACATGACGCTTCAAATAACCGTTTCAGGGGGCACCACACAGTTTATGTGGATGTACACGCAGAACGGCATCGACTATCAAGCTAAAGGCGTAATGATGACATTCCAAAATAACATTCTCATAACCATGACTGACGGCTACTTCCTGTTCACCATAGGAAGCACCACCCTGAAGATTTCGCAGGAACAAGCAGTTTCCATGGCCAAAAACTACGTTAACACATTAAGCTGGAATTTTAACGGCACCAAATACACGAACTTCAACGTGCTTGATAATCCGGTTTCGGTTCAGCTGGTACCTCATCCAAGAGGCAACTCTGTAGCGCTGATCCCATACTGGTACGTGATATTGGGCCTTGACAGAGTCTACCCAGGCGCCGTAAACGAGGTTACTGTTGGCATCTTCGCAGACAACGGTCAAATCGATGGTGTTCAAATGCTGAGCGCCTGAAACAGTTAACAAAAACCGTTCAAGTTCCCCCTAACAGTAAGGAAACTAATGCGAAATCTACTTTGTTAAAGCAAAGATTTTTGTGGTCCCAAAAAGCCTTCTTCAGTTCTTTAACCATAACTATCGAAAGGTAGATTGCTTAGAATAGAGATTGTAAGTCTTTAAAAGGGATATTAAAGGTTGCAAATAAAGTTCAAGTGTGAAGTTTTAGCGTTCCTCTTCGGTGCATTTGTAATATTGCTAAATTTCGGCGATAGCCATACGGGTCCGACTATCGGTAATTTAGATACTATTTTCGGATTGCCATTTTGGCCTCTAATGGATGTCATCTACCCCATAGCTTCAGTCTTAATTTTCATAGCTTACGGTCAAGCAAAAGGCAACGGAACGTTAAAGTTAAATGTTGAAACGGCGCTGCCTCTTTCTGCTTACTTGCTTGCTATTTTCCTTTTAAGCATCGATGATGTTTCTCTGGTTCTGAACCTTGGATTAGGGTTTCCAGATACATATTGGATACTGATGATGTGGCTGTACCCAGTCATTTCATTTTTTGCCTTCTTCAGCTTTGGTCTTGCTAATGAAAGAGCCAGCGAATAGCCTTGCCAAAAATGGGAGCGAGCGCATCCAGTTGAGAAGTCCATTTTTCTGAAATGAAATGATTGAATATGGATTATGAATTAATAAGACATAATTTGTCTAAGCTGAGATAATGAGTGATTTCGAAATGAGCGATGTTGGATTGCAAAGAAAATCGGGATCCGTTTCTGAGCCCTTGATTGAAACTTCTGGGCTGACTAAGCAGTTTGGCTCCTTTTATGCTTTATCAGATGTAAATTTGCGGGTAATGCCGGGTGAAATTTACGGATTGCTCGGTCCCAACGGTGCTGGCAAGACAACAACAATCAAAACTATTCTGGGTTTGCTGGAGCCTACTTCAGGCTGGATCAAAGTTGTAGGCTTGGACCCCGCAAAATACCCTATTGAAGTCAAGTCAAAAATTGGGTACGTGGCTGAAAACCCCATAATTTACGATTCCCTGTCTCCCCGAGACTTTTTAGATTTTGTGTCGTCAATCAGGAAAACGGACAGCATTGCCACCAACGAATTGGTCGCTCGTCTGGCGAACGCTTTCGACATGGCACAGTACTTCGACTCACCCATAGCTACCCTGTCACTCGGGATGAAGCAGAAAGTTGCTTTGATCGCCTCGTTTATCCATCAACCGCCCGTCCTCTTGTTGGATGAACCCCTCAACGGTTTGGATGCAAAGAGCAGTCGAATAGTAAAGGAGCTGGTTGGGTTTCACGCACAAAAAGGCGGCGCCGTCCTGTTTTCAACCCACATTATGGAGGTAGCTCAACAAGTCTGCACAAGAATTGGCATAATCTACCAGGGCAAATTAATAGCCGAGGGAACGCTTGATCAACTCAGAGGCAAAACCCAAGGTGGCGGCACCCTTGAAGAAGTTTTTCTGAGATTAACCAATGAAGAAGATGAAGTCGCCGAAACTATGAGGATGCTTAGGGAGGCCTTCTTCAAAAATGAAGCTAGGTGAAGCTTGGCGTCTAAGTCGGACTTGTTACAGGGAAATGGTTTACCGTTCGCTTGCTGAGGAGAGAGGACGGATGTGGTGGGGCGCCTTCGGTCGGAGCCAGCAAGGAAAGGAATCTCAGGATGACCTTGAACTGACCAAGAGAGCGCTGCGAATCGCAAAGTTCGACAAAGGGGTGGTTGCTGTTTTTAACGTCATTGTTTCGATGGCTCCTTTCGCTTCGTTGTTTCTAGGAAGCCCAGGCTTCGGGTTAACGAGCGCGATCTCGCTTAGTTTGGCTGTGACCTTCGGGTTCACGGCGCTGTACTCAATCCAGACACTTTCATCTTTCATGAGCCCCGAATCGTCAGCCTTGCTGTTAGCTATGCCTTTGAATCGAGACGATTTCTCTCTTATAACTTTGTTTTCTTTCATCCGATCCTTCGACTACATGGTTGTAGGGTCAATCCTAAGCCAGGTCGTATTGGTTGCTTATTTAACGGCTTCTCCGATAGCAACCTTGATAATGCTTGCAGCTTCCACCATGAACGCAGTTTTCGCTGTCGCCGTCGCATTATGGTTTTCAAGGTTTTTCCAGAAGAACATGTTGCTGGGAGGAAGGTCAAAAGCTAACTCGATTCTGCGACTGTTCTTTATTTTGATGTGGGGTTTACTGCTTGTAGCTGTAGGCTTCCTATTCACCATCCCATGGTACATAATACCTAACCTGCAGAGCACGCTGCTCGGCGCTGGGCAAGTGTGGAACTCACTATGGGGTCTTCTTTACCCATTCTCAACAGGCATCGTCATAACCGCTTCGGTTTCCAGCATCACGTCCTCAACCCTGTTGGTGGCGTCCGTTGCCATGTTGGGGTACGCGTTGCTTGCAGTTTTCGCGGGCAAGTGGAGTTTGGTAACGGTGAAACGTGTATCGCAGGGATCAGGAGTTAATATCGCTCGTGTGGCTGCTCAGGACTTTTCAGTTAAATCGCGGGGTCCTCTTCTAGGCTATGTTTTGAAAGACCTGAAAGTCGCTTCCAGAAACCCAGCTACCGCCTTCTTTTTCACCCTTCCAGTCCTTGAAACCGTCATCATAATTCTGCTGGACTCAAACTTCGGAGTTCTCAGAACTGCGCTGGTTCTCGTCGGTACGTCGATGGGCGGAGTTTTCGCCTTGTTTTTGCCCCTTGCTCTTTTAAGCGCTGAGGGAAAAGGGCTGGAGTACACCAAAACGTTGCCTATTAGCTCCCGCAGAATCGTTGTTCCTAAGGCGCTCGTGTCCACTGCAACTTACGTTCCCGTACCGTTGGCGTTAGCCATTTTATCATTGCTCAAACCGTTAAGTGCACCATCAGCAATTCTCATTCCATTTCTGATAATAATGCCAGTGGCTTCCGCAAGCATCTTTGAAATCAAACTTTTCCTGAGAACCGCAGCCAAAGGGAAAATGGCCTCAGTGCTTAATGATTTTGAAAAGTTAACCTTTGGAGTGGCAGTCGTACTGGTTTCTGTGGTGGCTTATGCAGCAGTGTTTCTTACGACTTTTAACCATGATTTTTCGCTTTTGGCAATGGGTGGAGTCGCGTTTGCTGAGTTAGCGGCGGCTTTTTATGTGCTTAGGCGTCCTTGACGGAAAAGCAGTGCAATCATTACACTGGTGCTGGCTCTGATGACGCTTACTGTGTGGCAAAAAGCTTGAAACGCCGCAGAGCTAGTTAAGGTTGAATTTTTCGGATTGGGTTCAAACTTTGTTGCGAGGCTATTCTCGTTTCGTTTCTTTTTTCGGCGAACCTTTTTGTTCAGCGGTTTTCTCGAGTGTGAGTGACCAGTTGGTAAAGCAATCCCAGAGTAGGCTTGAGCTGTCTTGGTTTTGGCTGTTGTTCATTTTGACGCCTTGAGGTATTTGTTGAAGAATGCTAAAGCCAATGTCCATGCGTCTTCAGCTGCCTCCTTGTTGTATGAGGGTCTGTTTTCGTTGAAGAAGGCGTGCTGCGTGCCCTGGTAGATTTTCATCTGAAAAGTCTTCTTATGAGCTATCATAGCCTCTACTAACGCTGAAACCCCGCTGGTTATTCTCTGATCTTCCCCAGCGTAGATTCCGAATACAGGACCACTGATTTTGGCAACGTCTTCTAGAGGTTTGGGGTTTGCGCCATAGAAAGGAACTGCAGCGTTAAACGGGTACCTGGTTGCAAGCTGATAAGATAATCCGCCGCCGAGGCAGAAACCTGTGATTCCCAGCCTTTCGCCATCCACGGTTTCTAGGGTTTTGACGTAGTTTACGCAGCAAAGAAGGTCTTCCGCCATTGTCTTTTCAGCTTTCTCTCGCCCCGTGAAGAAAAAGTTGACTATTTTCCGTTCATTTTCTGAGAGACCAGCCATTAGGCTTTGAATCGCGGCTGGGTCGTTGCGTTTTTCAGGAGGGATGCGCCACATCTGCATCATGGCTTTCTCGATGGCTTGTTCGGTTAGGTCCTTCTCGCGGCTGAAAAGGTGCGGCGCAATAGCGGTGAAGCCTTGTTGAGCGTACCTGTTAGCGACACCTTTAATCTGTTCGTTTAGACCCCAAGCTTCGTGAACTACGATTATTGCAGGGTTTGGAACTTCAGTTTTAGGGTGGGCGATGTAAGCTATCATGTCAGCACCGTCAGGACACTTGAAGGTTATTGTTTTGTTCGAAAATTCCATTAAAGGTCAAATTAAACTTCCTGTGAATTGATATTTAATCGTTCCTCTCAAGAAAGTCTTCAACTGGAAGGCAGGGAATCATTCCCCTGCGTTTCTATGACTTGACCGGATGTTGCTTAAGTTCATGTTTGCATAGAATTGGGGCATAATTATGAAAAACTTTTTAATAACATCTTGGATTTAAGAACAACACTCACTGGAGAATCAAGGACATGGTTTATCTGTGTAAGTTAGTAACGGCAAGTCCGCTCTTAAAGCAGGAAACGTTGGCCGACTTTAGGAGAGGATTATAGTGGAGCAACCTTCACAACAATCCGAGAATTCTCAGCCTTCCTCCCAGCCTGAATCTCCACAAGAGCCACAGCAACCTCAACCCTCCCAACAACCCGAACAGCCTCAACCTTCCCAACAGCCCGAGTCTCCCCAACAGCCTTCTACACAGCCTGAAGCTTCTCAACAACCTCCGCAGGCTCAGCCCTCTCCGCAACCCGAGCAACCAAAGCCCACTAAAAGATTACGAAGAAACCGACTTCTGGCAGCCGCGGTTGTAGCTATAATCGCGTTCAGTCTCTTTGCCGGCGTTTTTGGTTACTGGGTGGGAAACATGAACTCTTCCAGCAAGCTGTCCAGCCTGCAGAAGCAGGTTACTGACCTGCAGAATCAGATTGCGGGTTTGTCAGCTAACAGCAGCGGAAGCTTAACCCAAGCTGTCCCCGAGAACGTTTCGCTCTCAGCGCTCTACGATGAGGTTAAGGATTCAGTTGTAGTAATAACAGATACGCAATCAAGCTCACTAGTTGAAGGTTCTGGATTTATCGATAACCTTAATGGACGAATGGTTGTGGTTACAAACAACCATGTTATCGCTTCAGGAACTGGCATAAGCGTCACTTTTTCGAATGGAGACGGCTACTCTGCCACGGTTTTGGGCGCTGACCCATACGCTGACTTAGCCGTGCTCTCGGTGAGTAGCGCTCCCTCAGGCGAGTTCCAGCCGCTTCAAGTCGTCGGTTCCTCAACCCTTAGCGTAGGCGACTTCGTAGCAGCTGTTGGCAGTCCATTCGGGTTGGCCGGTTCAATGACAACTGGGATTGTAAGCGCGCTAGGCAGAACCATAACGGAAACGAGTTCAGGCAACTATCCTATAGCAGACGTTATCCAGTTCAGTGCTCCGATTAACCCGGGTAACTCGGGCGGGCCATTGCTGAACTCTGCAGGTCAAGTTGTTGGGATAAACACTGCGGGAATCCAGAACTCTCAGAACGGCGGTACTGCTCAGGGTTTAGGATTTGCCATTTCTTCAACCACGATACTTCGCGAAGTCAACTCCTTGGCTAACAGCGGCTCCTACACGTCGTACCCATACATGGGTGTAGGCGTAGCAGACATGAGCTATGACATCGCTGCCCAAGAAGGATTAAAAGTCACCTACGGTTTGCTTGTTGAGCAGGTTGTAAGCGGAGGACCAGCGGACAAAGCAGGTCTCAAAGCTGGCACAACCCAGGCAACTATAGACGGAACCCAGATAATGGTGGGGGGAGACATAATCACAGCCATAAACGGAACACGCATCGTTAACCAAGATGAATTATCAACGTACCTCGCGGAGCATACACTGCCCAACCAGACAATAAACGTCACCATCATCAGAAATGGACAAACAATGACTATTCCGCTTGTCCTGGGAACCCGCCCGGCTCCAAGCTAAATCCGCTGGAAATCGAAAACTCTTCCCTTTTCATCCTTTTTTTGTTCCTTTTTTAAGAAACATCGACGGCAGTCAAAAGATTAGTCGCTGAATATGAAAAGTGTTTGTGAATGATTTTAGCGCGTGGAAAAACCGGCGTTTTTTTTCTTTGCGTTTTGGGTTGGTTTTTTGGTTTGGGCTTGGATTGGTTGCAGGTTGCGTCCTAAAATCTCTAGAAATCTCCATAAATCTCTTAAAATCTCCTGAAATCTCCGTAAAAATCAACAAGGGTGGATGACTCATATGTGCTGAATAACCTAACAATTTATTTTTCAAAGTGCCACTACTCAGGAACAGCGGCCCTCCATCTTATTAATTAATGAACATGCCTACGTTCAAGCTAGAACTTGGTCGCTGTTCAAGACCGACGCAAAGTCTACTAAGAGTCCTCTCGATTTAGCCTGACCAAATATTGACAAGCGACTCTCAAACGCAGTTACCAAATCATCAAGTAGAATATACTGCATTTCCACAGGTAACGCTTTGATTTCGTCGCTGAACACTTCAGCCATCTTATTCCTGAGGACTTTTCTATTTTTACTATTCACTTGATCCAACACCCGATTGTTCCTCAAATACGAGAAAGTGTAACATCTACTAAAAAGCCCTTATGAATCCAAAAACATTATTGAAAAACTACTGTTCTTCTGGGCATATTAAGCTGAAAAGGCTCGGCAATTTTGAAGGCGTGACATATTCATTGTGCAGACGCAACAGCTATGTAGCAGTTCAAGTCCTCGCTGTCCACGAAAGAACAAACCGAGAGGGATATGCCTTCAAGAACGTCCAAAAAAGTGGTCAGTGAAAAAGCCTTCTTCAACCCTGTTACAACAACATTCCCGCTTGGCTTCGTAACTCTTTTGAGTTCCCCCAAAGTCTCTGAGGGGTTAGGCATGTTCTGCAGAACTGTGAAAGCGAAAACAGCTTCAAAGGAGCCTGTGCTAAACGGCAAATGATCAGCATCAGCCTGCAAAACAAAAACGTTACCGAGCTTATTCGCCTCACCTTTGGCTTTAACCAGCAGTTTGCGTGAAATGTCAACGCCCACAACCATGCTTGCACAAGCGGCGGCACGACTGAAAAACAAGCCCGTGCCGCATCCGACATCCAAAACCCGTTTTCCAGCCAAATCGACATTTCCCAGCGCTGCTCTGTATTTTGCCTGCTGCTCCGCCCCATAACGCTCCTCGTACATGTCAGCCGTCAAATCGTACCGCTGCATTACCATACGTTTGTCTTTCCAATCAGCCACTCGAGATTTCCTTCAAGAAATCTTATTTACCCAAGCACTATCTAAAATAGTTGGCTGAAAACAACTTGCAACAACCAAACAAGGTATCCGTCCTAACGCAGCCCTCGCTTGCGGACGCTGCTAAGCTAATTGAAAAAGCCTTCATCCAAAGAAGAACGCTTATTGTTGCAGGGACCTGCCACGTGCATTACGTTGGCAGAGCAAGCTCTACGCTTGAACCTGGCGAACGCATGTTAATAGTTAAGGCGGATGGGTCGCTTCTTGTTCACCGTCCAGTCGGGTATGAACCGGTCAATTGGCAGCCTGCGGGAAGCATTTTCCACGTCCAAGTCAAAGACGGAGGCAACCTTGAAGTTCACGCGGTCAGGCAGAAGCCAAGGGAAAACGTGAAAATTACATTCACCGAAGTTCTGATGGTTTCAGTTTTAAGCCTTGAGGATTCAGGCGAGTTTCTGCTTTTCGCATCCGAAGAAGACATGCACCGAGCCATTATCCTTAAGCCTGAGCTGTTTGAAGAGGGGTTTAAGCCTATTAGCTGGGAGAAAAAAGTGGAGCCGGGCTTTGTGGACATTTATGGGGAAGACAAAAACGGCAAACTCGTCATAGTAGAAGTGAAACGCAAATCTGCGTCGAAGGAGGCGGCGCTGCAGCTGGCAAAGTACATCGAACCCATCAAAGCCAAAGTCAACCGTGAGGTGCGTGCCGTGCTGGTCGCCCCAAGCCTCGGCAAGGATGTACAAAGGCTTCTGGCAACGCTCGGTTTAGAGTTTAAGGCGCTGGACCCGAAAACCTGTGCTGAGATTCTGCGGAAAACGGAAAACTCAAAGCTTGAAAGCTTCTTCAACAAACAACAAACGGTACCATAAACCACGCATCAGCCGATGCCTTTTTTGCTTGTTCTCCAAGTCAAAGCGCTAAATATTGAAAGAACCAAAAGGGAAGTCAGAACAACAATTTTGGCGACTCCAAACGCTTCAACGGTTGAAAAGATCAGGATGGCGGCTGGAAATGGACCGAGCAGCGCGTAATAGAATATGGCGACGGCTAAGCCGTAGGTTTCTTTGTAGTTTTTGAGGCTTCGTTTTCCAAAGTACACTGCAGCTAGCCTGCCCAATCCGTATGTGCATTTTTTGCAGTTGTAGCATGGTCGCAGGCAACCCAGGAACTTTAGGATGCCGTAAACGCCGATGAGCAAAACCAGCAGGAAAACCACGCCAGCTGCCAAGTTGACAAGAGAAAGACCTATCGAGTCCAACACAATCCATGCGGCAACTGCGATGTTTCCTGCGACGGCGAACGTTTTTGGGAACTCTATTGTTTCGCTTATTTCTCCCAGATCCTTTGCACCACATTGTCTAGGAGAAGATAAGTAGCTTTCCACGTAGCTTTGGCTTTGATCGCTCTATGCTTACTGGTTTAGTCTATTGTCTTTTACAGACTTTTGCTGACTTAACCCGCAAACTACTTTTGAATCCCTATTTTTTTGGCCCAGTCGCTACCCTCTTTGAAGAACTTTAGCACTGGAGTTATCGTCACATCGCCCACCAGCCTAAACTGTTCAACAGCAATGTTCAGAGCAGTGTTGTCGTCTGTTTCAAGAACAAAATAGAAAACATGACCTGGCGCATCCATGTATCCGTCAATCAACTTTACTCCAGACATCTTCATGCTCTCTCCAGTTTTCTTTATGAATTCTTTATCGGGTCTTGCGATTCCACCAGGACAAAATTCAACCGTATGCTTAGCAACAACCATAAAGAGCAAAACAAATCACCTTGAAGAGTAATAATATTTGGTCATGCGTTTAAGTTTTTGTGACTGCAATCGTGCAATAACAATCCCCATTCTAGAGGAAGCGCTAACCTTTTATTCAATTCGCATCAAAAATAGAATACCTCGGGGAATCCAGTTTGGATTTCATCTCAGAATTTGCCAGAGCCGCCATTGCATTATTCATAATAGTTGACCCCCTTGGCAACATCCCCATCTTCGTAGGCCTAACAGAAAACATCACAGACGCACAGAGAAGAAAAACCTACAACACCGCCATCCTCGTCGGCTTCGCATTGCTTCTGGTTTTCGCGTTCACCGGTCAAGAAATCCTGTCCCTTTTCGGTCTAACAATCTACAGTTTTGAGATCGCAGGCGGCATTCTTCTTTTAATCATCGCAATCAGAATCTTGATTTCTGGGTTTCATCAGAGCGCTGAATCTCCCGAAAGCTTAGGTGCAGTTCCCATCGCTATCCCGCTTCTTGTGGGACCCGGCGCCATCACCACAACAATTCTTAATCTTCAAAATTACGGCACCATCATAACGATTTTGGCAGTTGTCGTCGTTTTAGGTCTTACTTGGGTCATTCTTCGGTTTATAAATGGCGTCTACAAGATTTTGGGGAAAACTGGTTCCATAGTGATAGCGAGAGTGATGGCTTTGCTTATTGCGGCTATCGCAGTTCAGTATGTACTGACGGGTTTAACTCACTTCTTGGCTTGAGCATGTGGATTGAGTGAAAACCAAAGGGCTCGATTATTCAAGTGGGATGCTGGGTGTTGTGTTCGTATTTGCTGTTAACCTGTGGTTCTGTTGTACTCAAGCTGGTCAGTGTATTAACTCTTAAATATTTATATACACGAAATCCTCTCCATTTATTTCAAATCAATATCAGCAATTAACAAAGTTATAATGGTAAAAGAACGCCTAAGAAGAGTAGAAGGAAAACCTATGGCAGGTTCACTCGCAAAAACCCAAGAGACCGAAGGAATTTACATCACCTTGGAAAATCCAAGTAACGAGCAGTTTGATGAAGTTTTGGTCCAAGCTATAGATGAGGTCTTCACGTCGCTGGGCGAACCCGTCAAAAACGCTTTCTATCAGCACTTAGAAGAGGATTTTAACATATCCAAGAATGAAATTCCCAAAAAAATTGCAGAGTTCTCCGACATAATTCACAAAATCTTTGGCTTGGGAGCAAGCCGTCTTGAACGCAATTTTATAAGAGAACTTAATTCAAAAGTTCAATCTAACGTGGAGTTCCCTGAGTACGAGGGATCGCTTTCAAAATGGATTATCAGGGAAGTATCGTTTGAAGAGTATATTCAGAAGGCACGCGAGAGTTACGAAACTCAAGGATCAAAAACACTTCCTTAAGACTGGAATCCGATAAATTGGTGTTCGCTTGATTTGAATTCTTTTGCATTTTTGAGAAGCGAGCTGGCGCCAAAAAGTTAATTTAGGTTTATGATTTTTTCCCAAAATCAGTTATTTTTCCCAATCTTGACATTAACGAGTTCTTTGATCCGTTGGCGTTTTTCGCTTTTTCCCTCATTTCAGCTTCAATCAGCTTCATTTCGATGCGCGATTCAATATCGGATTTTATTTTTTCTATAGCTTCCTTTTCCTCAGTGGATCCCTCTATTAGCAGAATTTCGTGTCCCTGCGCGATTTTTTTGGCTGTTTCGTTTAAGATTGGCATTGCAACGAAAATCGGGATGTCAACCTTCACTTCGGACGTCTTATAGATATAAAGTATAAGTGGTGAGGATGAAACTTCGGGCTCGCTTATTGCATGATCAAGAGCGATGTTTATTTCTTGGCCTTTGATTTGCTTTTTCGCGACAAGGCTGAAATGATGTTCCATTTTGCTTTTTTGTCCGACTGCCAGTCCCGGTATTTCGACGGTGAAGCCTAGATCCACCAAGAGTGCTCTGAGGCTTTCCAGGCTAGCGACGTTTTGTCTAATCTCTTTCTTTCTTTTCAAGTTCAGGGAAAACTTTGGTATCTCAGTCAGTCGCGCTTCTTTGATGGAGAAGCCCTTCCCACAGCTTCGACAGATCAGATCGTATTCCGGATCTTCGAATCTGTCGCCGCATTCTCTACAGACAAACCAGCGGCCCATGTTTCTGAATTGACCTTCAACAAGGGGCTCCCCACATTTTGGGCAGAGATTGTCAACATACTTGTTACGTTGGTCAATGTAGCCGCAGGGGATGTGTTCGGTTAGGCTTGTTTTGTCTATGTTGTGGCTTTTGCATTTTGGGCAACGATTGTGAAGCGTAATGATTGTTGAGACGCAGTTGGGGCAGACTGAAACTGAATCATAAAAGTCTTTGTGAACTATGTCCAGCCTCGCGAGATTTTCCAAAAAGTCTCTTGAGATATTACTAATTCCATCTGCCTGGTAAACATATCCTGAACCTGGAACATATTTTGGGGTTATTTCGGCTGTATCTTCGTATTGAATCAGTTCTCTTAGAAGGTCGCGTGTTTTGGGTTCAATGTACGCTTCTCTTCTTTCCAGCCCTATTTTATCATCTAAGTCTGTAGTCTTCATGGTTTCTGCGTTCTTTATTTGAGCTTTCGCTATGGCATATTCTACACTGCTTCTTGCTTCAATGTTTGACTCTGAGTTTCTATTCATTTTCCGCGTCCTTCAAGACTTTATGACTTTAACCATAGTAGCTTAATTTAAGTGTTATTTCCTTACGGGAGGAACATAAAGAATGCTATCCCTGTCGCAACTGCGAGTACAGCTACATGTTTTAGTCCATCGAGAAATGAGTCTTCATTTACTTTTCCTGCGATTAGGCCCCCAAACATCGCCTCCAATAGGGCTGCGTGGAAGAATAGTCGCCTTGAGTCTGCCTGTGTTAGAATTGGCTTTATGAAAGAAGAAGCACCTGTAGCCGACGTGTGAGACAAGGGGGCAAACATCATTCGTGAAATAACGATAATTATGAATAGAAACATGAATACTGAAAAATAGAAGATTGCCACGTAGGGAAGTGTTTGCATTCTTCTTTTTTCGTTCCACGCGTTCATGCTTTCGAGGTATTTGGCGGTGGAATCGAAGATATTGCTAAGGTCTCCACCATGTTTTCCAGCTTCGTTAATCAAAACAGTAGCTTTTTGAATTAGTGGCAAATTAAGCCGATCGCTGAATTCAGTTAGAGCGTCGTTGAAATTCATTCCCCAGCTCATGTGTGCGACCAATATTTGTAGTTCCCCTGTTAAAGGCCCATACATTCGTTTCGCAGCATGTTCCAAAGCCACTTGCAACGGTATCCCTGTGCGCGATGCGGTTGCGAGGTCTCGCAGGAATTCCGGGGTTGCCCTTTCAATTTTGACTTTCCATCTATTATGAAGTATTTGTCCTACGCTGGGAGGAACGACACCGATTGCAATTGCTATCACAATTGTGTAGTCAAGTATTGGGGAGGCAAGGAAGAATACTAGTGCTATTACAAAGAAAATGACCGCTGCGAAAGTAGAGATTATTGTTATTCTTTTTATTGTTCTGTTAGTTATTTTCATCGCGATCACTTCTCCAATGATGACATTATAACCATCAGTATAGCACCCAACACTGGGATTCCGATGTAGACCATTAGGTAGAGAAGGCTTGCCATGCTAAAACCTGCAACTGTTCCGCTGCCTATCATGCCCAAGGTTACGAAAAGAACGGCGAAAAGTAGTGGAGCCGCTACTAGAAGCATGATGTATATTTCTGCCATTGCCGACAGCGATTCTAACATCGCGTCCAGTTTGGTCATTCTGTGTTGAGTTATTTTGTCTGAGGAAATTTTGAGGTATTCTGTTGGGTTTCCGCCTGTTCTCACTGTTGCTACGTACCCTATGAGTAGTTCTCGAAGCGTGTCGTTCGGTGTCAACTTGGCGTTTTCTATGATTGAAGACATTAGGTCGCTGCCGAAGATTTCGATGTCTCTGATGATGTTGCTGAATTCTAGGCGGGACTCTTTGAGTGTGTCAATTTTTGCTACTGATTCGAATACGATGCTGGGTGGAACGTTTGAGCTTGATAAAAGGGTTAGAAAGTTTGATAGGTAAGGCAGATTTTTGTCTATTGGCATGTTTCTGTTGCTGGCTTTCATTCCAGGATACATGTACATTATCATTAGTGTTGCCAACGCGGTTACGGCTGCTGCTGCCAAACTAAAAACGAAATTCATTGCAGAAAAGAAAGAAATTCGCATTAGAAATGGGATTAATACTAGAGATGCTCCAAATGCGATTATGAATGCGATTATGGAGGTTAGCACCATAAAGGCAATGTATGCCTTGAATGCTATTAGCACGCCGCCTTTCTTTAGTTGAATATGTAAATCTTGAAATTGCGGGTATATTCTTTCAAGTTTCTTGCCAAGTTTCTGGTAAGCAATGGTCCAGGGTTCAAACTTCATTATTAGCTCACTTTTGCTTTCCTGTATACCTGCTCGGGGTTTGAGAAGTAATCTAGGACCAGTTTTGACACGTCTTCGTATGAGCGGACGTGTTTTCTTACCATGTAGTCGAGAATTGTTTGTCTAATTTTTAGTTCTTCATCTATGTCCTCTGGTGAATATCCCCATTGTGCCGCTATTTTGTCGAGCAGTGGACTTCTGCCCGTTTTTACGTAGATGTCCTTTTCTGCGTCCCACTGGAATATTTCTTTGATTTCAAAGTCGTCTTTTTCTTTGTTCCAACCGACCATTTCTGAAACGCTTATGGTTCGCCTTAAAGAAACGTTGTTTACGACGAGTCGGCGGACGATTGAGATTGCGTTCAAGTTTTCCACTTGCGTGTGTGGGATCATCATGGGTTTTGTAGTTAGCCTGTGTAAGACTCCCTGCACGTTTTCAGCGTGAATAGTTGTTAAGCCCAAGTGCCCGGTTGCCATGGCTTGGAATAATGCATAAGCTTCTTCGCCTCTGATTTCGCCTACAATGATAAAGTCTGGTCTTTGCCTCAGCGCTGCTCTAAGGAGGTCGAACATGCTGATGCTGCCGATTCCAGCTTCGCCCATCGCTCCTGCACCCGTTCCCAGGCCTTGTCTTGTGACCATCATTTCCCAGTTTTTATGTGGTAAACGTATTTCTTGTGTATCTTCTATGCTGACTATTTTCAGGGTTGGCCTGATAAAGAGGCTGACGGCGTTTAGCATCGAGGTTTTGCCTCCACCGATGTCGCCGCCAATCATGACTGAGTGCCTATTTTCTATGATAAACCAGTAATACGCGGCTATTTCAGTCGATAAGGCTTTGTAGATTATTAGGTCTGTGATGGTGAGAGGGCTTTTTTTGAATTTCCTTATGGTAAATGTGCTACCTTTAGGGGTTACTTCTGTTCCATACGTTACTTGGGCTCGGCTGCCATCATTTAGAGTTCCATCGAGGATTGGTTGTGCGATGGAGATGTGCCTGCCGCATAGGTATGCAAGTTTGAAAACGAAGTTCTCTAGTTCCTGCGCTGTGTCGAACACTATGTTGGTTGGGATGGATTCGTATTTGCGGTGCCAAACGAATACGGGTGAGTTAACGCCGTCGCAGGAGACGTCTTCTATGTTTTCGTCTCTCATTATTCCATCTATTTTTCCAAAACCCATGAAGTCACGGGTAATGTAGTACTGGTATTTTCCCAGTGTTTTGCTGTCAACGCTGGTGTCGTATTTAACTGCTGTTTCCAGAATTTTGTATTTTAAAAAGTCTTCTGCTGCCTGCTGGTCTTTGAGGCTTTTGAGGTTAACCGAAAGTTCATCCCAAAGGATGTTCTTCAGTTCCGTTAGAGACGTGATATCTGATTCTGTTAGTGTTGGTTCTAAAACTGTGTATTTTACGTCGTTTTTTTCGTCTTCAACGATGGCAGCATATGAGAATGGGACTAAAAGGGGATAATGCTCCTTGTATGTTTCTGCGACTTCTGATACTCCAGAAGTTTCAGTTGAAGCTTCGACGGAAGGGCCAAGTGTATCTTCATCTATAACTGCTGCATTATCTGCTGTTTTTTGCTGTTGCTCCTGTTTACCCTTTGGTTTCCATAGCTTCAAGTTAGCGTCTCCAAAATTAATTCTTGTAGAGTCAATATAAACCGTGTTAACTTCAAATTCACAATTCCTGCCGTCTAGTTATGGCGGCCACAATTAAGTTACCACCACTACAGAAACCACAGTAGAATACACTACAGCTCCAGCAGAGTCCGTTACCTGAAGTTCAAAACTCCAGGTACCAAGAGTTGTACTGCCATTTGCAGTGAATGTGTATGTGCTCGAAGTCGCGCCGCTAATATTGCTATAACTGCCCGCACCTGGAGCTTTCTGAAGCCACTGATAACTATACGGAGTAGTACCGCCAGCAAGACCCGTAACTGAAAGAATTGAAGATTGAGGACTAGAACCTTGATGGACCGTGCCGACCGTAGCAGAAGCAGTTGGAGCAACAAGTGCAACATTCACCGTAACCGAAGGCGTATTAGACTGCACCATAAACGGAGTCGAAGCACTGTCAGTCACCCTACAATAAATCGTAGGAGAACCAGCAGAACCAGGCGTATAAACATAAGTAGCACCCGTCTGACCACCAACAGCCGACCCAGCCAAATACCACTGATAATGCAAAGCACCCGTACCGCCAGAAGCAGCACAAACAAACGTCTGACTCTGACCAACATCCATACTCCACGAAGCAGGAGTCACCGAAACAGTCTGAGCAGCACTCACCGTAACCGAAGCAGCAGGAGACTGTGCCGAAGTCACACCGAAACTGTCAGTAACCGTTACAGTAATCAGGTAAGAACCCGCAGAAGCGGGACCAAAACTGACCGTTGACGCAGTGGCGCCACTTTGAGCTACTCCACCAACGTACCACTGGTAACTTGTGTAAGTACCTGAACCTCCACTTGGAGTAGCTGTGAACGTTTCACTCTGACCAACATCCATACTCCAAGAAGTAGGCGACACAGTAACAGTCGGATTCACTGAAACAATGGCAGCAGCAGACTGAGGCGAAGTCGCACCGAAACTGTCAGTAACCGTCACTGTAATCGAGTGAGAACCCGCAGAGGCAGGAGAATAACTAAACGTTGACGCGGTCTGACCACTCTGAAGAGAAGAATCCACATACCACGCGTAAGACGAGTAGGTACCTGAACCGCCAGAAGCAGTAGCAGTAAACGTCTTAGACTGACCAACATCCATACTCCAAGAAGCAGGCGTCACGGCAGCAGTCAGACCAGCATCGACGGAGACGGAAGTGGCGCTTGAAGTCGCTTGTGCCCCACCACTATCTGTAACTTGAAGCTCAAAACTCCAAACACCTGCAGTCGTATAACCCGATGTGAGAAACAGATAGCTTGCCGAATTCGCACCGGCAATCGACGAATAAGGATTAGGACCAGGAGCCTTCTGAAGCCACTGATAGGAGTAAGTAGCAGTACCAGTCGTCACAGTAGTAGAACTCAAAATTGAAAACTGACCCGGATCAATCGTGGTTGGCGAAGCAGAAACAGTTGGAGCAATCAACGCGGAATTCACCGTAATGCCAGTTTGAGAACCGGTAATTGTAGACGTTGCTGTGTCGGTGACGGTAATTGATTGAACACCAGGCGTCTTTAGTGTAACGCTGAAAGTGTGAATACCGCTATCAGTAGAGGAGAATTGGTAGTCGCTGGGCAATGCCGCCGAAACATCTGTAGAAGTGAAATGAACGGTGCCCGTGTAGCCCGTAGCAATATTACCATACGGATCCTTAGCCGTTACCGTAACAGTGCGAACAACATTTGCGGTTGTTGGACTTGGAAAACCAGTAACAACCATGGCAGATGCGGATGCTGGATTCACGGTTATGCCGCTGCTTGTTTGAGATATCGTTCCACCAGTCACCGTGATAGTCTGGGAACCAGCAGTTTCCAGAGTGAAGCCGGAGAAAATATGGCTGCCACTATCTCCTAGAGTGAACGAGTAGGGGCTTGTGGACTTGTAGGGCAAGATAGCGTTGTTGTCGGTTGAAGTAAAGTAGACCTTACCCAGATAGCCATCTATCACGTTGTTGCCAGAATCATAAGCTGCAACTGTGACGCCGCCAAAGCTCGTACCTGCATTCACAGAAGACGGGCAACCAGATATTGTGAAATGGTCGAGAGTCACGAAATTGAATGTTGCGGTGCCGGAATTACCGCTTGCATCTGTTACACTGACAATTTCTGGGCTAACAGCTGAGGATTGAGCAGTGAAGATTACGTTCGAGAATGATCCACTTGCATCGCTAACTACGTTCGCCGGAGTGGTTGAAACCAGAGCTCCACCAAATGTTATCTGCTGTAATTGTGAGTTGGCAGTATAGCCCTGACCAGATATTGTAATCGTAATTGGAGTACCAGTAAGACCCCGCGTAGGACTTATGCTGATTGAGGGAGTAACAATGAAAATACCGCTGGCTGAATTTACCCCATCACTCGCCAAAACTGGATTTCCCCCTCCCGTCCCAGAAGCCACAAAAGTTGCCGAGAAACTACCATAGGCGTCCGTAGTTACGATAGAAGGATTCGTCGTTATCGGGTTTCCATCAAAGGTGAGTGCAATTGTTGAAGAAGAAATAAAGTTAGAACCTGTTACGGTTACCGTTGTGCCAACCGGACCGTTCGCAGGACTGAGAGCTATGATAGGTGAGGTAACTGTGAACGTGGCATTAGCATAATCGAACTTATTGTCGATGATTGCGACTTCTTTGCTGCCCCCTGTTGCAACTGCTGGGACCGTGAATGTGGTACCGGGCTGGATATTGCCCGACCCATCAGTTGTAGTGGAACCACTGAGGGATACCGGTGAGCCAGCAAAAGTTGCCAAAAGCGGAGAGTTAGCGGCTAAACCACTCCCAGAGACCGTAACTACCTGACCAACGGGACCACTAGTAGGCGAAAGCGTCAAAGGAAGACCAAACGTAGGAGTATTCAGTTTAATTGCATCCGCGATAAAAGCCCATGGATCTTGAGGAGTAAAAGTGGCATTTACTGACAAGTGGGTGTTGGTTGTATTTGTAATCATGGATTCAATCCAGATTGATCTTGGAGCAGTAGTCTCAGTCGTTTGTGTGGCGCCGCCTGAGTTTTTCACACCCCTTACCTGTGTGAAGCCGCTTCCTGGTGTTATTGAAGGGGTTGGCCAGTCGACTGCCAAGGAACCTACGACTAAATCATGTGCGTTGGTCGTACTGACGGAAAGGCTTGGTTGTGTTCCACTGCCAGCATGAGGATTATTATTTCCGATTGCGATTTTGCAAGTCCCATCAAAGGGCGAAGCGGTGTTGACTCCGCTAACTGCGAATGCCATTGCCGCCCAATAGAAATCCCCTTCACCGTTGCTCTCTGTAAAAGAGATTGACATAGTACCGCTCGAAGGCATTATGGCATACCAAGTTTCCAAAAAACTGTCTCCACCCTGTGAGTGGGTTGTGCTGGATTCCCCTCTCTCAACCCAGGTTAGACTAGGAGTTGAAAAAGGTGTGACTTGACCGTCATCATCGAAGATCACTGCTAAGTAAATCAGGTTGTTCGGGGATTTTGTAGTAAGGGATAATTGTATGGTGGGAGCGGGGCTGCCAGCTGTGCTGTTTGAAACTAATCCGTTGGAACCCATGTTTAGTTGATTGGCAGTGGGGGAAGCTGATATGGCGTTTCCTCTCGCTGTTATAAACCAAAAGTTAAACTGGTCAGTGGAAGAGGAATTTACGTTTGGGAAACCTATCGCGTTAAAGTATGGAGTAGTGCTTCCAGAATTTAGGACAAGCCCACCAGATATAGGGGCATTAACAGTCTGGTTTGTGGTTATGTCTTTAATCCATAATCGATCTAATTGAGCTGAAAGTGGACCGTCGTTGGCGATGTCACACTCTACGTAAATTATTTTGTTTCCAGGGGCTTCCGCGGGGTTTAAGATGGATAAAGTTGCTTGTTCCGTGGCTCGGTCATTATCCATTTGCCTAGTCGTGATTACTGTATTTTCGAGGCTTGTGTTTTGATTGAGAATTATCATGAAACTGGCAAAAACAATCACAACTATCAGTATGAAAAATACCATTCCGAATACTGTGCCGATGCCTTTCTTGTTTCTTCGAAGATTACGGTGCAAATTCATAATCAAACACGCTCTGACGTTGAGTTGTTAATTGAAGTGTATACACGGAACCAGGAGTTAGAGGCGCACCTGTTTTTAGCTTGACATTAGAGAGTGTAAATTGTGCTTCCTTTCCAACGTTAAGACCTGCTGCAATTGTTGCTCCTCCACCGATAGGTTGTAACGTAATTTGATTTGGATTAACAGAATTGGGATAATATGCTACCACGTTGTGGCTCGCATCGTAGAGGAAGATCGTGTTGATTTTTACGTTACTTTCGCTTCCAGAATTAATGATGTAAACCGTTAATGTTGTGGAAGATCGAGTGTAAAGGACGTTTTCAAAGCTTATTCGCTCAGCGATGGCTGCCTGATTGCCCGATAAAGTACTTACGTAATTGTTTGTGGTGTTAGTGGTGAGATTGCTTGAAAAGTAATAAGCGAGTGAACCAAAAACAATTATGATTGCTGCCAACAACATTGTGGCAAATATTGGACTAAGGGCACGCCTATCAAGCAACCGAAAATTACGCTTATGTTTACCCATTTACCAGTTCCTCATCGGTTAATTTTTGGATTGACCACGTTAAGGGAGACTGAGCTCTAAGATTAATAATGGAAACTCGAAGTTCCTTCCCTGTTTTCACAGGCAACTCTTGGTCTGTCCTTAGCATTCTACCGCTTTCTTACCTTCCATTCATCCAGTTCATTAATAAAGTAGGTTTTTTTAAAAACTCTAAATTGACTCTCAAGTGCGAGATAGACAAAAAAAGCTGTTTATGGCTATTTAACTTCTATTCCGAGTTTTGATATATTACGCAAACGTAATACTTTCTGATTTCTCAGAAATTATTTTTGCCTAGAATTATGGTTAGCTTTAGCCTTCTAATAGAATGCTTTAGTCAATCATTTCTATCTTGCAGCGCCACAGTTTAACAAGTTGTCATTCTTATTCTGATCATTACAGATTAGGCCTAAAGAGAAATTGCCTAATTTGAAAAAAGCAAAGACCTTTCTGAAAAAGTTGAAAAAGGAAAAGTTGTGGGCCAAAACAAAGCCCAAGTTTAAGGAGCTACGAAGGATGGTGAGACGAAACTACCGCCTGCCTTAGTGACCAGCGTAACCGTATACGCAGATCCTGAAGTAAGAGCCGGAGCAGCTGTTGCAGTTAACGGTGTTAATACTCCAGTACCAGATGGAGTCGCTCCAGTTGTGATTGCAGTTATGGTCTCGACTGAGTTACCAGCACTATTCTTAACGACTAAACCAGTAACTGTCGGAATCGGCCCGCCCGTACTCTGATAATACACAGAAAGAGTAGCGTCAGTAGGAGCTGCCGCCGACTGCACCGCAACCTTCTCTTGCCCAGCTGTTCCTCCACCAGTCATAGTTGCCAATGTACCACTTGTAAACATGTAAACAACCACACCCGCGATGACTGCAATTGCGATTAGAATAAG
>Ga0187874_10000467_pt1 | contig 50018 bp, 45 predicted proteins | sample June2016WEW_16_1_3_FD_132993 | JGI IMG/M metagenome (GOLD analysis project Ga0187874, IMG submission 132993) | Peatland microbial communities from SPRUCE experiment site at the Marcell Experimental Forest, Minnesota, USA - June2016WEW_16_150 | ecosystem: Environmental > Terrestrial > Soil >... | reverse complement strand
GCGTCAAATCAAGATATTGCTGGGAGTCTTCTATCTCAAACTTCTTCAAGGCTATCTCCAACGCTTTCTGCTCCTGTTGCGCATCAAGCTCTAAAACATCTTTAGTTTGAGACGTGATAAGGGGATACTTTCTAGAATCTAGCGCTACAAGAAGTTGCGATAAAGTTTGCATCCCAATTCCATCGAGTTTAAAAAATTCGTTAACTTTTTGGGGAAAAGGTGAATTTCCAAAATAGAGTTCTCTTAGTTTTTGGTTAAAAACTTCAATCGTGTTGTTTCTATACAGAAGATTTGATAATGCTCTATTTGCAGAGAAGCTTCTCATTAAATGAAAAATCTGGTCTATGTTCGCTTCCGTAAGGTTAGTTCCTTTGGCAAAGCCCGTTGTTTCTAAGATGTTATGTATTTCTTCCTCAGCTTTGTCTTCAATAACCTTCCAAGCTTGCACTTTCTCCGTTTGAAAAAAGCTCTTCCATGATATTAGCTTATCAATTTGCTCTTGTGAAAATACACTTTCCAATTTAAGCACCAAGTCAGGTATTGTTCTTTAGACATTTTAAATTTTACTTACGACTCAAACTCATGTATTCAGACTATTGTTGAGTTTTCCCATTCGCCAATGTTCTCTTCCCAGTACTGTTTGAAGTCTGGTAGGTCTTTGAATAGCACACGCGCCTTCGGCTTTGTTATTTTCCAGTCTTTAACGCTAAATTGGTTTTAGTCCAAAGAAGCCTCAATGTTTCAGGTAGTATATCCATGCCTTTCTCTTGGACAAAAGCTTCTACTTCGCCTTGAGTGAGCTTCTTCAACTCATTCGACCTAGCATAATCTACACATTGACCTATCAACGATGGGAGTTCTTCTTTCTCTCTTGTGAATCGTTCAACACGCTTATCAGCTTCTTCTTTCCTCATCTGTTGTTCTGCCAACATGTCCGCTTGCTCGATTTTTGTCTCTATTTCAGGTGTCAAACCAAACCTCTGCACCCCTCTACTACTCCAAAACAGTCGAGAAGCAGAGTACGTGCCAAACCTATCTCCATCTGGGAACTTTTCATCTTTAAATTCAAGAATTTCCTTAGCTAAAGATTCAGCAGTGGCAGTTTTCAACCACTTAGGCACTCTTGCACTTTCTCTTACAGGTACTTCAACATCTATTCCCATTCCCTCTTCCGATGAAGCTTCAGAGCCTTCTGAAGCATACTGTTGAAAACTTTGAAGGAAATTAACGATGAGACAATGCTCGTCTTTCCACATTGCACATTCGTTACCATGACAGTCAGTCTTGAAGAATGGACATAGATTATTCACAGATGGTTACTCCTTCCAAATCAGTAAGCACATCCTTGATTTTCTCGTTCATATTTCTCTTCAAAGCGTTTGAAATGCTGATTAAGTCCTCAAGGCTGTTCTTAGCGGTTGTTTTGAGCTTCTCAGAGATTTCGATTATCTTTTCTATGGAGTCAACTTGTTTCTGTAGGTCTTGGATGTGCTTGTTGACTTTAGCAATCACTTTGTTGACCTCTTCGCCTTTCAACTCTTTCTTCTTGATAGATTCTAGTTCCGCTATCTTTTTGATGACATAAAAAGCGAAGATATGTCCTGACCAGTTGAGTTCACTGTTGTTGACGAAAATGGCTGTCTTGTTCATTTCTGTCTTGAGGTTGATGCAACTTGAGCACTTTGTTATGGCTGTTCGCATGGAAATGAATATTCCGTATCGTGTTCCTCTGAGTTCTATGTCTCTCCAAAACTTTTCTACTTCAATTGTAGGTACGGTGTTATCGTAGTCTTTTAATTCTATTAGGACAGGAGTTTTTGACTCTGAAGTTGTGGCAAGGATGTCTGTGTATTTTCCTATTCTTGAGACATCTTCGAATGTGTCATCCATGAAGTGCTCTCGCAGACTATTATATACTGCTTCTACTGTTATTTTCCCCTTCATTGAAGGAGTTTTTACTGTGGGAACTATCTGTCTTAGTTGTTCTCTTATGTTTTCTATATCTTGTGTGAGGGGTGCGAAGAATTGTTCCACGGTCTCTTTACTGGTGGTTAGTGAAGCGTGAGAGACAACCATGTCTCCAAGTATGATGTACTTTTCTATGGCTTCATCTCTTTGTTTGACTGGGATTGCTTCAACGATTTCTTTTGCTCTGGGGTCTCTCAGAGTCAAAGTAAGTTTCATTTCTTTAGTTGTAGTGGTCATTTGGAATCGTTTAGTTGTTTGTGCTGTGTTGATATTTAAAACTTAGAGATTTAGAATCTCTCTCATCTTTTCAATTCAGCACATTAATGAAGATTTTTCATAATTCGCAGAAATATGAAACTCATATAGCTCTTTTTTGGAGCTTCTTTTCCTCAACAGGTTTGTCTTGACATTTTCAAATCCATTGTTCTTCATGATTTTAGCGTAAATTTCTTCAGTTGGAACAATAATATCATAGAACTTCGAGTTTCCGATGATATAGTGCAATTGTGCGCTTTGTTTTAGGACTGAAGAGAGACTTGAAAAATGAGAATACATGTCTTCAAAATATCTATGAACATAATTAGCCAGTAATTGACTTTCCGCATTAATTTTAGTAATCATTTCCAAGAACTCTCTATCATTTTTGAAAAACCCTCTGGGTTTCCAGCCATTGAGCCTGCTTGTTGCTGTGCCCCATGTTCCACCTGTTGCATCCCATTCTATGTCAGCAGCTTCTTTGCTTTCTTTAATTAGGTTCAGCCAATACATGTAGGGTCTCACTTCCCTTACGTAACTCATTCTATTAGCATAAGGCGGGGATGTGATGACACAAGTATACCTACTCTTTATGTCTGAAGGCATTTTCTTTGAGTTATGAAGGTAAACATTTACCTGAGCATTTGGATTTTGTGATGCTGCTTCTAATATCTGGTTCAACTCGAGTTCAAAGAAATCAAGCATTTCTTTCAGCAAGTTGTCTTTGAGTGAATCATTTTGTGCCTCTTGTTTGAAACTCATGGATTGATGATTAAAAGCTGCATTTGACCACTTGATTAGCAATTTACAAAATGCGACTCTGAGCAAATCAGCTATGTACCCATCATCTTTTTCAGTATTTAGACTAATCCCAAAACAAACACGTTTCAGAACATCTAATACCGTGGGATTCCACCATCGCTCTATTCTGAAAATAGCTGGTGCCCATAGTTTATTGCTTGGATAATCGTTTGCGTCTTTTATTATTAGTAATGCTGCTTTTCGAGCATTTTCAATCTGGTCTGAAGAATATCTTCGCGTTTTAGCTCTTGCAATCCATTCGAGAAATGGATTTGTTTCATACAAATCGCAAGGTATCCCACTTTCGGCACTCACTAATCCTGTGGTTCCTGTTCCAGAAAAGGGGTCAAGAACATACTCTTTTTCGCCATCTGATAAGTCATCGAGAATGTTCTTCACTAAAATTATCGAATAAGCGGGTGTTAATCGAATCCAGCCATGTCTGCCTTTATTGATATTATGCTTGAATGTTAAGTCAACACTATTCATGGGGACAGCAACAACTTTAAGACGTTTTCAACCTCATTCTTGAACCGTGGGGAATTTCTCTCAAAGAAACTTGCAAGGTCATATCCCAGAATCTGTTTGCAAAAGGCATACGTGGACAAATAGGGAGAACCATTAATCGAACCTCTGAGAATTACCCATCTTTGCTCTTCGTATCTATTGGCTATGTCGTTATCAATCTGACTGGACAATAGAAGAGTTACGGGGAGATAACCTTCGGTGTAAGCCATAGCTGCATTGGCTATGTCTGCATTTTGCCTTTTCGAATCCTTGCTTTTATACCCTTGCCGAACCTCAAAAACTACTCCGTTTAGAACTGACAGGATACTTTCCTGAACTCTTAGTTTTCGTCCAGCTTCCAACAACCAGTTATGAATAGTCTCCTTTTTTGCTTTCTCTTTAACAGAGCTTAAGGGAATGCGTCCATCAAGCGAAAGAGTGCGTGATGTTCCGTCAGGTCTTTTTATCTTGTACGACCAAGTAGCCTCATTTTTAGTAAGTCCAATGTAATCCATCAATATTCTTAAGAAAAGTTCTTGGCAACCAATGCCTATTTGCCGATAAATTGAAGTCATGCCACCAGCAGCTTTATGTGCTGAATAGAGAAGCGGAGAATCAAGTCCCATCCAAGAATAGAATGGGTCTTGTCCATAAAGGACCTTGAATTCCTCAAGAGTGTACCCCTTTTTCTGAGACCCGAAGCGTGGTCTGTAATTTTTACACACATGAATGGCATCTATTAGAATTTTTGAGTAAATTGCGTCTTGTTCAGACATTCTTACCTTCTCATCGTGTACCATTGTCGAACCAGCTTCAGAGTTAGTTGCGGTGTCTACTGCTTAAGATTTTCCTTTTGGTACGCCTTATCACCTTTCAGATTGCGAGTTCTCACAATTCCTTAAGTTGTGTTAGGTCTATGACCTTTGTTCTCATGTCTAGCCACTTCTGTTACGTCTTCATGCTCAAATCCGCAGTTCCGTGAAAATATTCGCTTTCCTTCAAGGGTATTTCGATAAGCTAAACAGGTTAACCTTCTTTTTTCTCTTTGCTTTGGCAAATAGTTTAGAGATTATGGCATTGTCCAGTTCTATTGTGTAGCTTCCAATTTTATTGTGTAGACTTTGCGGAAAATGTGTAAATCAACACATTTCTAATTCCTTGAAAGAAAATAATCTTTTAACCTTGAAAAGCCAAAACGAACGAAACCCTCATTTTGGAGAAAAACTACGCTACAGGGGTCGTTCTGACCAATGTGTTTGAGGTAAGGGGACAGGATTTACATGCTTTTCCCCTGTCTTTCTAGCCGAATTTTGACCGAGGGTTGAACTTAAAAAACCATTAAAAAACATATCAGAATGTGTAGATAAAACTGGTAAATGTGTTAACAACAAAGGGCAAATCTCTTCTTGGACGACCAAAAGTAGTCAACAGAATTGAAGAATGTGCTTAAAATCTAAAAAAAGATGGCTAATACAAGAAATACCTTAGTGAACAAAGAAAGCAAAACTTCTCAGAGATACCCAGCGAAGAAAAACGAAGAACAATGGACATTGATAAACATTGGTAAATCCCCCAAAAACAGGAGATTGACCGAAGACTTATGAAGAGGAGATTGACGGGAGTTCCTTTTGGGATTTTGGGGATTGGATGATTCTTAAGATGGTTTTGGCGTATTTTGGCATAGGTTCAGTTTGATTTTTGATGTGCAAAAAACACTTAAACAAATGGACCATAAACACTGAAGAGGTAACAAGCGTGACTGATAATCAGAAGAATATTGAGATTCTTAAAGAATGTACTGATGGACTCACCTTCAAGTCATTTGCGCATGTGATGATAACCGCTGGGATGATAACGAGCGCATATAAAGAACTCTATCCTAACGCAGGCAACCAAAGTTTTGAAGAAATGTGGTTGAACATTGTGATATTTAGAAGTAAGTAAAAAGGAATGTTTGTTTCATGGTTAAGAACGTAACAACTCATGAAAAGGGTTTAGCTTTCGAATTAAAACTCACGGAACTTTTCAAAAAGATGGGCTATGATGTCATCCACGATACAAAGAAAGTTGGAAGGTCAGGAGCAGAGCACCAGATAGACGTTTTGGTTGAATACAGATGTCCACTGCACACTTCTAAAGTGATTATCGAAGCGAAATGCTATGACCTACCCGTAGACAAGGACCGAATCATGAAACTGATACAGATAGTTGACGATTTGGGAGCAGACCGTGGAATCATTGTAACAACTAGCTACTTTACTCCTGAAGCCGTTATGACTGCTAGGGGACATAGTGTTGAATTATGGGATAGAGAACAACTTGCAAAGTTACTTGGAGAAATTGAAATAAGTGCTTCAGAAAAAGGATTAGCGACCGAAGTATCTGTTAAAGAACGTGTAGTCAAATTCAATTTGTCGATTCAAGATGCAGAGAGAATAGAGAAAAATACTTTAGAAGAACGTGCAAAAGGCGGTTTCTTAAGAACAGGAAAAATCAATGAAAAATTGGACTCTATCTCTCTACAGTATCTTCCCTATTATGAAGCGGAAATCCAAGCTACTATAAGCGAAACTGAAAAGACAGGTTTGATGAGTAAAAGAACGGTTCAGAAGATAATAACTGTTAGAGTAAGCCTTGATGCTAAAAACGGTGATATAACGATTGTCGCGGAAGAAGGCATATCCTCACCCTACCCATTTTTGAGGCTTCTTAGTGAAGAAGAAATTGGTGTTCTTAAGTGTATGAAAGAAGGAGATTGGCACAGTTCAAAAAGTATTAGTGGCATAGGTATCTCTGAAGGTAAAGCTAGAAAGATTCTGAGCAGGTTAACTTCTGTAGGTGCAGTCAAAACTGGAACAGGAAATAGAGGTGTAACATTATACAAACCTGTAGTAGCATTTCCAAATGACCCCCGTCTTCTCAAATCAATCTCTGATGGACTAACCATTCAGGAGATACCCCGAAAGGAAGGGGCATTCATTTCTCCAATGATAGAAGCAAGTGACATAGTGAAGCGGATTGAAGCCTATTGGAAGGCTAAAGTAAATACCGTTTCAGTGGTATACTATCCATTTTATGTCAGCAGTTTAGTAACTCAAGATGGGTCTAAGAGAATAGACCTGATTGATGCAATAAGTGGCAGACTAACAGAAGTATAGTTAAAAAAACTAAAAAGACAACCATTTCATAATCTCAGAGGACTTGAGGAATACATCATTTCAACAAAAACAAGAAGACTAACGAAAGTTACTGATGAAGAATATTTTAGTTTGCTAAAGAAAAATCAAACCCTCACACTAATTAAAACTATGATTGAGCAAAGCTTAAACAAGAAGAATCATGGCAAAATGTTCAACATAGTCACGGCAACATGGAATCCCATCTCAGGATGCTTATACAACTGTAACTATTGCTGGGCTAAAGACTTAGCAGTAACTAAGCTGAAGAATGCCAAAAGGTACTCGAAAGGCTTCAAACCCAGCTTAAACGAATCAGAGTTGAATGTCAGATTCGTCAAAGGAGACCTAATCTTTGTCTCTGACATGGGTGACATGTTCGCTGATTTCATACCCACTGAATGGATTGTCAAGGTCTTAGACCACATTAGACAGTTCCCAGAAGCAGACTTCCTCTTCATGACTAAGAACCCGAAAAGATACATTGAACTCTTACCGCAGATTCCAGAGAAAGCTATTCTGGGAGCAACAATTGAAACAAACATTGATGAAATAGTGCAAACAGACAAAGTTTCAGGTGCTCCTCTTCCAAGTGAAAGATATGAAGCTATGAAGGCTCTTGACTGGGACAGAAAAATAGTATCTATTGAACCAATTTTGGACTTTGAATTGAAGACCTTCATTAAATGGATAGAAGAAATTAACCCATTCATTGTTTATGTTGGCTATGACAATTATTGTCATAAGCTTAGAGAACCCACGCTAAAGCAAACAACCGAGCTTCTAAACAAGCTTCCAGAGACTTCACTAGTGATAAGGAAAGCCATTAGACCAGCATGGTTCGAAGATAACCAACTCATCACAGGGAAGAAGAATGAGCACAAAACATGAATCAGAACTGTTAGAGAGAAAAGTCAGAAGCTTAGTTATTGAAGACGATGGAACAGACACTTTAGTGTTTAACAAAGGACACGAACGGACAGTGGCTAAACTACTTCTACTCGGTCAATGGGCTGATTTATACTCAAAAATCATTAATAAAAACTTCCAAAGTCACAACTACAGGTTTGTCGATTTACTTGCTGGTGCTGGAAAAACAAGAATCGAAGAAGTCAAAGGAAAACTAATCAAAGGGTCTGTTTTCGCAGTTGACACATTCGCTGAAATGTATCCATTCTCCAAGTATGTGCTTGTAGAGAACAACCGAGAAAAAAATGAAGCATTAAAGATAAGAACAAGCGTTTTCGGGGAAAAGTGTGAAATCCTCAAAAAAGACTGCAATTTAGTCGCTGAAGAAATATTCGCTAATTATCCATATCACAATCTGGTCTTCATAGACAACGAAGGCTTCGATGCAGAGTGGAAAACACTCGAAACAGTGATGAAAGCAAAGGCTGACATAATAATTAATTATCCTACTGCAATGTTCAGAAGAGTCCCATCCGTATCGGAAGAAAAACTCAACAGATTCTTCGGAGACGAATCATGGCGTATTGCAAAGTATGCCAGAAAGCAATCTCTTGAAATCTACATGGAGAAACTAAAGAAAGCCTATGAGAAAATCAAATATGAAACCACTGGTAGGCATATGCCAGCTTATGTGAATAATATTCGGCTAGGAAATGACACTTACTTCTACGACATAATACTGGTCTCCAAGCAAGGACCATATACCCATTACTGGGAAGACCTCAGAGATGAATTCCATAAGAAAAGCTGTGATAAACTCTTAGATTTCATCAACAACAAGACCTCAAAACTGGAATGTTTTGCAGGATTCAATCAGAAAATTCAAAAACTCGGTGATAAACCAAAAAAGACTAAAGAACCCCAGAAAGACCATGACACAACGCTAGAAACGTATTTTCCCAGCCAACATCATTCACAATAGAAAAAGAATGTTTGATGGAAAAGCGGTCTTACTTTCTAGGTCTATTACTCTTGGCCCTTCAATTCGCTGGATAACTGTCAAAGGCAAGAAACAGATTCAAGGAATTTCTGTTTTATTGTCACGTAGAGCTAACCACCGTTTAAACTCTAGTCCAGTACACTTGCCTTTTCCCATCCAATTGTCACCGTACTTCTCATTCAGCTTTTCATCGTATGATTTAAAAGTCTCTGCTTCACTTACTTCTACGCTATCTTTTTTCTTCAATTATTTAGCTCCGTTTGACTCTTATGCGAGTCTTAAAGTTAAGTTTAACTGGTAAACTTTGAAAAGAAGTCTCTAATGTCGATAAGACTAATCTCGATAGTCTATATAACAAAGCTCAATAACATGAAATGCACACGAATGAATTTATGCTTAGAAAAGCTTTAGTATCGATTATCTTGGCAATTTTCTTGCTTGCAACAATTACTCCATCATTGGCACAAAACAACGTTGACTCCGCAACGATACACCAAAAAGCAGTGCAATATCTCGTAAACAATTACAATTCAAAGATAGGTCTGATTCCAGAAACTAATAATTCGCCTACCTACTGGTTAGTTTCAGACAATCTATTAGCATACTACGCATTAAGAAATGACGACCCAACAATAAGCAATGAAATCGCTGCTACTCTGAAGAACTATGTCAACAGCAATAATCTACCCCACGACTCAAACGGTCTCCCAATCTCCTACAAGCATGAAGCTTTAATCGGTGATGTCCTTCCTGATGTTTTCCGTAATTCTTCACAATCAAACGGTTCCTCCTTAATCAACGGTTCAAACTACTCAATAGTTACAGAGGTAGATAACTACACCCAAATGAATGACTGGACAAGTTATGCAGACCTGTTAGCTTTGAGAGGAATATCTCTATTCAATCAAGGAAACATTAGTGGAGCAACAGACAACTACAATGCAATGATTAAGATGTGGGATGGAAACGGATTTGCTGATAAACCATTTCTTAACCCAAACAGCCAATCTTATCATATATATCAAACGTACAAGATAGGATTAGCGCTTATTCTCTCAAATGACCTCAACATCGTAAATGCATCAGTCAATAACAGGGTTGAAAATATTATCGCATCTTTGCAACAGAGCAATGGTGGAGTAATAACTGGTTATGTTTTAGTTAATGGTTCAATTGTGCCTTCGGTCTCGGCTACTGCTAACACAGAGACAACAGCAATAATCGCATTGGCAAATGTGAAGGATAACTATCCTTTTCCAAGTGGGAATCCAACTCAAGAAGTAGTGATAGTCTCATTTACAGTCGCTTGTATATCTTTTACAATTGTTTACTTGGTTAGGAAAGTGCAAATCATTGCCAAGACTAAAACTAAAAGGTAAGATTTCAAAGGAAAAAGCAGAAAAAGTAAGCAATTCCCTTGCTATTCTACTTACTCTTGTAGTTTGTTCTTTCTTCATAATCGTTATTGGCGTGTATGAAGGGTGGCTCTCTCAAGAACTCTGGGTGCTTTTTTTGTCCTTCTTTGGTTTATTCAGCTATTTATTCTATCGCATGTTAAACAGAACTCTTTTCAAACGTCTATTCGGTTGCATGTTGGTGTGTATACTTTTTGCAACACCAGTTTACGGTATTTCTGCTACTGTTCAAGACAGAACCATAGCTCAAAATCTTCAAAACCCGAACGAGATTCAATACTTTAAGACCTTGCTGGGAAAAAGCTACAACTATACTGAACTCATCGTTTGGGAAAACCAAAATTTGATTTTCTATAACAAATCAGACCTTCAAAGAAACAGCGACCCCCTAAAAATCTACCAGTACGGCAAAGGAATGTGCATAGAATTCGCTATATTATACGCTGAACTCTGCATCTCACAAGGATACAGATGCCGAATAGTTGATAACATTTTCAACGACCATGCGTTTAATGAGGTCTTATTAACTAATGGCACATGGATTCGTGTCGATGCATCACTAAACTCCACAGGCTCTAGAGCAGTAGGTTATCCGATGTTTTTTGTGAAGGAGAAAGGTTGGGGAGCACCGATACTGTCACTTGCTTTTGAGAACTCTTCAATTGTGGATGTGACAAGCACTTATAGAAACGATGGATTCGACCTTTTCTCGCCTATAGTAATCGTCATACTTGTTGCTTCGTTTGCACTTTGCATTATCGCAATTACAAATTTTCTCATATTGCCAATAAACAGCAAATCGAAAAGCCAAAAAGTCAATATCCAGTCATTAATTGATAATACCGCGTTTCAGAATTTCTGTTATTTCTGATGCCTTGCCAAACTGCGATGCATACACCTACAAATAAGCTAACAATCAATATTATGGTAATCAGAAGAGAAGAGTTAGCAACCTCTCTGCTAACAAAACTAATCGCTCCGTAGAATAGAATGATGCCAAAAATGCTTCCAGCTACATGTCCTATCGCGTATTGAGTGTGAAGTAGGCAAGAGATAACGTTTCTTGCAAAATCCATCAAGAAAAATAGGGATATAACCCAAGTTAGGTTCGGAGAACCTGTTGCTGAGTTAATTGCAATGGCAGAAGCAACAAGTATGCTGATGACCAACTCGAATATTGGAGCTAATAATCCCTCTGCGAACCCTATTACGATTGGTGGAGTCCTATTGTCTATGGACATAAATTTCATGTATAGTCAATTTCACGTGTAATTGACCCAGCATTATCTGAATTGACATTTAATAGAAATCTACAGGTCGAATTCAAGTTGCCATCTTTAACTTCAAACTTGAAAATATAACTGGAACCTGAACCAAGTATACCTAACGTAAAATTGTCTTTCACAACTTGTAAAAGATTCGAAGGTAATGGACTATTAACATAAACATAAGTGGAGAGGACTGAACAATTGCCTGAAGGCTCTGCCTCAGCACTAACCTAACATTGTTAGCGGTAGCTTTACCTGAATTCAGGACTTGATAAGTAACATTAAAAATATCGTATGGTGGTGCACTTTCGAAAGGCGGAAGAGAACTTTCTGGTGGTGCAGTTTCATTCGGGCTGACCACCACTGTTCGTACTGTGTTTGACCACATTTCGTATCCTTCATTAGGATATTCACCAACCTCAAGCTTAGGATTTGGCAAGTTTAGAATTACGTTATAGGAACTCAAGCAAATGACTACTATACTAAGAATTATAGGAGTAATCTTGTAGAAGTCCCTTCTATTTGAAGACATTGAGGTCACTAAAAGATTACTCAGTTTCAAATAATAAATAATATCGACATAATTATGTTCAAAGAATGTAAAAATTCAGCATTCAAGAAAAGAATTTGTATACCGACATGGCACATCAAGACCAAGAAAGTAGACTATCATCTGAGATAAGTCAGTTAAAGAAAGAGAACGAAGAACTCAGCAAAATCAAGCAACTGGAACAGGAAAACAAAGACTTTAGAGGATACATTGATTATCTAAAGTCATGAAAAATAGCGTATTCTACAACAAAGCATTAACTTTCTCATCTATGAAAAGGCTTAAGACTTGATTAGACGAGATAGCAATGCAGATAGGAAATGGAAAGACCGCCTCAGCACGTTACAGAAACGGAAAGCATCAAAATTTTTGACCAAGCTATTCCTTCTGAATGGATAAATCGTACAATTAATCTCGACTACGGTTTAGACAAGTCAGTAGAAGTAACGGAAAACGGAAAACTAACAGGAAAGGAACTACTGGTTCAACTAAAAGGAACAAACACTATCAACATAACCGATGGTTGTGTATCATATCCTCTTGAGGTTAAAAACCTCAAATATTATCTTCAAAGAGACCTTCCTGTAGTTCTAACTGTTGTTGAGGTAACATCAAGAAAGTGCTATTGGCTTTTCATTCAGCAATACATTTTCGAAGTCCTTGATGAATCCAATCCTAACTGGACAAGTCAAGGAACTGTAACTGTCAAAATCCCAGTATCAAATGACATTGCATCAACATTACCTCAGTTGAAAGATGTAGCACTTGGTGGTTCAACATACATCCTATCTAAAAGACTTGACAAAATACCGATTGAACATTTGGAACATTGGAAAGATAACAGTGAAGCAATATCAAAACTAATGCAAGTAGATAAAAAGCTGTTGGACAAGCAGTTCCAAATAAAATTTGACGTTGCCTATCGTCTTCAGAAAGAAAACAGCTATGAACAATCATTTAAACTATTATTGAAAATTGCAGAACAAGCTAAGTCTCAAGATGATACATCAACTCAAATTAAAGCCATTTTGGTTGCAGTTTATTCCCTAAATCCTCTTGGCGATAGTGAACAGATTGTGGAACTTCTAGAATCAATAGGAGAACTTGTACAGAAGTCAGGAGACCTCTCATTCGAATTGATGTGGCGAAGTGAATACTTAGAAACTATCTTTGCAACACTGATAAAGAAATTGAACTCAACACGAATGATGTTTGCTGTCGCCACACATGCTCCTCAAGGAACAATGGCACCATTTCTTGGAGTAGAAATCGGCAAAATAATCAGCGGTCTCTATGAAGTTGAAAATGACTTCATTAATTTGCTAGAGAGAGCTAATCAAAACAAAGAAATCACCATCTACTTGGATTTACTAAGACGACTCTCGAAAATGCAGTTCATATGGTGTTACAACAACAGTCTCGAAGGCAATCCAACAATTATCTTTTCCCAAATTGACTCAATAAAGAAAACGCTCCTCTCAGCTTTGGAACTCGCAACACAAATGTCTTTGGATATTGAGTTTGAAATTTTCCTTGACCTTGCCAATATTTGCAATTCTGTGGAAGATAACGAATCTCGTGACAAATATTTGAAGTCTGCAATGGAATTAGCGAAAAAACTCGACCATAAAGGATTCCAAAGTGCGGTACAATCAACTCAGGAGCGTCTGAAGAAGTCTTACAGCATACCTACTATGATTAAGGCTAAGGGTACAAGAGTGAACACCGAAGAAGATATCACCGATGAAGAAGAAGAGAAAGTGGCTAAAAAGCTTCTGGAAATAGGTGGAATAGACATCAAAGGCAATGATGAACTCGCCAAAATAGCAAGAATAGGTCTTAAAGACAGAAATCCTGAACGGGTTCTCAAATACTGCGAAAATCTCCACACGGAAGTAGTCAACTGGGGACCTATTTGGGAAATGGTGGGGTTACTACCAACGGGGATGAAGATACTCTTTTGCGAAAAGAAAGGTGTCTCTATCATGGGATTTGAGTTAGACATCCTCTTGGAAGACATGAAGAAGGACTGCTGTGCATCTTGCAGTGACTTATGTCCCAGACCAGCAGACTGGAAATGGACTCATGAATGGCATAAATCAAGAGCTCAACCTTTGCTAATGAAGAAAACCATTCACAATTATCTGAGAAGTTGATTAGGGCCACTGAGTAAAACAACGAAAAAGTGTTGTTTGGAAGGCATAAACTCAGACTCAGAGTTTTTCCGACAAACCAAACCCTGGTTGTTTTCAATCAACATGGTATCAGCCACCATGCCCAAACTGTAAAAAATCCATTCTTTCATGGTTTTATCGGTTGAATTCCACTAGTGGTTTTTGGTTTAGCTTTGTATATATGGGAAAATCGTTCTAGTAGCGGAAATTCACCGATGAGCTTAAAAATTGATGGAGCAGAATCTGGGTCGGTGGTTGAAAATGGCAAAGAAGAATGACAAAAGCTTCAGAGTGGTTATTGACAAGCGAATAGTGAGGGTCTATGATAGCTTAGATGATACTTTCAGCTTTAAACATATCATGGAAAAAGCAAACATACCTAAAGAAGAGCAAAAAAGCATGTATGACCATCTTGAAAGAGTGGTATCATATGGGCTACTACACAAAACGAGCGAAAGCAACTGGTACAAAGAGTATAGAGGGGTTAATGCTTTTGAAAAGTGGCTAAGAGAATATTGTAGACAGGTCAAGGAGACAAATGTGAGCTAATTGCGCATCTTAAAAACGTAATTTCTTCCATAGGCTGATGACCGAGAATTTGAAAAAGTTGTCCCAACTAGGCCACCATTGTAGCCCGGGAGAAACCTATGCATATGCTCACATATACCATTTTTTTGAACCAAAGTTAGCAGAAGGGCTAAAGCCCACTATAATCTCGCACGAAAAACTCTTTTGCCAGGCGGTCAATTATTCTAAAGGCGATTCAAAATGGGGTGCACTCAAATGGATTTGGAAGAGAAGAAGTGGATTATTGTAAAATGTGTAGAAAAATTTTCAGAAGAAGACGATGAAAAGGATTATAATGATTTCTGCAGAACGTTCAGCAAAAAAGGTATTTTGAACGGTGTTGACATCGAGACAATTCGGAGCTTCCTTTATGTTTGGGGCAGAATGGGTCGAGTACTCGGTCAAGACAAATATAAAGGTTGGGAAAAAAGGGTTGAAACTCTTATAAGCTCAAAATGCAGTGAACTTGAAGAACTGAGAAAAACTGACCTAATGCAAATAAACATAAAACAGTACGAGAAAAAGATAAAAGAACATTATCGCTCCTTTGAAAGCATTTTAGGTCCAATTGGCGCCGTAAAAACCATGCATTTAGTTTGTCCCAAGTTCTTTCCATTGTGGGATAGAGCTATTGCGGCGGCCTTCAAAAACGAACGCTCTACAACAGGAAAAATAAAAGATTTCTCCGCTGAGGATTATTACGATTTCATGAATGACATAAAAGACCTTAAAGAAAAATATGGTTCCACAATATCAAGGTTAGCTGCAAAGCACAACTCATGCGAATTGAGAATAGTTGACCAGTTCGCCTGGTGGATTGCCCATAGACCCTTGTCATTACTTCATTAAATCATGCGCTCGATCTGAAGAGGGCTATTCAAATAGGGGTCAGAAGTTAGCAAGCTTAAATCGAGAAAGTCGCTACAGTCTAAGTTCCACCAGACTTTGGGTTCGGGACCCAACGGCCCCCTCTGCAGTCGTTGGCACTGCTAATGACTGATCAAAGATTGGAGATAGTTTATTCTGTCAAGAATACGTTGGTCTTGGAAGGTAATTATGCCATTTTGCCTGTTTCTGAGAAAATACTCATAGTAGTTTGATTTGTACATCGAATTTGCTATCTGGTAAATCGTTGGATATCTGCCCTTGTAAAACGTTGGCTTTGTTACAGTAGAGACGACAAAATCTACATCTTCACTTTGATTTTCCAAATTTGTTACCGAAGGCCATCTGATGGTAAGAAAACCTTTCGAACCCACAGCAGCTCTCTCCGTCTTCAAATTTGCACTCAGCAACTGGTGACCTGATAGTTTGTTTGCTACAAAGCTGGTCCATTCTTTCTCAAGCGATGTGTTGGTCTTCTTGTATGGATTAAATTTAATCGCTACTGCCCCCCAGAATGAAGAGAAACCGTCTGCAAAACCCTCTGCTTTACCCATTTCGCTAGCTTCTTTTTTAGATCATCAAATGAATCTATTTCAGCTGCTATCGGTATTATCCAGCCTTTTCCTAGACCGTAGTTTTTTGAATAGCATTTGTTTGAAAAAACCATTGTGTATGTATTATTTCGAGTACTGGATAGTCTGCCGTAACGGATCGGAAGATAAACCTGAAACTTGCTTTCAATATCCAAGTTTTTCTCCCGCCATCTTACTCGGTTTTCACTGTCATCCCAAAGAAGAGAACCAATGACAAGAACTCCTCCCTTCAATTTTTTAGACCTTCAAAATCCCATTTGATGTGCCTTCAAATAAATACATATTCTCGAGGTAAAGTTTCAAGAAAACCTGAGACATAGAAGCCAGTGCGCTTCGGGTTCAATCCCCAAGCTTCAATGGCGAGTTTCAGATGGTCGATCAATCGATTCAAGGCATATGAAAAGATCTTCTTTAGTTTGGAAGAGGATCCTGCTGCGATCAACAATTTTGACGAGCTCGCCTACTCTGCGCATCTCTTCATTAATGCGTCCCGCAGCAAACTGTCCAAAAAAATATAGTCCTGACAGGTCAGCGTCTCTTTTATTTACAATGGGAATTTAGGACTATTTAACTCCCAATTAGGTTGGCCGATATTATCGGAACTTTTTTAATTGTAAGAACGCTGGTTTACTTGACTATCTTGGAATCACATTTTGAAGCAACGCTGTTGGGTACATGCTGCAGACCACAAAGAGTTAGGAACATTTATGGTGCTTAGGAATGAAGATGATTGAAAGACTCATCTTCGATAAGCTCATCGAATGTTGACGCGGCGAGCTTCTATTATTGCTTCAGATCGTCTAATCTCGATGTCTGCCATTGCAGACTTGTATTCTTTTGACGCTTCGTAAATGACAGATTTGGCTAGAGATTCGGGGATATTGTCTGTAGAGATTCCAATCCTTTTGTTAGGCTTCCAAATAGATTTTGTAATTCCCAGTAGTCTGTTCTGATGCAGTCTTTCCTTCAATTTATTTTCCATTCTAATCGCTCCTTTTGCCTGGATATTGCTATAGCCGCAAAATTATGTAGGTATTTTCCACGAAATAATAAGTAAAAAAGAAGAGGCCGAATTTGGAAATAGGCTGTATTCAAGATTATTATGTCAAAAAGAGAAGCAAACCAGATTTAAAAGCATAATAATGATGACATATGCCCGATTACTTAAATTAGAGCCCGTGATAGCCTTATTCATTTTTGTTGATTTTTCATTACTTGCTGGTCGATTTGCCTTTTGACGATTTCTTTCTCGTAGAAAACCCTGATCTTCAGTATCTTGCCTCCACGGCCTCTTTCACCAGAAAAAACTCTGGCTTCAACTATGCCCCGCCGTTCCAGTTCAGCAATTGCCGTTCCACGTTGCCCTTTAGTACCATAAACGCTGTACTGTGGAATTTTTCCTTGTCTGACTATGTCCATCATCGTCTTCCAGCCTGACTTCTCCAGAGGCAACCTCCGATGCATGTAGTCATCGATGAAAGCTTTTGTCAAAAATGCAAAAGCCTTCCGAGCACCTTCATTCTTGAACTCAAATTCGAGCTGTGGATATGTTGTCAACGTTACTTGATCAGGTTTGCATGTTCTGAAATTTCCTGCGTTGTCAACATAGATCACCTGCGGTTTTATGTTGAAAGAACCAACGGCAGTAGCCTGCAAACTGACTTTTATCGATTCAACCTTAAGCGGATCGAGTCGTTTGCCTTTAATCTCCAGCGAATCTTCTTGGAGCAAATATTGTGATGGAAGGTCAACCACTTTGAACCCCGAGGGAACCAAACCAATAACTCTAACCAATAGCCCGAAGTTTTTGGCGACATTAACTAAGTCGAGTCGAACATCGAACTCTCTACCGACTTCAACCTCTTGTGGCATGGATAAGTTGGCTTGGATGTCAGTGTGTTCGAACCGATCCAAGCCCACAGCTTTTTCATATGTCGGAGGTGGCGTAGCAAAAGTGGAAGTTGTCGAAACCAATGAAGGAGCATGCAATATCTCATTTAGGGACAAAGCCAATTCTCGTTCCTGTCGTACTGTCTCCAGCAACGCGGAAACCTGATCTCTTTTTTCAAGATGCTCCGCCCTGGCGAATGACCCCGCAGAGGTTTGCAAAACCTTTTCTGCCATCGCATAGAGTCTTACTTTTTTCTCAGGATCTGCTTCTCTTTTAGCGTCGTCTATGTGTATATAAGCGTCAAAGAGCAGTTCGGTTGCCTCAGCATATTCCGACGCTTTTTCGAAGCCAGCTTTTAGGTAGTAATTAGCCGCGCTTTCTAAGTGATGAATAGTCTTATCGTGGAGTTCCCTATCGCGCGTATCAATAAATTCTGTTCCCGCAGCTAATGCCAAACAAAAGCGGCTGTGAGCCAACACAAGCATTTTTGTTTTCTCATTTAAGCTGAGTTCTTTCACCTCCTCAAAAAGGCGGGAAGCCCGCAAGTAACCTGTTAGCGATGCGTCTGCCTCGGCACTGGTCATTTCTTGCCACGCCTCAGAAAGCTTGGCTATTAGTTCGAATTCCTTTTTGTCTTTTGGTGATTCTATCATTTCTTGTGCTTTTTTGAAGCTGTCACTCGCTGAACCGTACTTTTGCGAGCTAGAATAGTGTTCTCCTTTCTTGTCAAGGATTTTTGCTTCTTCAATGTATGTTCTCGCTCTGCAATATTCAAGTCGTGGTTCGGTTGCGGTAACCATCTCTGTGATCGTCTGCTTTTCTCCCGGGTCCTCAGTTTTCCTGAGTTCTTTCCTGAGAGATTCTTTCGTCTTGATGAATCGCTGGGCAGCTTCTTCAAAAGCTTCGAGAGCTTCTTCGCTCTGCTCTTTTCTACTCAAATCCTCGGCGCACTCAAGTTGAGTCCAGGCACGGTAGTTTGGAGCTAAATATGCCCATCGTTTGGTGTTTTCATGCAGGGTTGCCGCTTTTTCGAAGTGCTCATAAGCGGAGCGGTATTCTTGCCGTTCGTGATAGAATCTTGCTTTCTCGATCTCGCTCCAAGCTTCCATGTAAATTGCGTAGTCTTGATAGAATTCTTTGAACTGCATTATTTTTTCGGATGCGCTCGCGTAATTCTTTGAGGCGATTTTGAAGTTTTCGGCGGCTTCTAAATGATCGCCAATTGTGTCTAGACTTCTTGCAACTTTCCAATAGCATTCAGCAACTCTGCTGTGCAGGGTCAGCTTTCGGTATGAATCAGCAGCTCCGACAAGAACCTTTACTGCTTCCTTCAAATAGTTATTGTCATTGGTTAAAATGTGAAGGTGAATTAGCAAGTCGCCGCAAGTATATTGATAGCCACCAAGAGCTGCAAAAAATGATAGCTCCCCCAAGTTTTCCCAGTACTGAATTTCCTTGATTGCTAGTTGTAGTGCTCGATTCTTATGAGAGACAGCGCTTTCAAGCATTTCTTTTCTACGCGGCATGTTTTCCTCAAGGTTGGACAGTTCCAGCTCTAGATCAGCCAAATAGTTCCATACAACGCCGGTGTCCCAATAGATGAAAGGATGAACCTGTTCGGAAATCTCTATATCCTTTTTCCTATGTTGAAGAGCACTTTCGAGAAGGCATTTTTTCCGTTCTCTGATGGTTTCCATTTTGGCAAGGGATGCTTGAGCTTTGCTAACTGCGTGATGTACATATTCAATGACCGTCGGATATCCAGCGTCTTCCGCTTCGTTTGTCGCCTCAGATTCATATGTTACAGCGCTTTCCAACAAATTACGCCGTTTCTTCAAATCAGTTTCCAAGTCGGCTACAAAAAAATTGTACTCAATAATAGGCGCCCCTGACCATAGCAGATCAGCCCTAGCACTAATGAAACACATTGGTGAGAACAGCCTTTTGACTTCTTCCGCGTACCTCAGAGCTTTTTGAAAGAGTTCACGCTTCTTATCGGGATTATCGGTCCTTATTGCCTTCCAGCCCGTAGCATATAAAAGCCAATCGAGCGCTATTCCCATCATAAACTTGTCTCTAGTTCTTTTCGCGTAATCGAAGGCTTTGCCATGGTTGGTCAGCATTTCATCCATGCTCCAGCCATATTCGTCACATTTTGCGCTGGGTATTCTGGAGAGTTCCAGAAAAGCCTCTTCTTCTGAGAGATCCTTGGCTTTTAACCAGAAATCTTGCCCAACTTTGCGCGCTTGTTCTTTTCCTTCCATTTCGGGAGCAAAGTAATAGCCAAATGCAGAACGATAAAAGGCAGTTCTTACGTAGGTCCTCGTCAACTCTCGTTTATCAGGCGTACGCGAAAGCAAATTGATCGCTCGCTCTCCAGCTTCAGTCGCTTCTTTGATAATCTTCCTTGCTGTTTGAAAATCCCACTCAGAGACAAATTCCAGAAAAGCGCTTAACGAAAGTTCATTGTAAGTCTTCGCATACTCTACGGAATTGTCCGATTCCTCGAAGGCTTTCAGAGCTTCTTTTGTTAGCTGCCAACATTCCTTAATTAATTTCTGCTTTTCCGCTGCCCCGGTGGCTAGCCAATGCCTTATGTAAGTAATCATTGCTTGGCAATGAACTAACCATGCCCTGCCTTTGTTTGCAGGCACCCTGCCGTAAAGCTCCATTGCCTTTTGATAGAATACATCAGCTTCGCCCATTAATTTCTTAAACTCGCTCGTGTCCTCAGCTTGCATAGCTGCCCTTACATACGCGAAACCAGCTAGTTTACATATCTCTCCTTGTCTCGAAAAATCCTGCTCAGACAAAGCATCTAAGGCTTTCAGGTAGAATTCAACAGCGCCTATCCAATCATAAACACTTTCTCGCTCTTCAGCGCAACTGATTATTCCGTTCACGCTTGAGGACATGCTCCCTAACCGGTGATATATTAGCCCGCAACTGGTTGAAAAGCTTTGCATCAAAGGCGCAAAACCAAATTAACTGGCTCATCGTAGAGCAAATTTCATCCAAGATTTGCAATAGAATATAAAATAGCCGCGCAATCCGATTTTTACTGGTAAAGCTCATGAAGCAAACTTCAATAGAAGTGGCATGAAAATATCTATGGTTAACCCAACGATTTTCATGGCAAATTGGGGCTAGGATCCCCCTTCCGGCGCGAGTACTACGATAAGAATTTGAAGAGAGGCGCAACCGTGTAATCCATGGAGTAGGGGCTCGTACCCGTTTGGGGCAAGTCGGTCCGACTTACGCCCGCTGTTTGAGAGAATAAACATAAAGAAACTAAGTATGCTGGAAAGGTTTTGAAATATAGGAATCATGCACAAAATGTGGTTAGAAAAGCCAATCAAAAGAAGCAAGAAATGCGCGCTGAAAATTCAGCAAACTCTTGACTCTATGCGACAGAAATAAATAACCCGCGAAAAAATATAGTGTTACAATCCCATAAGCTTACGACCCGAAATAGTTTGGGTCCCATAAGGTTACGACCCGAAAAAGGTTAAGTCCAGCGCGCGTGACTACTTCTTAAATTCCCCTATTGCTTCAGATACTAACCTCTGATTTGGTTTTGCTGATGTTGCTGATCTGAGCATATTAAGTTTTGACAGTCTTTCAGACGGAATAATTGTTCGTCACGTGGCTTCGATTTCGTCTGGGAGAAGGTTTTGCCATTCGGGTTCGATTTTGATTCTGTGAGCTTTCTCTTCGTATATGATGACGCCGTGTTTGGATAGGAACTGTGAGAGCTCGGTCAGTTTGTTTGTTTGCACCTCGATTTGGACTGATAGGTCGGTTAAGTCGTGCCATTCTCCGTCTTTGAGGATTTTGAAGAATTTTTCAATCGTCAAGAGTTTTCTTAGCTCAATATCAGCGGAAACGCATTTAAATCAAGTAGAACGTGTAATAGCGCCTTAACCTGTTTTTTTTCTGTACTTTTCGACCCTGTTTTTCTAGAAGAAATCCGGTGAATAACTAGTACTTTTGAGCTGTACCTGTGGACCCTACTTTTGGAGTATGCTCTTTGGTCTCTACTTAAGGTCCTACATGTTTTATAAAATTGGAATGCTATGCTTCTTGATTAGTGAAGACGGAATCTACAGTCCGCTCCGCTCCGAATCACGGGGGGATAGGACAGTGGTAACGAGAATGAATGCCGAAGTTCCAAAGGTTGAAGCGCAGAAAGTTAAAGAGGAGTGGAAGTTGCTTTGGCGAGACCGTATCGACGACAAGGTCCGCGCAGAAGGCATGGCGGATCGGAGTTTTTCGTTGTTGGCTGTAGAGCGGGGCACCGTGATTGTGGCCACCAGAGATTTTAAAGCGTTGAATCTGAAGGAGATTTTAAGTTCTTACAATGTTCAGAATATCGAGCGGGTTTTTGGTCCACATCCTTCAGAGGGCGGATGGAAAAAGTTTGCCAGCACAGTGTTAAACAAGCAGACTCGCGCTCAGAAATTTAGAGCTGAGATGTGGTGGCCTCAACGCCGTGGGAAAAACGCGCAGATTAAAAAAAGTGGCAGAGGTTGGCTCCACCTGTAGCCAAGAGCCCAAGTGGTTTTCGAAAATTTCTTTTCAGAGTTCTTCTTGGATAGTTGGTTTTTCAAAGTAATGCAGAGGTGTTTGTTCTGTCAGTTCCTTTTGGAAATGGAAAGAAAAAGAATCGAGGCAAATTGGATATTGTTGGCGAGATACTTGTTATTGCATCCGTGAAGGCGCGGAAGACCAGGATCATGTATCAGGCCAACTTGAGTTTTGTTCAAGTCGAACGGTACCTTCAAAGCCTATTGGAAAACGGTTTGGTTGAGTCTTTTGACGGCGCTTTCTATTTGATCACTCCTAAAGGAAAGGAGTTTCTTCAAACTCACACTGAATATCTAACGCGAACACGGCGACTAGGCGAACAAGTGGTCGAGACCGAGAAGAGCAGGCTGCATCTGGAAAGCATGTGCATGAACAACAAGAACCACCCTGAACAGTGTGTTGGCTAACAAAAAATGTGTTTTAGCGCACATGATTGTTTCTTAATTGGTGAAAAAGTGGCGACCGGAAAAATTCTGCGTATTCCTTCGATGCAGGTTATTATAGCTGCGTTGAACGAGGAAGAAGGCATAGGCCTCACTATAACCGAGCTTACCAAGACTTTAAAGTATCCTCGGATTTTGGTAGTTGATGGCAAAAGCACTGATCGAACCGTCGAGACTGCCAAGAACCTTGGCGCCGACGTAGTTTTCCAGGATGGACTTGGCAAAGGCGACGCGTTGGCGAAAGGCCTTAATCATTCGGATTTAACAGCTGATTACGTTGTCATCACAGACGCAGATTACACTTACCCTGCTGAATACGTTCCTTTGATGATTCGGATTTTAGAGGAGAACCCTGATGTGGGCATGGTCTGCGGAAACAGGTTTAACAATAGCTATCCGCTCAACGAGATGCATGACATACTTTACTTTGGAAACCGTATGATTGCTTTTATTCATAACTTACTAAACGGAGTTTCATTAAAGGATCCGTTGACAGGGTTGCGTGTCGTGCGTGCGGGAATTCTTAGAGACTGGAAGGTGAAATCCAAAGGCTTTGACGTCGAGGTAGAGCTTAATCATCATGTGGAACGAAAAGGTTTTCGCATCGAGGAAATTCCTATTTTATATCGAGCAAGATTAGGCGAGAAGAAACTGGGAATTAAGCATGGCTCTGAAATTTTGAGGCGCATAATATTGGAAACAGAGTATTAAACGCGGATTCTGAGCGGTTTAACACAAGTTTTTTCAGCGTGCAAGGACAGGCTCTTTCGGGGATTCTTGTGGATAGAGCTGATACTGCTACGGCTCGTTTATGCAGAAGTCTTTTAAGGGTTTGCAGTGAAAGATTGGGTTTACCGCTTGAGGAGAAGGGAAATAGAGACTTAAAGTCCAGTTAGGGTAGCTTCCGCTTCGCATCTGCCTTCGTCAGAAGGGGATTGGATAGCTGTGACTTTGATGTTTCATTTTAGCTTGCCCGTTTGCAAGGGTGGTTGTGTTGGGTAAGAATCGTGATCGTCTAAGCATCATGATTGCACGCGAGAAAGGAGTTTGATGAAATGAAAAGTGACGTAAAATTTCTAGTTTTGGCTGGCGGGAAAGGAGAGCGTTTATTTCCATTTTCTAGCGTAATTCCTAAATGTCTGATTCCTGTAGCTGGGAAACCTTGTGTGAGATGGATAATTGAAGATGCCCTCTCCCAAGGTTTTGATGACATTGTTTTATGCATAAACAAAAAGGATGAATTAAACTATAGGTATGAATTCAGGGATCTCGACATAAAGTTCAGCGTCAATTCTGAAACAAAAGGCACGGTTGACGAACTTTTATGTGCGCAAGGTAATGGCTTTATCACTGATACTTTCATTTTGAGATACGGCGACGACCTAACTGAAGTATCTTTTAAGGATCTTGTGAGTTTCCACAGGGCAAAGAAAGCTGCTGCAACACTTCCGTTTACCATGGAGCTTAAACTTCCAGTTGGAATTTTGAAAATAGGGAAAAACGGCGCAGTAAAAGATTTCATGGAAAAGCCTAAATTGGAAAAGCCTTCTTGGATCGGCATGGCAGTTTTTGAACCCAGAGTTATGAAATATTTTGAGCCCGGCGAAGACATTGCAAGCAATGGTATTCCTAAAATGTTAAAGGCAAAAGAACGAGTTTACTCTTTCGCTACTCAAAACAACTGGTACGATGTAGGAAACTTGGAGCACTTGCGAAGAGCTGATGCTTATTTTAGGGGAAAAACGAAGCGAAACGCCTTGGTATAGCTCTCTATTTTTTTATGGTTCTGTAAAATATTTTGGAAGGCTGCGAATCGCCCGTTTGCTTTAGACCTAAATATTTGCTTTCAATTTTAGTCTTAAAATTTTGTTTTGAACCTTCAACGTGTTATTTTTTTTTTGTCTTCTTTGTTTGTTTTAACAAAAACCGATTGTTGCGTCTTTGGACAAAAAGTAGTTTTTTTATCTGCCCAACTTAATGGAGTCCTAGACTTTATGCTGGAACAAGCATCGATCCCTGATGTAAGCGTCATTATACCTGCCTACTGTGAAGAAGAAACCATTGGCGAGGTCTTACAAAGAGTAGTCAACGTGAGCGGGTCCATGGGCAACGTGGAAATTATAGTTGTAGACGATGGCTCAACAGATCGCACTGGTGAAAAAGTTGCTGCGTTTCCCATAGTAAAGTATATTCGGCATGAACATAACATGGGCAAAGGCGCAGCAATACGCACTGGTATAAAAAGCTCGCATGGCCAGATTCTTGTAATTCAGGATGCAGATTTAGAATACCTGCCCGATTGTCTTCCATCTTTGGTGAAACCAATAGCCGATGGTTCAATGGACATAATCTACGGTACAAGGTTTAGAAGTAAACCTGAAGGGATGAGTATTGCTCACTTCTGGGGAAACCGCATTTTATCCATGGTTACGCGATTGATGTATAACGTAGAAATCACCGATATTATGACGGGGCAAAAAGCATTCAGACGGTCGGTTCTTGATTCTGTAAAGCTAAAAGAAAATGGCTTTGCCGTTGAGATTGAAATAACCTGCTTGGGTTTCAATCGTTCTCGAAGATTCACCGAGGTTCACATTCCATATTCTTACCGAAACTATGGCGTTTCCAAATTAGTATACTTTGACGGCGTTAAGAGTCTCGCCAAGCTGCTCGCCATTTTCTTTAGAACTGACGTTTCAAAGAGAAAGAGCCGCTTAAACTCCACTAATATTTCCTCAAAACCTGCGCATACACTCTCAACTGGCAGTAGCGAGCTACGGGAGACCTCTTGAAAAGATTCCAGGTCAACTTCCTTTGGAACTTTAAGTTGCTTTGTAAAGATTGAATGTTTTGAGGTTTTGTTGTAAATCTGTGTTTCACAAGTGACCGTTAAGCTCCCTATGTTGGCGGCTTAGAGAATTAAATAAAATTGCTCCCTTGAACAGCTCTGTCTAAAACCTAAACCAAACACTGACATCAACGTAAAGTAACATTTAGCTTGGGGGCAACAACAAATAAAAAAATGCTGTAAACTTTTCGTCGTTACTCTTTTCTTTTTCCTGGTGTTTGGCACCTGCCTTTACAGTGGGCATTATGTTTTTGCCCAAGCTGACCAAACTGCGTCGAAACTGCAAGCAGCCAACACTGCTATAGATGGAGCTTTCAATGCTGTTTTGGACGCTGAAAAAGCAGGCGCAAACGCTACTGGTTTACTGGTTCAACTAAATATTGCTGAAGGCGACTTGGCTCAAGCGGAGAACTCATACCGAACTGGAGATTCCAACGCAGCCGCAGCCCTAGCAGACAGCGCTCTCCCAATTGCACAAGAAGTAACAACCGCCGCTCAAAACGCCAAACAAACCGCTATTGTTTCTGGTCAAAACGCCTTTTGGCTCACCATTACGTATACCGTGATTGGTGCTTTTGATTTCGTTCTGGCTTTGTTTCTGGTTTGGTATTGGTTCAAGCGGAGTTATATCAAGAGTTATATAAAGCAAAACCCGAGTTGAACGACTAATGAAGCTTGGAGATTATAAAGTAATTTTCATCGCTGTGGGCTTAATTGGAGTTTTGCTCATTACAACTCCCGCGCTTTACAGTGCTATTCGCCTTCCAGGCGGAGAGCAGTTTTCTGAGCTTTATCTTTTAGGTCCAAACCAGATGGCTGAAAATTACCCATCTAACATTGCTGTCGGCCAGAATTACTCAGTTTATGTAAGTGTAGGAAACCAGTTGGGGTCTTCAGCTTACTATGTTTTGTATGTGAAGCTTGGTAATGAAACTGATCAAATGCCAAATGATACCCTTGGAACGCCGAGTTCTCTTCAGCCCTTATTTGAATATAGGTTTTCCATTCAAGATGGCCTGAATTGGGAAAGTCTCTTGAATTTTTCAGTTTCTAGCGCTTCAATCTCAGGAAATAATTCACAGATAAACACTTTACAATTAAACAATGTGGATTTTAATGTGGATAAGCCCGCGATGTGGGATTCAAATAGATCCACATTCGCATATCAACTACTCTTTGAATTGTGGAGATACAACCTCCAATCTAATTCGATCCAGTTTGACAGCCGTTTTGATGACCTTCAACTGAATCTTACAAGAAATTCATAAGCCCTATTTGTTGCTAACTCTAATCTCAAATGTAGCACAGCAATATTCAATGGTCATTCGGTTAAGCAATGTTCCGGGTCAACCTGAATTTTCAAGTCGTTTAAATATTTATTCCTGAGTATTTTATATCTGGTTTAAAGAAAGCTAAAGGTGAAGCTATATCGAACTTGTTGTAGAAATTTTTGCAATTATTCTTTCTATTCAAGTGGCCGAGTTTATTCTTTTTAATATGTTTGCCTTCTGGGCGTCAAGACGAACTTCTGGCATTTCAAAAGCGGAAACATCATCTTTCAAGATAGCTCTCGTTATACCTTGTTATAATGAAGAGCGGGTAATTATCGAAAAACTTGATAACTCTTTTAATGCTCTTTCATTCAACAACGAATCGAACGTATATGTTTTAGATGATAGCAGTACTGACAATACTTTCGGGTTAGCCGAAGAATACCATCGCAATCATAACTTAGAGAATTTGTTTGTTTGGAAAAGTCTTGCCGGCAAGGGAAAGGGAAAAGCCCTTAACTGGATATTTGATAAGCTTAACGCAGATATTATCGTGGTCACTGATGCAGATGCGTTGCTCCAAGAAAATTCAATTTGTAAATTGATTTCAAATTTTAATGATCCATCTGTGGGGGCAGTCACTGGAAAACTGGTAACAAGAGGACGAAGTAACACAATGCAGAAAGAAGAAGAAATGTACCGAAACTTAACCGAAATGTGGCGAAAAGCGGAGTCTAACCTGGATTCGTGTTCAGTTTTTAACGGACCGCTGATGGCAATCAGAGGCGAACTGGTTCAACGGTTTAAAATTGATACAAACACGAACTGCGACGATATTTGCATAGCCTACAAAGTAAGACGATTAGGATATAGAGCAGTATATGAACCCAACGCATTAGTGTCTGAGTACATTAGCAAATCAGCTGTTGTGCGGGCGAGGCAAGAGATCCGTCGAGGTAGAGGCTTGACTAGCAGAGTCATGCAGAATATCGGTGTGTTAGGTCGTTTTGGATATTTTGGAAAAATAATATATCCTTTTTCATTATATAATTATATAATCTCGCCATTTTTTACAGTTATACTTCTTATTCTCCTTCCATTTGTAATGGTGAAGTACTGGTTTTTGTTATTATTATTGCTCTTCTTATTAATTCCAAAAGTAAGAATAGCGGTTTTCGGCTACTTGTACAGAGAACTGAGTCTATTCATTGCATTGTTTACTCCGAGCAAGATAAGCTGGAAAACCCAGCGCGGCCCGTAAATTCGAAAACGTCTAAAATATGAAGGGTGCTGCTTCGGCAATTTGTGATTTACTAACCCTGCTACTATTATTGGAGGCTTATTGAGTGTGTGGTATTAACGGGTTCAATTTCGTTGATAAACATCGAGCGGAAGTTATGAATAAAGCAATAAAGCACAGGGGTCCAGATGATGAAGGTGTTTTTGCTGATGAAAACGTAACTCTGGGACATGTTCGACTTGCCATTATAGATTTAAGTAAAGCTGGACACCAACCGATGGTGTATGAGCATAATGGCAAATCATCGATAATTGTTTTCAACGGGGAAATCTATAATTTCGAGACCATAAGAAAAGATTTGGAAAGCAAAGGATACACTTTCAATTCAAGAACAGACACAGAGGTTATATTGGCAAGCTATTTAGAATGGGGTTTCGATTGTGTAAATCATTTTAATGGAATGTGGGCATTCGTTATTTTTGATCGCAGTAAAATAATTCTTTTCTGCTCTAGAGATAGATTAGGAGTTAAACCCTTCCATTATTTTCTTGATCAAGGCAAATTTATTTTCAGTTCAGAATTAAAAGGAATATTAACTCATGATAATCTTTCCTTGAATAGGAAAGAAAATATTAACGTAGACGCATTGAATCTTTATTTTACGTTGGGCTTTATTCCATCTCCATATACCATTTACAATAATGTGTACAAACTTGAAGCTCGGCAGAACCTAGTTTTTGATCTCAAAACTAAAAAGACCGAAAAATGGTACTATTACAAAATTCCAAAATACGAGCCTGAGTATAACTCCAAAAAACTTATTGAAGAAGGCAGGGAACTGCTGAAGAATGCGGTTAGACTGCGCATGATTGCTGATGTGCCGATTGGTGCTTTCTTAAGTGGAGGACTAGATTCGACTACGACAGTAGGAACCATGAGTGAATTTACAAATGTCAAAAATCTTCATACTTTCTCAATAGGCTTTGAAGGAAAATATGATGAAACGCCATTCATCAATATTGCCAAGGGCTATTTTCATAGTAAACATCATCATAGTTATTTTGTACAAGATGATTTTGAAAAACTAATTGATACATATGCGTTTATTTTTGATGAACCGCTCGCTGATTACTCAGCATTTCCCACATTAACACTTAGCAAGATGGCCCGAGAACACGTTACTGTAGCGCTAAGCGGTGACGGCGGTGACGAAATGTTCGGCGGATATCCTGTCTATTTGATCGGATACAGAATGCAAATGATTCGGAAAATCCCACGATCCTTGAGAGTTCTTTTATCGAAAATCCCTGCAAATGAAAACCTCAATGGATATGTTTCTTTATATCTGCTAAAAAAGGGTTTTCAAGTGTCACTTTATGATCCGACGCTTTTCTTTGCAAATGCCTTAGAGACTGACTTATTCCTTCCTAACATTTACAAAGAATGGACAAAGGACAAACTGAAAATATCTATGGAATCCGGTGCAGATAACTTTGCCGATGTTCTACGATTATATGATATGCTGTTTAATACTTTGCCTGATAATTACCTAGAAAAGGTGGATAGAGCTTCAATGGCTTACGCCTTAGAGGTTCGAAGCCCTTTTCTGGATTACCGATTCGCCGAATTCTCTCAGCGAATACCAACAGAGCTGCAAGTTGATCTATTCAAATCAAAAAAACTTTTGAAAGAGATAACGAAAGGCATTGTCCCAGATGAGATACGACATCGGGGCAAAAGGGGATTTGATCCCCCATTGCAAGATTGGATATTAGATGAAAGATATGCAACGTACTTGAAACAAAGTGCTGATCGTTTAAATGAAATAGACCCAGAATTATCCAAGTTTTTTAACGAAAAAGTTCTTAGAAAAAAGAACAAACTATACGGTCGCTACAAAATTAGGCTCTTTCTTTTTGGGGTCTGGTTTGAAAGATGGATAAACAAACGCGATTTAGAGTTGCCCGCTTAACTGCGGACTCACAACCTACCTTTTTCTTCCGAACTGATTGAAAATGTGAAAAATGGCTTACTGCTAGATACAAAGGATTACAGAAGGTTAATTTCAGCGAAAAAAAATTGAGTTGATTCATTATGGGCGATCCACATGTTTCAGTCGTAATTCCGACAAAGAATTCATCTAGCACTTTGAGCAATTGCCTGCAATCACTTGTTAGGCAAGAATATACGAATTTTGAAATTATTGTTGTCGATGGGCACTCCAAAGATAATACAATTGAAATTGCAAAGAAATATACAAATAAAGTCTTTTTTGAAGAAGGCGAAACTCGCGCCTCAGGATGTAACGTCGGAATCCAACATGCTCAAGGAGATATTATTGCATTTACTGATGATGATTGTGAAGTCCCAAAAGATTGGTTGACACAAATAGTGTCAAATTTTGAGGACGAGACTTTGGATGTCTTAGGCGGTTCAACAAAAACACCTGAAAAATCAAGTAAAATTGAAAAAGCATTCGGAGCAGTACAAAACGATTTATTATCGCTAACTAATTCATGGGAGAGCACGCGCGCTGCTTGTGACAATGTTATAGGGTGTAATTCAGCATATAGAAAGGCGACTCTTATCGATGCAGGCGGGTTTAACGAGAAACTACCCACGGCTGAGGAAACTGAATTACATTTCCGGTTAAAACAAGCAGGCAAACAGATACGGTATTTGGGCAGTCTATTTGTCGTGCATAACCGTCGATGCAGTGTTAGACAATATTGGAAGCAGCAATTCAGGTTTGGGGTAGGAACAGGAAAATGGGAACGTTCAAATTTGTCAGCGATTAAAGCAAGCAACTTTTTAGCCCAATTATTGATTTTTGGGTCCTTTGTATTTCTCCCTATTTTGGCTATCCTAGGCTTTCTGACGATTGTGGTTGGTATTCTATTGGTGGGTATATTTCTGCTTTTAGTTGTGTCTTTATATGCAAGTGTAAAAGAAGAACAGCTTTCTCTTTTCCCTTTTATCATTTTAGCTTCAATAATATGGAGCTATTCACAAGGTTTAGGTCAATTAAGGGGCTTTTTTAGTTAACACCTTGTTTCTCACCAAAATGGTCTCGTAACGCGATGGTCAATGAATTGGAAAGAGATAACAAGAAGGTAATAGAGCATTGAAGAATGCCCGTAAACTAGTATTTATTTTCTCAGTTTTTGCTTCATTTTTTTTGCTTTTTGGTTATCCTTTTTTTAGGATTAGCTATGCATTGTATTTTGAGCCTAATTCTGGGCCGCCTGATATTATTAGTATGCTCCCATGGTCTTATTGGCTTTTTACTGCTCTTATTCTGGCTTTAGTAATAATTCAAATTCTTTTTGCACAAAGTAAATTTGAGATCAAGCTAGAAAAGTTATTCCTGACTATTTTTGTACCTTGGATGATGTACGCCTCTCTACCCATAAGCCAGTTTCCATCAATTTATACGATTAATGATGCAGTTGTACATTTAGCCTATGCTGAAAACATAATTTTGAATGCTGGTGTGCACCTTCCGGCCACTGGGTATCTTCAGTTTCCAGGCACTTTCTATATGGTGGCTATTATTGGAAATCTTATTGGAGTAACTGGAGGAGCGTCACTTCTTGAGCTAGGAATTATTCTTAACACGATTTTTGTTTTGCTAATTTCTTTGTTTTTGTTGGTTATTGGTCAAAGAATATTGGGTTCCCGAAATGGGTTTATTCTGCCTATTCTTTATTTCCTTGTAAATACTGATTTTTTCACTCAATTTTGTCCTCAAAACTTTGCTCTAGTTCTTTACTTTATGGGCATTTTTGTGTTTCTGTTTTTAGGCGAAAGCTCCATTAAATCAAGATACGCAACCTATCTTCTTGTACTTATCAGCGCTATCATTTCAATGACGCATCCTATTACGAGCGTGTTTATGATTGCAACCTTTTTTGGGGTCTACTTAGGTCAAAAACTGTTTAAGAGAAAGATTGGCGTAACTATATCCATCCAATTTCTTTTGTTTATAGTTGGAATATTGATTGCTTGGTGGATTTTTTTCGCAACTGAAAATTTTGAAGCGCTAATAAACTCCTTCTCTTCTTTATTACAAGCTGGAATCCACTCACCGACAAGTTTACTTTTGCAACCACTTTCTACATTTTCCTCAAAGTCCCTTTCGCTTTTCACAAAAGGTTTTCAATTTTTTATGGCTGGGGCTGCTGTTGTTGGATTAATCTTTATCTGGTTCCGACGAAAAACAAAAGCAATTCCATTAGTGCTTTTTGAGTTTTTAATAGGTCTATTAATCGTAAGTGTTTTCCCAATTTTTCTTTTTAATGGTCTATGGGCAGATCGTCCTTTCCAATTTTTGTATTTTCCAATCTGCGCGTTAGCTATATTTGGTCTAGAAGGTGTTTCTGTTATCAGCAAAAAGATTCGGTTTACAAAACACTTGAGAACATTGGGAATTTGCTTACTTATTATAATTCTTCCTTTGGCATTTATCTATCATCACCAACTAGATTCAACTGAAAAGGTCCTCAGTTCGGACTTTTCTACTAGTAGGTTCTTATTAAAATTCACTCCTCTAGCTGTACCAATAGCTTTTCCATGGACTATAGGAGGATATGCTACGTATTTCTACCAGGATCCTGCAATTGCGAATATTCAAATAGCCCACCCGTCTAGCACTCTTACATCACCATATATCTTTATAGCATGGTTGAATAACCCTCAGGTGCTTGTTTTTTCAATTAAAGAAATTCGCTATTTTGAATATACTGGAACAATCTCCAGTGACTATGAACAGCGAATTTCTTATCTGAACGAGTCTACAGCTTGGGACAGAGTATATGACAACCGTTTTAATACTGTATATGTGTCATCAAGTTTGACAAATGCTACTGGTGCGTCAGGTTGAAGCGCCATCAATCTTATTCCTTAGTAATGGCATAATAATCGAACAGAATTTCAGTGTCCCCAGATTCTAATTCAGCCTCGCCAGATAACTTTGAACATACTCATGACTAGACACAAACTCGCGCGCGAAGTAAACATATGCGTCTATAAGTTTTTCAAAGTCATTTTTCTTAAAATATTCGCGATGGTGTTTAGTTTTAAACAAGTCCTTGCAATTGTCACGCGCACCAATACGCTTGGGACAAGGCTGTAAGAAAAGAACTTGAAATCATAGCTGAAAACATCTAACGATTTAGATGCAGTTTTGCAGCAAAAAGAAAAAACTTTGGAGTAAGAAATTGATGTTGTTTGATTTCCTTGCAGTAAACGATTGTTTATTTAATGAACAATCAATCTCGGGTTCTGGTGTTTCTTCGGGTGATTGTTTTGGGTGCGGCTTGTCGGGTGCTATTTCATTTTATTAGTCTCGATAAAATGTCGATAATAGTTAAAATGCCCTAGATAGCGGTCACTCGATCTGGATGGTTCTCGGTTGTTTTGCAGTTTCGGGGGTTCATGGGTAAATTCGGTTGCTGACAGTTTTCAATTAGTTAGTTTTATATTTATTCTTCAGCAATATTGTACTCCCATCTAAATCTAAGCATTAATTGGGTTACTGGGAGACATCAATATTGAAAATTGCTTATGCCCCTTCAAAGTCCAGAGACTTCGTTTCAAGAGGATTACACCATTTACCATTAATCAAATCTTTTGTAAAAAAAAGGGAAATAACGCGATTTGTTGGACTCGCTCGTAGTTCCGCAGAACGAAAACAAAATTTCATCGTCTTACATTCTGGATGGGCAAGGAAAACAAATTCATTCGACACTGAAAATGTCCTATCAAAACTTGCAAACATTGACAAAATAAATAGGACATATATTTTGCCAGGAGTTCTCCAAAGTAGCCACTGGAGTAGAATATACGAGTATCCATATGCAGCTTATCAACTCAGAGATACAAAAAAAGGCGGCAGAGTCTTGGATTGTGGTTGCGGGGTTAACTCATTCCAGTTTTACCTTGCGGAAAAAGGATTTGAAGTCCACTCCGTAGACCCTTACTTGCCATCTCTTGAGAAAGCTGCGAATATGAAAAAGCAGTTAGGATTATCCAATCTCAAACCCACCTTTGGAAGCATATTGAAACTCCCTTTTGCAGACTCATACTTTGATGGGGCGACATGTATTTCTGTTCTTGAGCACACACTGATTTCTTCTGAGAACTCCAAATTAATGCTTAAAGGTTCCATCAATGAAATGTTAAGAGTCCTGAGAAAAAACGCATTGCTCGTTTTAACTTTTGATGTGAACTTCGGAAAGGGACGGGGGCACCTCACGCTTGATGAATATGCCGAATTGTGTAGCATGTTAGGCATAGAAACTACGGCACTTCCTGAAGATAGATTGTTCTCTTCTGACACGAAGGAAGGTCTACTTATGGGTAAAGATTTTGCGGTTTACTCCGTTACTTTGGCTAAGACTTAAAACTAAAATATTTAACCAATTCTTCTATCTTTTGTTGCTTCGCTAAGTCTGTAAGTCTGTAGATAGTTATTCCTTTCCTATTTTTGCTCTAATTTTTTGCCAATTATGTGACTCCCACACCGCCTTTCCCACCACCCGAGCGCGCTGGCTTGTCCTTAATTGGTGTAAAGTGGTGATGAGTCTTATTTTCGGATTTGGGAACAAATTTGAGGCGCACAATCCCTCCTCGTTTTTTTGCAGTGGCCGCCCTTCTCAAACCTGCAAACGCGCCTTAAGCGACTAAACGGCAAGGCCACCAGTTCAACACGCGGATCTTGAAGGGCGAGAGAGACCTGTTTCGTGGTCCTGGACGGCGCATGATAGGCAAATTTTGGTCTTCCGAAACTGTTTGCGGTTGTTTTTTCCCTAACAATGAGACCTTGAGCCATTAGACGCTTGAGATGCTGCTGCAGAGTGTTGTGGCTAAACCCCACTTCGACCAGAAGCGCAGTGAACCCTCTTGGTTTGCCGTCCTTGAGCGTTGCCAAAATGCGTTCGTCAAAAAAAATCCATTACAGGCTCCAATATGAAAAATCAGACTTATAACCATTTTTAACCATTTTCGGGACAAGGCAGTGCGCGGCAAAGTAAATAAATTGACCAATGTGTGTTACGAGTTACATCTTAATGGTTTAGGAGGGAATATGTGACCAGAAGCGTGGAAGTTAAAAAGGTTAACATAGAATTGCATAGGAACACTGCTCATATCTTCGAAGAGGAGAATATTGAACTTTTCAATGCATTTGAACAACGTAGCTTAACTGAAAGACTTGAAAAAAGTATAGAAACTTGCAAAAGGCGGAGAATTTGTTGCGATCTTGCATGTGGTACTGGAAACTTACTTGAAAAGGAGGTATTTTGGTTTGAACAAGTCGTGGGTCTTGACTTGTCAAGAGAGATGTTAAAGATCTGCAAGGCAAAAGGTTTAGGCGAGAAAGTCCATTTCCTGTTGGCTGATGCAGAGAACTTGCCTTTCCGAGACGATGTTTTCGATATTGTGACTATGCATGCTGCATTACACCACATTCCTTCGCCATCAACATGTTTTAAGGAAATATTTCGGGTCTTGCCTGAAGAAGGCATCATGTACATTGATCATGAATCAAACTCGAGACATATGAGGAGACCCTTTGAGAAAGTTCAAGGAATCCTTGGTATTATGGTAAGGGTTCATGATAGAAAGCACAATTTGACGGGACCCAAAGCTACACGAGCGCTTTCCTTAAATGGCTTAGTATTAACAAAGCCAGGTTTGGACGGGCGGATACTTCAACATTTTTTTAACAGTCAATTAGGTAAAAACCCGATAACCCCTACAGAGTACGCAATGGCAGATGTTCATTGCGCGAAAGGTTTCTTCCCTCGATATTTCCGAAAACAGCTTAAATCGGTGGGGTTCAATGAGGCGAAAACCACGTATCATAATATATTTTCATCTTATTTCTCTATATTGCCTGTCCCGCTTAATGAACTATCCTTGGTAGATAACTTGCTTGACAATCTGCCATTAATCCGAAACTTTTCAACTCATATTTGCATCTGGGCGAAAAAATAAGGCTGCTTTTTTTGGAATCTTGGCTGAATCATGAAAGAATTTAAAAATCTTGAATACCTTTACAATTTCTCAATTGGTTTACAAAAGGTTAAAAATGGCAAAACGGCAAATTTGCGATCATATTTTAATGTAATCAAACATTGCCTATGTTCCTCGGAGATGATTAATTGAAAATACTATTCTCGGCTCTTGGCGGAATCTATCCGTTTGTTATTGGTGGGCCTCAAGTAGTAGCATACAATTTAGTCAAACAGTTCGACAGAAAAGGGATTGATGTTGATTTTGTCTTCGGGATCTCGAAGGAGCAATTCAAAAAAGTTCCAGATATGAATACCTTTCTTGAACTGTCAGAAAACGTCAAACTTACCCCATTAATTAAGAATCAGTGGTTACCCAGTTCATATAACATGCCTCCAGACTTAAAGTTCATAAGCGATTCACTAAAACTAACCAGAAAAATAAATAATGATGTTGACATAATCCACTTTCACTATGTTCCGGACACCAAAGATCTTCTATTGCTTTTTTTGTCTCGTCTAAAGAAAATACCTTGCATATACCGTTCAGCAGGTTGGCTAACCTATGAAGCATATACAAAAGCCAACAACAGGTCGATTTATTTTGATTACTTCTCATATAGGTTTCTGTCTAGGTACTTCGACGGAATTGCAACGAATTCGAGCTACCTGAAGAGAAAAATTATGCTAGAAGGTATAAACGAGGAAAGAATAGAACCCATTCCTAACGGTGTTGATGTTGCCCGGTTCAAAAACGCCAAGAAAATTTTCCTGCCCGGCGATCCTGCATTACTATTTGTTGGGAGACTTGTCCCAATAAAGGGAGTTGAGGTGCTTGTTCGAAGCATGAATATAATCTGTAAAGAGTTGCCATATGCGGTATTACATTTGGTTGGTGATGGACCATCAATGAATACGTTGACAACAATTGTTCAATCCAATAATCTTCAGAAAAATGTCGTTTTCCATGGAAATATCACACGAGAACTACCTTCTTTTTATGCCTCTGCTCACATATGCATTTTTCCTTCACTTTATGAACCTTTTGGCATAATCAATATTGAGGCAATGGCGGCTGGAAAGCCAATAATTACAACAAACAGAGGCGGAGTGTCCGAGAACATTAAGCATCTTGAGAATGGCCTCGTTCTTGAACCTACAGAGAAAGATATAGCAGCAGGAGTCATAAAATTATGGAATAATAAAGATCTAATGAAGACTATGATAAGAAACAATTCGAAAAAGGCCAAAGATTTTGATTGGTCTAAAACTGCAGATCGATACGTCGATTTTTATCAACGAATCATAGAGCGTGGGTGTCAAAATCGAAAGCCATTGCCTTAGGATAAATCACAATTCAAAGTGAAATCAAAACAATCCAATCAAATACTACAACTCCAAATCATCGCTATAAAGGTAAAAGTGTTAATAATTTAAGTTGTTTGCTTCCAGCTTTTTTGTTTAGCTAAGCGCGTTACTCAGCCTTCGCAATATTGTTCCCAGATTTGTCCTGTTGCGTCAAGTACTAATGTGCCATTCGCCCAATTTGGGTAATCAAGTAGGTCGCCGTCATTGCCTACAATCGTAATGGGGTCCACTGGATTGAACGCCCAATATTCTTGACCTATTTTGTATTGGGCAAATATTTGGAAAGTATCTTCTGTCCATTGAAGATATGCAGGTTCAAGGGTTGCATTATAACCGTTGTATTGTTGTGAACCCCATTCTATTGCAAGAACCGGATACTCAGCGGACAAAGCTAAAACGTCATTTTGCGTTAGATATGCTATCCACTCTTGTTTTGCCAAAGTATAATTGCCCGCCATATAATCATTTGCATAAGCCTCCCATCCCACGTCATATGCCAAATGTATGTCGTAGCAATAAACAATGTTGTTTTCTGGTAACGGTTGAGAGACCCAATCTGTCATAGTCTTCCCCCAATTCATTCCATAAACACCGATCAGTATGTTTGGGTTTATCGCTTGAATAGACTCAACTGCCAGATTCGCGGCGTTTCGCCAAATGTTGAAAAGGTATGTATCATTTGATGATTGAGCTTCCATTGGTTCGTTCATAATGTTTATCATGCTTACAGTTGGGTTATTCTCGTAACGTGTCACGTAAAAATCTAATAAACCAATCCAACTCACATTAGGATAAGGTGCGTCTCCAGGATACGGACTTATAATGGTGTTAAGAGGCGCATTTGGATTCTGCATTATTGTTAACATATCGTTAGGCCATGTTGTTGATATAGTATTTGGGTCGCCGTCATGTATGTCAAGAATTACACGAACATTATTTTGTGTGCACCAGTTTACAACTTGGTCAATCTCTGCAAAATATGCGTCATTAAATTGGTAGCAGTTTATGTCTAGCCGTATACTGTTGCCTCCGCATTGAGCAAGAAATGCTATTAAACTTTCATTCCAGTTGCCATCCATGTAATAATTCGGGTTTGTCCATCCCCAATCCAAAATAGCAATAGCTACACCTTCAAAATTAAAAATAGCGCCATTCGTAGTCTCGATTAGATTGCCATTTGTTTTAAGCCAAGTAAGGGAACCTCCTATCGTGCCAACGGCAGGAATAGTTTGCGACGCAGTTAGCAGTGTCTGTGCTTGAATTGCTGCTAAGGGCATCGTCATGGTAATAATGATTAGTAGCAATGCTAAAGCGCCATATCTCGAATGTATGCCTGTCACCGTCAAGCTGTGTAGTGTATATTAATACGTAATAAATACCTTTCTTGGCACTTGAATCACACGGTGACTTGAACTACACATCTACACAGAAGCAAAGAATCAATCAAAAATATTCCTCTTAATTTCAAAGATCATAGAACCCAAAACGGCAAATTCTTGGTCATAGTTTAATAGTTAAATATTGCAATAAGCGAGAAAATAGGTCCGCTACTAATGACTGAAGGTTCAACCTTACAAAATAAGGCAAATGATCAAATTAAACAGCTTATAGTAGAAATAATAAAGAGCCAAAAACCTGAAACTACGCAACAACTTAAATTGTTACAAGAAAAAACAAATTTGCCCTATGAGGAATTAAACAAGATCTTAATCCAACTTGAAAGTGAAGATATCATCTATTTTACTAAAAAAGAAACCTCCCTACCTCAAACTCTTCAAATGTATGTTTTATCAAGCAAAGCGGCTTGGTACTGGATAAGCATAGCCCTCAGTATTGTAACAGCGTTAACAGTTTTCATAATACCTGCTACGAGTTACCCCTTAGAGTATGTTCGTATAACAATAGGACTATTGTACGTATTATTTATTCCTGGCTACGTTTTTATAAAAATGGTTTTCCCCTCAAACCTCCCCATAAAAACTAACAGCGTAAACATGGACATGATTGAACGTATATCCCTAAGTGCAGGCATGAGCTTAGCTCTGTTACCTGTAGTGGGCTTAATTCTCAACTTTACTCCATGGGGAATACGGTTAATACCCATAACCGTCAGCTTGCTCGTGTTAACCATAGTTTTTGCAACAGCCGCTGTTATCCGCGAATATCAAACAAAGCCTTAATTCGTCAAATTCCGCGCTTGCTCTTGAACTATAAGGCGATTAACAAAACCTCCTGCACGGTGCGGGGTTTCACACGCCGCGAAAACGACCTCAGAGTAAAATGAAGAAACAAGACGGAAACAACAATGGAAACATTGTTGAATCAAACCAAAAGCTCCCCAGTAGGATAAATCCTAAAATCATAGCTACCGCTAGAGTCATCTTTAAAAGTGAATGTTTTCGTTAATAGAAAGCTATGAAGAAAACCTTCAGACCCATTTTCGTCATAAACGTCATTGGAGAAATGCTTTTCATATTTGGTTTGCTCGGTTGGTTCTACGGGGTGGCAACACAGATTACTCAGCCAGCATGGTTACCCACTCCTGTTTCTCACCTTTTTCCCTGGCTGAGATTAGACACCTTCACAGTTTTGTCATTTCTTGCCAGCGCACTTGGCTTCTTTGTTTGGCGACTTTCTTCAAAACTGTTACAATGCCCACACGATAATCAAAATAATTAAAACTGCTGACCGCGACAGACAGACTTAAATTTCGTACGATTAGCGCGAGAATTATGCATCTGCCATTAGGAAGCAACTTTGTCTCTGATAAGTGGAGCTTCTTGATTAAAGCAAATATTATAATAAATGGCAATCGTGATGTAGTGCCCTATCTTTTTGAATTTAGTTTCCTAGGCCTATCGCCGTGAAATTGAGTTTTTTGCTGAAGAGCTCAGGGTTATAGATTCTTCTGCCGTCGATGAGTATGGGTTGTCTCATGTTTTTTGTGAAGTCTTCAGGGGTGAGTTTTTTGAATTCATCCCATTCAGTTACTAGTATGGCGCAGTCTGCATTTTTAAGGCAGTTAACGGCTGTGGGGGCGTATTGGATTTTGTTTTGAAAGAGGGCTTTCGCGACGGCGACTGCTACTGGGTCGTAGGCAGTTACGTTGGCACCTTCCTTAAGCAGATGGTTTATTATGGGTATCACCCGGGCTTCTCTCATATCATCTGTGTCGGGTTTGAAGGCTAAGCCTAAGATAGCAATGTTTTTGCCTGCCAAGTTACCGAGTCGTTGTTTGCAGAACTCAATCGCTTTGAGAGGTTGATTGTGATTTACATTTTCAACAGATTCTAAAAGTTCAGGAGGGTAGTTGAAGGTTTTTGAGGAGGCGATGAGGGCTTTTACGTCTTTGGGAAAGCATGAGCCTCCGTAGCCCAAGCCTGCGTCTAGGAATTGTGGTCCTATGCGTTTGTCTAGTCCCATGGCTGTTGCTACAACTTTGACGTCTGCGCCTGGGATTTTTTCGCATATGTTAGCTATGGTGTTTATGAAGCTGATTTTTGTGGCTAGCATGGCGTTGCTGGCGTATTTTATGAGTTCAGCTGTGGAAAGTGTGGTCCGAATTATTGGAGGTAAATGAGCGCTATAGAAGTCTTTGTATAATTCTTCCAAGGCGTCGCCTGATCGTTTATCATGTGAACCTATGACTACGCGGTCGGCATTTATAGTGTCTTGGAATGCTGAGCCTTGTCGGAGAAATTCTGGGTTCATGCATAAACCGAAATCTGAACCACAGGTTTTTTTTGATTCTTTTTCGAGAATTGGTTTGACACCGTTTTGTGTTGTTCCAGGTACGACGGTGCTTTTGATTATGGTGACATGGTAGTGTTTCTTTTGTTTTAGCGCTTTGCCTATGTCATGTGCGGCTGATTTTATGCATTTGAGGTTTATGCTGCCGTCTGGTTTGCTCGGTGTACCAACTGTCACAAAAGTCAAGTCTGAATCACATACGACTTTTTCAGATTGGTTAACTAAGCATTTCAGTGTGCCTCTTTGAATACAGACCTTTAGCTTTTCTTGGAGATCAGGCTCATGGAAAGGGGGAATACCTTGGTTAATTTTTGCTGCCTTCTCAGCGTCAACATCCGAAGCGAGGACATCACAACCTCGGCTCGCAAATCCGACTGCTGTACATAAACCCACGTAACCTACGCCTATTACAGATACTTTATGTTGCTTTTTCAAAGGCAAATCCCTTAGATTAAATGCAATTTGAATTAAGGTACCTTAAATATATATTTGCTAAATAAGAAACCTTAAGGTAAGATGACGTTAATGATTCGCAAAGTTGTACTAGGAAGCGTTAGAGCTTTCGTACAACCAGTTTTGTAGGAGCATAAGTCTATGATGGACGACATAATACGCGAAGGCATTGAAAAAATAAAAAGCAACGTGAAAGGCGAGTCCTTCACGGAAAAGAAGGTGCTAGTAACGGGAGGAGCGGGTTTTATCGGCAGTTGGCTCTGCGATGTGCTAGTTGATTTTGGCGCTGATGTAACGGTTGTTGATGATTTATCAACTGGACGAATGAAAAACATTAACCATTCGATGAATAAACCCAAATTTAAATTCATAAAGGAGGATGTTTGTACGTTCAAAAGCCAAGAAAGGTTCGATTTCATTTTGCATATGGCTGGGCATGCGTCCCCTGATGAGTACCAGGCGCATCCAATTGAAACATTGCAGACTAGTTCCGTGGGTAGTGCTAATATGGCTGACTTGGCTAGGAAGAACGATGCTACTTTACTGTTTGCTTCGACTTCGGAGGTTTATGGAGATGCAGAAATTGTACCTACACCCGAGACATACTGGGGAACAGTCAATCCGATTGGTCCACGGTCTTGTTATGATGAGGGAAAACGGTTTGCAGAAGCATTGTTTATGGCATATCATGAGCAATATGGATTAGACGTGAAGCTTCCGAGGATTTTCAACACATACGGCCCACGTTTACGAGAAGACGGCTTGTATGGCAGGGCTATGTCGCGTTTCATATTGCAGGCTTTGACTGAGGAACCGATAACGGTTTATGGTGATGGAAAACAAACGAGGACATTTTGTTACGTAACAGATACGGTTGCTGGCTTGTTGCTCCTGTCAACCTGCGAGAAAGCCATTGGTGAAGCGGTAAATATTGGAAATACTCAAGAAATAGAAATTCTGGAGCTTGCAAAAAAAATCAAGAAAATATCCAAATGCCATTCAGCAATCAAATTTCAACCACTGCCTATAGATGACCCAAAAAGACGCTGCCCCGACACACACAAAATAGAAAAACTTTTGAAGTGGAGACCAAGCGTAAGCTTCGACGAAGGGCTTAAAGAAACAATAAAATGGTTTGAATCTAAAAGCAACTAATTGAAAAAAAGGAAAAAGGTAGGGTTTATAACAAAAAATTCATAAAAAAAGACGACAAAGCTGCATCCACATGGAAAAACCAACCCCCCAAAAAAATTCCCTCTTCGAATTGCCAAGAAACTGACACCATGCCAACTAATTTTTCCAACTTTAATATAGAAAGCGAAACCTAGAGTGCTTTCATCATCTCCATTTTTTTTAACATTTACTCTGCTTAGTCGTGACTATGCCCGCAACACTGCTTTCACTGATGTTTTAGTTTAATCTTCGTTATGCAGATTTTGGATATTTTGCGTTTTTGGAAATATTGCTTATTTGTTTTTTGAGCGTTACATTGTTTAAGAAGCGAAGTACTGCATGGAAAGGGAAGACTTTCATAATATTTTGATGGGAAAGCTAATGGATGAAATTTTGATGTTGGAGTCTCCCGATGTGGTTTTGTTAAGGTGAGTTGTTTACTGTGTGCCCGTGAAGACTATGTTGACGCTGAATGTTGAGAGTGCACCTGCACCTGATGATGCTGTAAGAGTTAATGTTGCTGAAGTTGTTGCTCCAGCGGCTAATGTTGATGATGTTGGCGACCAATTCAATGTGAGATATGTCCAAGCGTTTGATGGGCTCCAACTGGTCGTGGACATGGTCAAGTTTTCTGCGATGTTCCCAGTGTTTTTAATATAGGCGATTTGAGTTACCTGAGTGCCAGCGCGCGCGGTCACTCCAGAAAGGCTTTATCCCCTATTCTTAAGTCCATTGTAGCGGTTATGAGTAAATTTGTTGCTTGACTGCCAACCCCAAAGCATGCTCAGATATTGAAGAGAAGCTAACATCGCATTTGCAAAATTATTATTTGCGGGTTTGAATGGTCTTGGCTTAATGGCTAAGCTATATCTTTTTGCGAGTTGCCGATTTCCACTTCCGTAGCGAATAAATCTTTTAACAAATCCCACAAGTCCATTATCGAAATCATGGAAAACAACAGAAGTGGGAGCAAAGCTTAATTGGCCTATTTCTCGCAGCCTAAAGCCGAGGTCAACATCTTCGCCTGCTGCTATTTGGATTTCCTCGTCGAAACCCCCAACTAATTCGAAGGCATCTTTCCAAACTAGCGAGTTTGCCGTTATAAGATAGTCGGGGGAGTAGACGTTATTATTGTAAGTTGCAGATGGGACAAGTATGCTTTGGCTTTCATAATACCTTGAAATGATATCTTTTCCGAAAGAGGCAACTGCGCCTGCATAGCCCACTGATCCGTTGCTCGCTCGGATATAACCATCTAAAAGTGTTGAGGAAGGAATACAATCGCTATCTGTAAAGAGTATCCAGTTTCCTTTGGCGTTTCTATATCCAAAATTCCTGGCGCTCGCAGGTCCAGTTCCTTCTGAGTCCAATACCTTTACTTCGGTTCCATAAGTTCGGCATTCCTCAGGAACGGTAATTGGAGTTCCGTGGTCTCTTACGATAATAACCTCTCGAGGTAGCGAAGTGGACATACATTTGTTAAAAAATGTTAGAAGAAAACGGCTGATACCTATTTGATTATTTCTAACCGGTATGACAACAGAAATTTCCTTTGTTCCTTGAATCGTTGGCGCTTTAAGCTCCATCTTTTTCGAGGGATTATAGCCGTACCATGCATAATAGTACATTTATCTAAACGCCAGAAAAAGAAGTTATCGAACATTTGTTATATAAGCTCAATGAATCCTGAATACATAGTAAGCGCGCGCTGAATGGGTGATGCTCAATCGAGTGACTGCGATATGTAGTAGTCCATATCTAACTGGACGCAAAACAGAAGTTCTGTCTGTTATTTGTATAGCCTTCATAACAGTGAAACTTGCAGGCGAAATCAAAAATTCTTCACAATTCGCAACAAAGATAAGTCTCAATCAATCTGACCGTATGCCAACCTAACCGAAATAACGCTACGACTTTCGCCAAAACCGCCATAGCGTCTGTAGCGGAAACATCGCAACCTAAGCCAAAGGGAACCAAAATTGCGCTGGCCTTATTCAATAGGATAGTTATGATGTTGTAACTGTTCTGTCCAATAGTTTCGGCTTCAATGCCAATCTTCCAAACGGCTTTTAGAACAAACAGCTGCGATGGTGTGAAGCCCCGAAGTAGTGTTGGCTGGCTCAATAACAAGGTTAGCGCTAATGCACAATATTCTTTTTATTTTCTAATTCCCTTTTCGGGTAGGGTAGCCTCCTCAAGATGAAAATAGGTAGGGGGAGGGGTGTTTTTTCATGGGAGAGCCAGCAATGAAGCCAAACCTCGCATCCAAGACCAAACCAAGAAATCAGCTATAACAGAAAACGAAAGGCAAAATAAAACAGAAACAGAAGCCTAAGCCGTTTTAAACCTGTGCTCCGTTATCATTCTCCAGCAGACACGGAGATAACGAGCACCTAACCGTGACGAGGCGCTTTACTCGCAAACTTTTTGCAAGAACGTTTTTGCTTCTGGAATCTTATCTTGCCACCTCTTTGTTTTAGAGTTTACCCGAATTGATTCCTGCTATTTTGCTTTTCTTCTTCGTAAAAATAGCCGTAGACAGAAAGTGTTGCTGATAGAGAGAAAGTGTTTTCAATGGCGTCGCTGGTTGCCTTTCCTTTAGGGATTCGCTTAAATAATTAAGCGAGTCCCACCGGACCCGCCATTAAGAAGGGGTTAGATGTCTGCTATTTCCAGCTCATATTTCTTGGTTCAGGCTTTTCTTCAGGGTTTCTTCTGACAAACAAGGTAGTGTTTGTGGCTGCTCTGAAAGGCTGTGGGTAGGGCAAATTGTAGTGAATAAATAAATAACCCATGCTTTTTTAGGGTAATCAAATCCCGCCTCCCGCACCATTCCAATTATTTATTCTTCAAATGTCATAGATTTGTTTTGCGGTTCGAGAGGAGTTTTGTTAGAATAAAATTTACCCATAGCAACTAATTTTTGCAACGGTAAAGATTCAAATACTAAGTTTACAAAACAGGATTAGAGAAAAAAATGGAAATCTTGATTTTTGAAGCAATTGCTATATGTTTTGCAATAATAATTGCAGGATTAGTTTTCAACTTACTGTACAAACGTAAACATTCAAAGGATTGGCAAGGTGTAAGATCGGCAAACAGGATAATGATAGATTGCATTATTGCTGGAAGCTTGATGTTAGTGATATTTCTGTACCTTATCTATTCTTTTGGTATGGCTTAACGGTATATCTGGCTACAATGAGTAGTTATCAACCGAAAAGCAACCGTCTCAAAAGAAGTCATGGATTACCGAAGAGGTAACAGAACCTTTTCAACATTACTTTAAAGGAATAACTCTGCAAAGCCTGTTTGAGAAGTTCAATTACCCTAATATTGCCGAAAGACGAAATTAACTATTTGCGGACGCCGTATGCATCAACTATTCATCATGCAGTTTAAGAGGTATTGGTCTTGAAAAAAACAGCGTTAGTTACCGGGGTTGCTGGCTTCATAGGATCTCATCTTGCAGAAAGCCTCATCTCTAAATTCGATGTTGTCGGCGTAGATTGTTTTACTGACTATTATTCGAAGGAAACCAAACTTCGCAATTTGGCACATTTGTTAACCTGCGAAAACTTCAAATTCCTGCCTCTGGACGTCCTCGACTTAGAACTTAACGACATACAGCCAGAATTAATTTTTCATTTTGCGGCCGAGCCCGGCGTTAGAAAATCTTGGGGTCAAACCTTCGACATATACTTGCGCAATAACATTCTCGCAACTCAAAGCCTTCTGGAAAAGTGCATAAAGAATACCCCCAAAAAGTTTGTGTTTGCGTCTTCTTCCTCTGTTTATGGTCAAATAAATAGTCGGGCAATCACAGAAAAAAAATTGCCAAGACCCATCTCGCCCTACGGCGTCACCAAACTGGCAGCAGAAAACCTTTGCATGGCATACAACAAGAGCTTCGGAATACCGATGACTTGCTTGAGGTTTTTCACGGTTTATGGACCAAAACTTCGTCCCGACCTAGCCATACACAGATTCCTCAAAGCAATCCTGGCAAATGAACCAATAACAATCTACGGCGACGGCAACCAAGCAAGAGATTTCACCTATGTAGCAGACATAATTCAAGCGAATTTGCTTGCAAGTTTAAACAATTCAGATGGCGAGGTATTCAATATTGGCTCGGGTAGAAAAACCACCATCAATAACCTCGTGAGAATCATCGAGAAAACAACCGGCAAAAAAGCCAAAATCGACCACCAACCTCCTCAAAGAGGCGATGTCAAGGTGACCCTCGCCTGTATCAAAAAAGCGAACAAAGCGCTCGGTTACGCCCCCAAAGTCTCTCTGGAAGAAGGCATACAAGCATGTCTCGCGTGGCATAAAAAAGATGAAATTGATTATGCAAGTAAAAAGGTCGACGATTTTTCCATCGTTAAATAGAGGATAAGTATGGAGATGAATGGAAACGCTAACCTGGCTGTTTTTGGCTCAGGTTACTGGGGCAGAAAAGTCATTAAGGTTGGCTTGGATAATTATTGAGTCGAAAACAATGTAGGGAATTTAACGAATTTCCTCAACCCGAGATTTCATCTTTTATCTGGCTCCGCTTTCAATAATTGAGTCAACTATTTTTCTTCTTCGTCGTCAACTGTGATTTTCGAAAACTTATGACCTAATAGCTTACCCGCTACTTGTGGATGCGCATTAATTAGTACAGCATGAAACATCCATTTTTGGCGAAGATCATGCGCTTTTCTGCCCTGCTTTTGCAAAAATTCAGTAACCTGTTCATAAGTAATCTTGTCGCACTCAACAGCTTTGATGGCTTCTTTTAGTCTTGCGCCTGTTAGCTCCACGTAACTAATAACTTTCCAAAGCTCGTCGTTTCCAGTTTCTTCACCTGCAAGCTTAGCTAAATCGTTGATTTTCTTTAATTCTTCATTAGATATGTAATAAGGTCTTTCTTCTTTTTCGCTAATTTTTCGGTAATAGGATTGACGTTCTTTAAAAGCCCAAATATAAACATAGGCTAAAGCGACAACAAATGAAGTGACGTTTTCTTTCTTTCTTCTTTCTCTTTCAAGCATCTTCTCCCAATCGGTAGGATGCTTAAGCTTACTCTTTGCTCGGGCTTTACTTGACTCCTTAGCACACCAATAGAAGACGTACACCATCATTACCAAAAAGACTATGAACACAGGAACTAATATTATTGCGCTCATTTTCTAACTTTCTAACTATTCTCCCTTTAAGCTGTTCTTCTGTTTTGTCTCTGGCTCTTTCAAGCACTCGCCAGCAGGTTTTTATTTTTTGCGTCTTGCGCGCGCGCACAAACCCAAGAAGAAACTCTTGTTGGGGCGTGAAATTACGCTGTTCTGCTTGGGGTTGAGGTCGTTTCGTAGGCGGATTCCAAACATGACGTACTTGAGGTTTTTCAGGGGGTAACGGTTTGGCGCAATATGGACAAAAATTATTGTTTTCTTCTACTTGTTTGCCACATGAAGGACAGAACGTTCCAGTTTACCTCAACATAGCTTACAGACAATTCTTGTTTAATCAGTTTTATGAATTTCTGCTAAGTTTTCATAAAGATAAGTCTTAAATCTGCACAGGTTCTGCAAGCTCTCTTCAAACAAGAAAAACCAAACCCATAAAGAGCGACAGGGCGCACGCTCAGGTCATGCTAACGTTAAAATCAAATAACCCATGCTTTTTTAGGGTAATCCAATCCCACATCCCGCGCCATTTTCTCGCGCGCCGTGAATAATGTCTGTCGGACACAGTTAGTCTCTCTGTCACCTGGCGTCAGCGGGTTGCTGAATCGATTTTTTTGCGTTAGTTTTTCTTTGTTGCGTGCCGTCGGCGCAGGATGTTCAGTTTTGGCTGAACGGGGTTGTAGGTCAAAAACGCCCGGAAAAGTGCTGCTGACGCCGCCGTTGAACTCAGGACCTGCGCAAGCTGTAAGGGTACGCTTGTGCCGGAAGCTAAGAGTTCCTGAGGACTTGCACTGATCCCGCTTAATGCGTAGCTGGAGATTATGCCTGATGAATAGTCGTTTGCTAGGGCTGCTGCGTTAAAGACGTTTAGAGCGGTGGAATTTGAGTATAAGTAATAGTTGAACCATGCTAGCACGTATTTTTCTGTGGTCGGTGCAGTCGTCAGGTTGTATGGAAAACCGTATGGAATTCCGTTCCATATGCCAAGGTCATGTGTTGCTCCGGATATTTGGATGTATTCTTTTTGGCCTTGGAAGTTGTTGTAGTAGTTTACGTTGTCGCTTAAGGGTGCGTTTGGGTCGTTTGAACCGAAGAGTAACATTGCTGGCACCTTAACGTAGCTGGAGTTGGTGATGGCATATGTATCGTTCGCTGCGGACATTCCAAGTATGACTTTTATGCGGTTATCTGTTGCTGCTTGTTCGATGGCACTTTCTCCGCCTCTGCTGTGTCCAAGTGCGCCTATCTCCTTGAGATTTACCGCGGTTGCTAAAGGAAAGCTTGCTGAAGAGGCATAGTTTACGATTAGATTTTCCGCTTGCGTTTCGTCCGTCACTCCAGTTTCGCGAGTTGTCAATGGGTTGCAGTTTGCGGCGCATACAATGTATCCGTGTAACGCTAGGTAATCCAGAAACGGCACGTAATCTGCAACTGATAAGCCGGCGTATCCACCGCCGATGCTGAATACAATTAGTGGGTGTGAACTGTCGTTGCTTATGCTCGAAGGATAAAACGTCTCTACAACGGAAGTTTCTGCTCCAGAGACCGTGAAATTAAACGTGGATACAGGGTTTCCGGGTGGAGGTGTTGGCGTTGGAGTAGGTGTGGGTGTTGGAGTTGGGGTTGGCGTAGGGGTTGGCGTAGGGGTTGGCGTAGGGGTTGGCGTAGGGGTTGGCGTAGGGGTTGGCGTAGGGGTTGGCGTAGGGGTTGGTGTTGGAGTCGGTGTAGGTGTTGGTGTTG
>Ga0187874_10000464_pt1 | contig 50241 bp, 44 predicted proteins | sample June2016WEW_16_1_3_FD_132993 | JGI IMG/M metagenome (GOLD analysis project Ga0187874, IMG submission 132993) | Peatland microbial communities from SPRUCE experiment site at the Marcell Experimental Forest, Minnesota, USA - June2016WEW_16_150 | ecosystem: Environmental > Terrestrial > Soil >... | reverse complement strand
CGCCCCAGTTCTGGATGTAGAACGGGTCGGCGGAATCCGGCGACCAGATATTCCCGTCCTTGTCTGTGGGTTTATTGGCCCGACGCGCCCCCGAATTCTGGTACCAGTCGGGCAAGGGGGTCTTCTCGTCATACGGCTGGAGGCGAATGTTCAACTTCTGCCCATGCCTCCGGGCCTCGTCCAGCGCGGTGTCGATGATTTCCCAGTGGAACTTGCCGCGCTCGGGCTCCAGTTGCCGCCAGAACCAGCGGATGTACGCCACCGAAGACGCAGGGAAGTTCACCTTTTCGGTCGAATCCGGAAGCTTATCTTCCGGTCCCACTTCGGACCAGCGCGTTCCCTCGTTGATCGCCTGGTTGTTGTAACGTTGGAAGGTCTGGATTCCCATCCCCGGGTTCACCAGGATGTCGTCGATCATCTTGGGCCGTACGATCACATTCTGCGCAGCGGCAGAACCAATCACGGCGAGACACAAAAAGAACTTCCACATTTTAGTTCCCTGCGGCTCCTTCTCCGCCATAAATCCCAAACAAGCGGCGGCCCGAATGCGCAAGCCCGGTGTGGCACGCGCCTCAAGCCGGCAGGTCGTTCCAGTTCGCCACCCGATGCTCACGCAAGGATTTCTCGGCGAGCAGTATCATTTTGGCGACGTTCTTGGCGGACTCCGGGGCGACCAGGGGCGCTTTGCCTTCCCGCAAGCTCTGCGCAAACAGCAGATACTGCTGATAGGTCTGGCGATCCCCGTGCCCGCCGGCGGACGTACCGTCCACCGCGTCCACGTAACGCACTGCCTTTGCGTCCCGCCCGCAGATCGCCACCCGGCCGCTCTCCGGATATATTACGCCTTCGCTGCCAATCAGCGCCATGCGCCTGGCCGCCGGGCCCGCATTGGGAGCGAACAAACAGAAGTCGAAGGTGAACTTCACTCCCGACTCGTATTCGAAGATGGCGGCCACGTGATCGACCGTATCGCGATCCTTCAAGACGTTGTTGCCGCCGGACGCGGAGACGCGCACCACAGGGCTGTCAATCATCCAGTTGAGGGAATCGACCTCGTGTATGCCGTCCTCCAACAAGGCGGCACCCTCGGTGAAAGCAAGATAGCGCCAGTTCGTGGGGACTCCTGTTTTGGGGTCGGTGTATTTCCAGCTCTTTGGGTTCCAGTCGCCGCGGAATAGATTGCCGCTGGCAAGCTCGATCTTGCCGATTTCACCCGCGGCAGCCAGTTCCTTCATCTTGGCGGTGACCGGCGACAGGCGTTTCTGGAAACCAATGTACAAAACTTTGCCCGAGCGCCGGGATGCCTCGATCATGCGGTTGGCATCCTCGACCCTGGTGGCCATCGGCTTCTCGCAGAGCACGGATAAACCGCGGTCGAGGGCTGCAATCGCCACTTCCGCGTGCAGGAAGTTGGGAGTGACGACGACCACCGCATCGAGGTCCTTGCGCTCGGCCAGCAGTTTTCGGTAGTCGGAGTAGGTCGCGGCTCCGGGCGCCAGAGTGGCCGCATGGTCCAGGTTCTCTGGCGTGGGGTCGGCCAGGGCAACAACCCGAAAACCGGGGATGGTTTTGAGGGTCGCCAGGTGGCCCGACCCCCGAGACCCGGTTCCGATAACCGCCACCCGGATTGGCTTTTCGTTCTGCGCCTCCTGCGCGGATGCGCCTGCCACAGCAGCGGATAAACCCGCCGTCATGAGAAATTCTCGCCGGTTCGTTGTCATGGCTGTCCTTTTCATATGCAAACTAATGCAAACTATAAGCATTCCCGACCCGTTCAGCGCCCGTACGCTACTTGCGGGGTGACAATGTCTTCGACCGCCCGCGGGTCGCCATCGGCGGGACCGTACCAGACGCTGCCGCCGAAGGTCGTGATGTAAACCATCTTGGGATTGTACGGATCCGGGATCACGCGATGGCCCCACTTGAAGTTGAAGCCGCGGATGCGCTCCCAGGTCTGGCCGCGATCCTTCGACCGCCATGCCGATGACTCAAATCCGCAGGCGTAGAGCACCTTGGGGTCCCGGGGGTCGATGGTAATGTCGTAAACGTGCTGATCGCGGCTCAGGACATTGCGCCAGTTCCGGCCCCCATCCGAGGAAAGGAAAATGCCCCCATCCACGGTGCCCTGCTCCGTGGGACGGCCCCATGCCGCCAGATACACCCTCGCGGGATCGGCCGGATCTACTGCCACGCCGTTCGGGCCATTCACGCCCTTCGGAAGCGGCAAGCGTTCCCAGTGGTCGGCGCCATCGGTGGAGCGGTAGAGCGCGCCATCGCCATCACCGCCGAAGCTGCCGTTATCGGTGTGGCGCGCCACTACGAGGTACAGGACGCCCTTGGAGTCGCGCGCCAGCCGCCAGGCAAACGGGTCCTTGGTTGCGATGCCCTCGTTCTTCATCGCCCACGTCGTCCCGCCGTCGGACGACTTGAACACGCCTTTCCCAAACCCGGTGATATAGAGCACGCGCGCCTGCGCCGGGCTCTTGGGATCGAGCAGGATATGGGTAACGGACGAAGGCGGCAGGTTCTCGCCGGCCACGCGCCACGTTTTCCCGCCGTCGTCGCTGACCGTCACGCCGCCGTTGAACGAGCCTCTGCGCCAACTATAGACGCGCGGCAGGTCGTGCACGCCGCTCATCACCGCCCATACGCGGCCTTTCACCTCGGGGTCGAACTCCATCCAGTAGGTCGTATTGACCCAGCGCGGCGGCGCCGTTTGGGTCATGCTGTTCCAGCTCGCGCCGCCGTCTTCGCTCCCGAACAGGCCGATATCGGTATAGGAAATGAACACGCGCTTCTTGTCGAACGGGTCGAAGTGAACCCCGTAGCAAGTGGTCACGTCCAGACCAGTCGAGGTCACTCCGCCGGGCACTTTCTTCGCATACACTCCGTCCCAGGTCTTTCCGCCATCGGTGGTGCGCAGGGTCTTTCCGTAATTCGTGGCGTAGCACAGGTTCGGATCGTTGGCCGACACGGTCAGGTTGAAGTTGTTGCTTCCCCATCCCGGCCCGAAGCGCTCGGTCAACCAGGGGTCGTAGATATTCGGCGCGGGTGTCCTGGATTCCTTCCACACTAGATCCCAGGCCTTACCGAAGTCGGTGCTCTTGGCTATGCCGAAAAGCGGCTGGTCTCCGCGCAGGCTATAGCTTACATATGCCACCCCGGGATGGTTGAGGCTGGTAGCCACGGACGTCAGGCGCGGAGACACGCCGGGCATGATGCCACCGCTTCGCCATGTCTGTCCGCTGTCCTCGGAGACATAGTATTTGCTAGGATCGACAGCGTACACGATCAGCTTGCCGTTCGTGAACCCGGCGTCGGCGTCGTTGAACGCGGTAACGCCCGGCGCGGGCTCGCCCGGCTTCCATACGCCGTCGCGATAGACGCCGACCGAATTGGCGCCGATGACATATACGTCATGCGAGCGCGGCTCGATGTAAATCTTGCGGCCTTGATTGCCGCGCGTTCCATGGGCGTCACCGGCGGCCAGACCGGCGCCGGCCAGGTCCGCCAGTTTGCGCCAAGTCCTGCCCCAATCCTTCGAGACATGCAGCGCGCCCGGTCCGTGATAGTCCGCCATAACCGCGTAGAGCGTTTTCGAATCCGACGGATCGACCGCCAGCGCTGTAACGCGGTCGCTGTTTCCATCGCGCGTAACCACCCGGCCGATGGCAACGTCGTCCGGCATGTCGATGCGCACCACCGAAGCCGGATCGGGATGCACCAGCCGCCAGGTCTGCCCGGCATCGGTGCTGCGCCACAGCCCGGCGACATGCGCCCAAATGTTGGTCTGCGCGTAGATCGTTTTCGGATCGATGGGATCAAAGACGAAGAATCCCGGCGTGCCGCGCAGGTTGAACATCCGCCAACTCGCGCCGGCATCGTGCGTGATGTAAGCACCAGTCATATTGGAGCCGACCAGCACCGTCTTGGGATCGTGCGGGCTAATCGTGGGGACAAACTGCGCGCCGCCTCCGCCCGGGCCAATCACTTTCCATTGCGCCGCCGGGGCTACCGGCGCCAGCGCCCACACCACTACTGCCGCTAATAGCGTTGTCTTCACCTTCGTTCCCTCCTGGTCATGCCGTCAGCCCCTGGCGCCCGTCCGCGCTTGCGCGAACGCCTGTAGGGCGTTGTCGCGGTACACCTTTTTCAGCACGAAATCCGGCAACCCGAACCCGTGCAGCGGCCAGTGGTAGTCAAAATTGAAGTTGAGGTCGCGGTCGTAGAAATGCTCGTCGTTCGATTCCAGGATCCGGAACGTAGTGCTGAACATCCGCTGGTTGTACGGCATGTCCGTTCCGTAGAGGACCCGGTCCGGGTAATTATGGAAGAACTGGTTTACGAACCTCGGAATAGGCGCAGTCTCCGCGAAACGGGCGCCGAGATCCATGTACAGGTTGGGATGGCGATCGAGTATCTGGCCCAGCCGCGTCAGATCGTAATCCAGGTTGGCCAAGTGGCAGGCTACGAAAACGGTCTTACGATGCTTCTCCAACGTGCGCTCCATACTCGCGAGCAGCCCGTTATGCCCGAGTATCCCCGGCACTTTATCATCGATGCGCCAGGTGTACCCGTTCATCAGCCCGTCGTTGGTGTTGTCCATCGGCTCGTAGGCCCAGATCGGGTCGGACATGTGGATGTTGACGGGCATGCCCAACTGCCCGCACTTTTCCCAGATGGCGTCCATTTTCGGATCGTCGGGATGCGGCCCCGGAGTCTGGGGCGTCCTCCCGCCGGCGGCTCCGCCGCGCCTGCCGCGCGGACTGTAGGCTCTATAACCCCATCCCTTATCGCTGATTTCCCCAACACCGACGGCGCCAAGGCGATGGCATGCCTCCAGCGTCTCGACCGCCTTCGGCCCGTAATCCGGCTGATCGCTGTCCGTGAAATCGAGGCCGCACCACAGGTCGAAACGGTCAGGGTAACTGGAGTACATCCGGCGGATTTCCGTGAATCTCTCAACCGTACCTGCCTGGCTGAGGATTACCGCCTTTTCCACGTTGGCGGCATCCATTGCCTTAATGTAGTCCGCAACCTGCGCGGGGGCCTGCGGCCCGTGACAATGAACGTCGATGACGGGATATTTTGCTTTAATGATCTCCGTCTTCGGGATCTTATAAATTGATTTCGGACGGTAATCCTTGAGCAGGATTTCGTTCGGCGTAGCGTGCGCCTCAGCCGGCGCTTGGGTTTGCTCCTCGGCGGACGCGGTTGCCCCGCGCAGCGCGAGTGCCGCGCCGGAAAGGGTCATCCATTTTCTCCGATTAATCGAAAACACGTCTCCAGCCTCCTATCACTCGACATCCCACGGCTTAGCCGTCTGCCATTTGCCTTTGGTGAAATCCGGAAAGGGAACGGGCACGCTGCCGCCTGCCACGGACTTTTCGGTCAGCGGAGAGATGGCGCTGCTGGTTACGGAATCGTAAACGTCGAAATCCGTGATCCTTCCGGCGCGCAGCGCGGCTATCAGACGCTCCCATTCCATAGGCGTGAAGCTCGATCCGCCGCCATGTCCGCGCAAGGCGTGTTTCCTGGGCTTAGGCGTGTAGGCTTTTAACAAGGGATGCTGATATTCCTGGAAGTAGGGCCCCGCTGCCTCCCACTGATCGTCGACGGGGCTTCTACCATCGATATAGATCAGCCCGCTTCTCCGCGAGCGCGATCCGCGTGCCCTTGCAGCCGGCTCCGAATCTCCCGACACGGGCTCCGGAAGTTCGACGCCTGTCTGGTACACGCCCTTGGTGCCCTGGAGACGAAAGCTTTCGCGCGGGTGCGGCGTGTCGGTGTCGAAATTCAAAGTCGCGGTCTTTCCGCCCGCCGTGTGCAGCAAGGTCACGTTTACATCGCCTTGTGCCATTTTCTTCGTGGCATATGGATTCTGATCGCCGTACTTCAGGGCTGCGTACAGGTTTAGCATGACGGCCTTGGTGCTCATCGAGACCAGGTAATCGAAGCGATCGCCGTGGTTGGCGTCAAGCAGCCATAGCAGCCCGCCATTCAGAGTGGGATGATCCGGATACAGATTTCCGTTGCGGCTCACGGAATGCTGCAGGCGCCAGGGTTCCTCGATCGGGTTGAATTGGACCATCCTGAGGTCGTGCACATAGCCGCCCTCGGCATGCAGCACGTCCCCCAGCAGGCCCTTGCGGACCATGTTCAGCAGCGTGAGATTCCCGAAACCTTCCAGTCCCAGAGTCGCCCACTTATGGGTCTTTTCGTGCGTTTCCACGACTTCCCATGCTTGCTCAAGCGTGATGACTATGGGCACCTCGCTGACCGCGTTCTTGCCGTTATTCATTGCCGCGACGCAAACCGGCGCATGGTACTCCCACGGGGTACAACAAATCACGCAGTCCAGGGTCTCTTTCTCACACAATTCCTTGAAAGCGGTTTTGCTGTTCCCGTAGAGGTGTGGCGACGGCTGGCCCGCCTCTTCCACCCAGCGTTTGGCGCGGTAGAGGGCTTTATCATCGATGTCGCATACCGCGACTACTTCGACTCCCTCTATGCCCAAGGCGCAGTCCACATGGTAAGATCCGCGGTTGCCCACGCCGACGAAACCTAATCGAACGGGCTTTTCAGACTCAGCAGGCATTGCCATGCACGTCAGACATGCGGCAGAAGCGCCTAAGAACTCCCTGCGACCCAGTTCACTGCTCATCACTTATCCACCCGAAATTACTTCTCATCGCAGCTTCCGCGCTTTCCGGCCATTGTATACCTTCCCGTTCACCTTCACGGTATACGTGCCATCTTTGAACACCTTTGGCGTGATGGGGCGCTTTCGCTTTGAGCAGGACAGGCTCCGCGATAATGGCGTAATTGTTGCCCGGCTCGCTGCTGCGCCCCTCTACGGCAATGGAGATTGGGCACAGGCCCCAGATGGGCAGGCTGACTCTTCGCGCCGGATTCGCCTGGGGTGCGGCGATACTTCCCCGTAAGGATGCCCAGCACCGCTGTGTTGCGCCGCATCTTTAACCTTTCTCGCCGACCCCATCGAGCGCCGCCCGGCACGCGTTGTGTCGTCGGCCTTCCCGTCGCCTTTCGCGCCGAAGTCGCGCGCACGTCCAGCAACGTCCCTTTCCCGGCCCCCCGTGCGATGCCCGGGCCAGCCGCAAGCCACATCCCGACGGCTGCCGCCTAGGTGCGCGAGCACCGTTTCTTGCTCCACGGCTTGCTGATCTCGCGTTTGGAGACAGATTCGTCTGTCACCGACTATCGCTCACCAGATCAAGCGCAAGGTCAATTTGGGTCTGCCGCGCGGCAACGCCCGAAGTCTGCGTGCTGAGAATCCCAGTCGAAGCGATCACACTCGGATTGCCGGGATGGTTCAGCGCGTTAAAGACGATCCTACGGCAATTATGTGGCGATGTCAAGAACAAATAACCAGACGAAAGTAAAAGCTCATGTTGCTTCCTTTGCTCCACGTCGCTGGGTGTTTCCCGAAGCCAGAGCGAATCGGGAAGGCCGCCGTCGCGCCGGGAAGAAATGAAATGAGCGGATGGACCAGCGGCCCTTCTGGCTGCGGCGCAGATCAGGGTTCTCCGAGAACCTGAATGAAGACCGTCCGCGCCAGGGGCCCGTCGTACTCGACGAAGTATGCCCTTTGCCGGCTTCCGCGCACCACCTGACCGTCCTCCACGGGGAAGAGACAGTTCACGCCACCCAGGATGCTCTTGAGGTGGTCGCCGGCATTGAAGCCCAGCCGGCCATCATAGTCCAGATAGCGGTTATGCCAGTAGCCGTGACTTCCCTCGGGCGGTTGTTTGGGTGCCAGACGTTCCAAGTGAGCCAGCACATCCCGCTCGAGGCATTCGATGCCTTCCGTGACCAGCAAACCCGCAGAGGTGTGGGCGGTCATGGCCCAGGCGAGGCCATCGCGGACACCGCTGCCCGCAACAGCGCTTTCAATCCTGTCCGTGATGTCGATCATCTCCAGATCTTTGCGCGATTGGATCTCAATGCGGGTCAATTTCACAATCATTGGGCCCCTTCCAGCAGCGTGTCGGCATTCACGCGGCAAATCAGGTTGAGACACTCCTCGGAAAACCCCAGGGAATCGATCGCCGCCGCCATGTTCTTGATCTCCACACGCGGATAGTTCGAGCCAAAAACCAGTTGCCGCCGCAAACTTCGCTCGAACACCGTAAGCGGCACCTGGTGCGTCATGGCGAATCGGAGAAAGTCTCGTGGATTGTCGAAGTAGAGAGCCGAGGTGTCCAGGTATAGGTTCGGATACTTCAGCGCGAGCGCCACGGCTTCGACCACCCAGGGCCAGGCGAGGTGCGCCATTACGATTCGCAGCGTTGGAAAGTCCGCCGCCACGGCCTCAAACCGCAAGGGCTGGCCGTATTGCAGCCGGCTGCCGGGTTGCCAGCTCATTCCGGCATGGAAAACGATCGGGACTCCGAGATCGCGCGCGGTTTCGTAAAGGGGGTAGGCAAGCTTGTCGTCGGGGAAAAAACGCTGCATGGGCGGATCGAGTTTGAGGCCGCGCAGCCCAAGGCTCCTGACGGCAAACCTCAGTTGTTCCGCTGCATTCTCTTGCCGGGGGTCGACGCCGGCGAATCCTACGAGCCTCGCCGACATTCCGCAAAGCTCGGCGATCTGTTCATTGCTCCATAGGGTGGCGTCAGTGCCCGCGACCGCGCCGATGGGGAGCACCACAGCTTTTTCGAGGCCCGCCAAGTCCAATTCGAGGTGAAAGGTTTCAAGCGGCTGGAAGGTGTTGCCGATGAAGAATGTCTCTCGCGCGGCCTTCGCCAGCGCCGGGTATCGCTCCACCATTTCCCGAACGAGCAAGGGGTGCGTGTGAAAATCAATTCCCAGTCTGCGCATGGATATAGCTTTCCGCTTCCTGATCTGTCGGCTGAGCTGCCGTGCCGCCGACTCCCCGTGTCGATAGCGCGCCACACGCCGTGGCGAAGCGCAGGCAATCTTCCATCTCCCTGTGTCTGAGCCAGGCATGGAGGAAACCCGCGACGAAGGAATCGCCCGCTCCCGTTGTGTCCACCACATCAATCGGGAAGGCGTCAACCCGGATCAGTCTTCCCTCGTGACGCGTGATGCATCCCTGGGATCCCAGTTTGCCGATCACGATCGTGTGGCCGTTGTCGAGCGCGTCGAGCCCCTCTACCACGTCGCGGCAACCAGTGATGGCCTGGATTTCCGACTCGTTCGGGAGGAATACGTTGACCTCCGTGAGTGTGTCGATGACATCGCGCGACCACTTTTCCGTCGGATCCCAACCTGTATCCAATGAAGTGGTCAGCCCAGCTCTCCGGGCGGCGCCGAATAACTCGCGGAGGCCGCTACGCAGCCCATTCTGCAGGAAATAGGCCGACACATGAAAATGCCGATACGAGCCGAAGATCCCCTCCGGCAGGTCTTCGGGTGTAAGCGATGCGATCGCTCCAAGGTAAGTGATCAGAGCACGATCGCGGGAAGACGTGACCGAAACGGTTAGCCCGGTCTTCAAATCGGCCCTGCGATTCACGAGCGAAGTGTCGATGCCCTCGCGCTGCAACGTTGCCAGGCAGTAGTCCCCATAAATATCCGCGCCGACGTTGGCAGCAAACGTGACGGAGTTTCCGAGCCGCGCCAGCCCGACGGCGCAGATGGCGGACGAACTGCCCAGCGTCAGTTGAAGATCCTCTACCAGGACTTCCTTCCCCGGCTCGGGAAAGAACTCATAATCCCGCAGGATCAGGTCCGGATTCAGCTCACCAGCTATCAGGATCTTCATTTCCTATTCCTCGGGACCATGAATTCGGAACTCTCCCACCACCCGGCTAATGACCCCGTTGAGGGAAGGGGAGTCCGGCTGCAGGCCTTCCGCGCGACAGCGATGGAAGCCCAGGATCTGGGCAAACATCACATCCAGAACGGCCAACTCACCGTCTGAGGCTTGGTGCGGGAGCTTATACCGAATGACGAGATCCCGGTTGTGAGCCAGTCCTTCGGCCGGATTCCCGGCTCCCGCGAACAGTTTACGGGCGCCGAGGCGCTTGGAGTTCAACTCAGAAATGAGATCGTTCTGGTATCGTCTGATCAGCGGATCGGCGGAGAGAAAGCAAACCACCAGAGTCCGTTCGTTGATGAAGCACATCGGTCCATGGCGGAGGCCAAGATACGTTTGGGCCATGGTTACCATCCTACCCGCTGTCATTTCCAGCAGCTTCAGGGAGGCCTCGCGCGCTGCTCCGAACTGGCCGCCGTCGCCCAGGAATACGATGCGCTCCACGTCGCCGGAGACCACGTCCGCCAGGCAATCGGGCCAAGTCTTCAGGAACTCCCGCCCGGCACAGCTCAGGCGGTCCACGGCGGCGGCGAATTCATCGCTTCTGTCCAGCCAACCCAGAAATCTAGCCCCCAGGACCAGGTTGGTGAAGCTGCTGGTCATAACCAAGCTGCGGTCATTGACTTCCTCGCCGAGGGGAACCACGGAAACGCGGGGATTCCCGGCAAATCCCTTGGCGAGCTTTCCATCCGCGTTGCAGGTAATGATCAAGTGCCGGGTCTGAGGCTCGGTCTCCAGCAGAGTTTCCACGACTGCGGCGCTCTCCGGACTGTCTCCGGAACGAGCCAGTGAAACCACCAGTGTAGGTTCGCCCGCCACGGAAGCGCTGCGGCCAAGCAGCAGATCCCCGCCGCCTGCCACCGAAACACTGCGTTGCAACTCCCGCTGCAGAACCGGCGCCACACATTCCCCCGCATACTGCGAACTCCCGGATCCCGTTAAGACTACCCGCCGGCACGCCGCCACACTCTCAGCCATCACGGTCCGAAACGCCGCCAGATGACGGGCGGTTTCCGTCCAGGTGGCCGGCTGCTGGCAAATCTCCCGCACGGTGTTCCTGAGGCCTTCGGGGGCATCCTTCTCAGCCGCAGCCAGCAAAGCGGAAAAAGCTCCTCGTCTCCCGGCCAAGGCCCGCAGCCATTCGTCGACCACAGGATTTGAGCACGAGATCAGGTTCAAAGAATCGCCTCGCATAGGAGCACTATAACAGAAATCTTGCTTTTGTAAACGTTAGTTTTCGTTTACTTTGTAACAGCACTTGCCAAAGCTGCTGGGGAGCCCGGGCAGGCGCGACGCTGATCGGAGCCGCGCGCCAGAGGGCGGCTTCCTGATCCACAAGCAAACTTCTGAAATCTCCTGTTCGCCCCGCGATTCCTTTTCTTTCCATGATCCCTTACACTAAGTTTGTGGAAAGCACGGGATTCAAAGGACATCGATTGCTGGCGGAAGAGCGGCGCCAGAAGATTCAGGAAGTGCTGGAGCATGACGGTCGAATCACCATCGAGGAGATCGCCACGAAGTTCAAGGTTTCCGCCGTAACCGCGCGTGCGGACCTGGACACTCTCGCGGAGCGGGGTAGCGCACTCCGCTCTCACGGCGGCGCGGTCCGCCAGTTGAGTCCTGTTGTGGACTACCCCCTCCGCTTCAAGGAGACCATCCATCACGCGGAGAAGGTTCGGATCGGACACGCCGCCACCGAATTAATCAAGCCCCATCAGACCATCATCCTGGACTCGGGCACCACCACGGCTCAGATCGCCCGGCAGATCAAAGCCGCTCGCATTCGTCCGGTGACCGTCATCACCAATGCCCTGAACATCGCTTACGAACTCGCCGAAACGGAAGGCGTATCGATGATCATGATCGGAGGAATTCTCCGACATGCATCCAGTTCCTTCGTTGGCCCTCAGGCCGAGCGAATGCTACAGGATTTGCATGCGGACCACCTGTTCCTCGCCGTGGATGGCCTGCATCCCGACGTCGGTCTTTCCACTCCGGACATTCTGGAAGCCCAGCTCAATAATGTAATGATTCACGTTTCGAGCGAAGTCACAGTGGTGGCCGACGCCAGCAAGTTCGGACGCCGGAGCCTTTCCCTGATTGGCAAGATCCAGTGCGCCCAGCGAATCATCACCGATAACCGCATTCAAGCGGACCAAGCCGACGCATTCCGGGCAAAGGGATTGGAATTGATCGTCGTCTGAGAGCACTCAGTCCACGAGTTTCAGCGCTCCGAAAGCCTCGGGAACGTGAAAGGTCGGCTGGTGCGTCGGTTGCCAGGCGATTGCCTTGCGATTGGGCCGCGCTCCCTGCGAACGGAAGAAATTGATCCTTAGAGTGTTGCCGACAGCGGCGGTGCGCGAGTCTACGGATGAATACGGGATCCGCATGAAGCCGTACCATATCTTTGTGGCCCGGTCGATACGTGCGGCGGATTTGAATCCAGAGTTCCATACCCATCCGTCTTCGTGACGCGGCGCGTCCAGATCGATATCCAGATCGATCCATTCTCCTTGGGGAGAGATCTCGAATTCCCGATACCTTCGAATGTTTTGGAAGTCCGAGCCGATGAAAACCTCCGCCACATCCCACTTCCAAAGTTCATTGGTCTCGACATCGGTCTTAGGATCGGGTTTCAGGTTGAGCTGCTCGTAGGGGCAGATAAAAAGGAAGTAGAGGTTCTGGCCGGTCCAGCGCGACCGGATTTCCGTACGGTATCCGGGTACGGGATCTCCGCGGCCGTCGTTTTCGGCAAAAGCCGCCGGGGCCCCGCGCCAAAAGCCGGAGTTCGGGTCCGTGTCCGCAACAACATCGCGCTGCGCTCGTTTGCTTTCGAGCTGAGTGCTGCCGTTGGCTACTCCCATCGCCAAAGCGACCAGGCAGCTCACGGCCGGGCCGTTCATGATGAGAGCCCCATGAGCCGGGCAGCGTTCTCCGAATACACTTTCCGCAGGATCTGCTCTGTCAGTCCCAGCCCATAGATGCGCCAGCGGCCCTGCGGCGGAACCGGCGCCGGAGCGTAGTCGAAATACTCATCCTCGGTCTCCAGAAAGCGGTAGTAGATTTCGTAAAGTGCGTCTCCAAAGGTCTGCTGTGGTGTGCTCGTATCGGCGGCCGCGTCCGTTCCGAACAAGATCCGATCCTGGTACCTGTCGAAGAACTTGCGCGCCATCCGTGGTTGGCGTCCCAACTCCCCAATCCGCGCGGCGATATCCACATTCATATTTGGATGGCTGTCCAGGCACTCCGAAACGTACGGCAGATCCTCGGAGTCCGCCATGTGCAGGCAAACGAACTGCGTGCGCGGGTGGCGCCGCATGACGTTGCGCCGGGCATCCTGCAGTTCACGATTGCTTGGAAAATCCTTCCCATAGAAGGACCAGTTCGGGTGAGCGTGCAACTCCTCCCACCGCTCGTTGAAGCGGTCAATCGGCAGAAAAAAAGCTTCCGGATCGGAGATGTGGATTGCCACCGGCATCTTCGAGGATCCGACCGCTTCCCACATGGGGTCGAACCGCGGATCGTCGATCCGAATGAGCTTGTTGCTTCCCTGCTCTCGCAAGTAAAGACCGAGGGTCTTCAGTACCTTCAACCCTTTTGCGCCGGCCTTGTGCGCGTCTGCGATCTGGTCCGCCTGGAACTGAGCGTAGCCGAGGTCCCAGGCCTTGGTCCAGACCGGCTCCGTGAAGACGACAAAACGGCCGGGGTGCGCGTTTTGCAGTTTGCCGATGGCCTCGCGCAGCCCCGCTCCGTAGCTTCCCGTGAGGTTCACCATGGTCCGTATGTTCTTCCGGTCCATTACCGCAAGACAATTCGCGGGATCCATGCTGAAGCGTATCGCGCCCGGGTTCCCGCTCGCTCCGCCGGTAATATGGGTATGAAAGTCGATCACCGGAAAACGAGAGCGAGGAACCTGCGTCTCGGGTAAGTGGAGCATGCTCTTGGGTTCGTAGCGCTCCAGCGGGAGTCCCGCGTCCGGGGGCGGCTGCCCGGCACTCGCCGCCTGTGGTCTTGGACCTGCCTGCTGAGCCTCCGTCGCCCTGTGGCTCGCTGCCAGGGTGGTGGCGCTCAGCGTCACCCACTGTCTGCGATTCATCATTGGTCCTCCATCCAGATTCCGCTCACGCCCGCAGTCCTACCTCTTTCGATACACTCGCACTCGAACGACCAGCCCAGTTCGGGATCTTTCGTGCACGCAATGTTCATAATCAGATACATCAGATGGGCTGAGGATCTTCTCGCTATCCAGGAAAAAGTCCATGTGGTCCGGATACCACTCCCATGGCATATTACGCATGGGACATTTCCTCTCTTTCTTTTTACCAGAGCCTAAGGTCTCCGGGAGTCGGGAAGCCGTATTCCACAGAGTATCGAGTCTAGCTGTTTCATTTTCGTTTGTCAAAATCGAACATCTTGTCCTGCTCCCGAAACTGCTGCCAGCCAAAAGGATAATGGTAGTGCTGCCAGCAAAATGCGCCCCCTCCGGCGGATCGGATCCATCGGGCCAACCCTCAGCCCGCTGTTAAATGTACCATGCCCGACGCCGTGAGAGCCCAAGAACGATGAGAAACGACAGCATAGATTGTGTTGTTCATTGACAGAACACCTGCCGCAGATTATTGTTGATTATGAATGGTTGTTTTTTATTTTGTTGCAAACTGCACATCTGCACAAAAGCGTCTCGGTGCGGCATGACGAATAGCCTCACGGCGCACCTGCCATGGTGAAACCGCGTAAGTGGCTCGCCTATGCAATCTTGACCACGGCGCTTTGGGGAATTTGGGGCGCATTCATTGAAGTCCCGGAAAAGGCGGGCTTTCCCGCCACTCTCGGGTACGCAGTTTGGGCGTTGACGATGATTCCCTGTGCATTGTTCGCGCTACGCATCGCGGGGTGGACTCTGGATCGCGACAGGCGCTCCGTGCTCCTCGGCTGCGGCGTGGGCCTGCTCGGCGCTGGCGGGCAACTGATCTTGTTTGAGGCGCTTCGACTGGGACCCGCCTATATCGTGTTTCCAGTGGTTTCCCTGTATCCGATGTTGACGGTGGTGCTGTCCGTCTTCCTGCTGGGAGAGCGGGGCGCCAGGCGCACCTGGTTCGGAATCGCCCTCGCTGCTCCGGCCCTGGTTCTGCTTTCTTACCAGCCGCCCTCTTCGACCGCCTCGGCGGGGTCGCGATGGCTGATCCTATGTTTATTGGTATTTGCGATGTGGGGCGTCCAAGCCTGTTTGATGAAATTGGCGAACCGGACCATGCGCGCCGAGAGCATCTTCTTCTATATGTCGGCCACCGGTCTCCTGTTGATACCGTTGGCGCTGTCGATGACCCAATTCACTCGTGCCATCAATTGGGGCTGGACAGGCGCAAGGTCTGCCGCCGCAATCCAGATTCTGAACTCGATTGGCGCGCTGTGCCTGGTCTATGCGATGCGCTACGGAAGAGCGATCATCGTCACACCGATGACCGCCATGGCGCCCGTCCTGACGATTGTTCTTTCGCTTCTGATGTACCACGCCATACCAGGGGTTGTGTTGGTCAGCGGCATGGTATTGGCGTCCGCTTCCATCTATCTGATGGCAGAGTAAAACTGGGCGGCCGCGGAAGAAACTGCGACTCAGACCGGAGGCGTTGTCCTGAATCAGAATCGCTCCTGGCGGCGGTATCGCCGGGCCAGTTGTTCGAGGAAGCCGAGATAGGTGCGATGCTGATTTGCGAAACAACTTCGACATCATTCTGGCGCGGTCGGGCGACCTGGTGGCCGTGGCCGCCCAGTTCGAAGCTGCGCTGAAGGCCAACCCCTCCCACCAGACCGCGCGCCGGAACCTGGAAGCGGTTCGCAAACAAGCTGGCAAAGCACTGAAATCAGATAAGGCGCGATCCGTCACGGGAACCCTGCGGCCGGCGGCATCTTCACGCTCGTCTCAATGGCCGGCAGGTTCCATGTAGCGGCGGTTCTGGAGGACATCGCCTGCCGCCGCCAGCGTTCCGGTGACTTTGACCGTGAAGCTCTGGTGGGCGGCTATGCCGTCGAGTCCGTCCGTGGTCAACTGCACGGTGAAATCGGCATCCCGCGTGTAAGCGTGGGCCGCCCGTGGGCCATCGGCCGTCGTTCCATCTCCGAAATCCCAGTGGTAGGAGAGTGCTGGCACACTGGCCTCCTGCGCCTGCGCGGAGAACGGGAGTAACTCGCTCACGCGGGCTTCGGCAGGAACCTGCGCCGTAATCGTCGGAGCAGCGGCCGGCGCCGCCAAGTCGATCAGCTTGATCACTCGCACCGAATGCCGCGCCATGTTGTCCAGTCGTACAGTCCCTCCGTTCACGGCCACCGCCGCACCCTCCTTCAGCACGTCGGAAGCCTGAAAAGTGCGATTCGCCGGGAGTCCAAGATCCGCCAGTTTGAGCGTATGGGAGCGCGGCTGCTCCGTCCAGTTGAAGATCACAAGAATGGATTGGCTCGGGTCTTCGCGAAGGAAGAAGATGCTGGGTTCTCCATCCTCCGTGTCGTAAGACAGCAAATCAACAGGGGTCGCCGCCCGGCTGATCTTCGCTATGTTGAGGAGGTCCTGGTTCTTCACCAGGTCCAGCCGGTCCTTTTCGGCGCCCAATATGGGAAGGTCATCCCCAATCTCGTACATGCCGCCGGAAACCGCGGAGAGGACGATCGAAGCCTGCGCCTCCGAAAGCGAAAGCCCGCCCCGCGCCGGACCTTGCCGGCCGCGCACGACGGGAACCTCCGCGCAGACATTGAAAGCGTCTGGGTCATTCAAGAAGTAATTGCGGTTCATGTAGAAGCGGGCCGCAACCCCGGGCGCCACGGCCTTGGTGGTCTGAAAGCTGTGCGCCGTGTCGGCCGAGATTCGTCCCGTATCCACGAGTCCCACCGGGGACAGCATGGGGCTGCCATCTTTATCGAGCAACACATCCTCGCCCACGGCTTTTCGAACCAGTTCCAGTCCGATCCGTTGGGCTTCCAGAGCGCTGGTGTTGGGTTTGTAGCGGTAACCTTCGATCGATGTGGTGTCCATGAAATCGAGCTTGATATACCGGACGCCCCATTCGCGAGTCAGGGTTCTGTAAGTCTGGCGCATGTATTCTTGCGCGCCGGGATGCGTCGTGTCCAAAGCGTACAAGGTGTCCCCATAAGCCACTCCGATGGGGATGGGATTGCCGTCCGCGGTATGCACCAGCCAATCCTTATGATTTTCGTAAATCCAGGCGCGATTGGTAACTTCGAAGGGGGCTGTCCATATCCCGAAGGTGAGGCCCAGGTGGCGGACTTCGTCGCCGATCGCGCGCATGCCGTCGGGGAACAGTCTGGCGTTGGGCGTGGCATACTCTCCGCGGGCGTATTGATAACCTTCATCTACGTGGAAGTAGTTATAGCCGAGTGATTTCAGGTTCTCAGCCAGCCACCGGGCGTTGGCCAGCGTAGCGCCTTCGTTAATGGCCATGTAATAAGATGTCCAGCTCCACCATCCAATCAGATTCGGAGCGGTCACTCGCGCGTGATGCAAACGCCGGATCGCGTCCCCGTACGCCAGCAGTTGGCTGTGGTAGTCCGGTCCGGTTGCCATCATCACGCGTTCGGAAGCCATATTCTGACCCGTGTTGAGAGGAAGACTCAGGTCGATGACCTCGTCCGCCTGAGCTCGGCGAAGCGAATTCTCCTTCTGAAGCTCTGTCGTTCCGGTGGAATCCACGGTGCAGGACGTGATCCTGGCGTTATTTCCGGCGCCTTGATACATGAGGTGCAACAAGGTCACAAAGCGGTCTGCGGAAAGGGCACCCAAAAACAGACTCTGCTTGCTCTCGCGATTATAGATAACCTGGCTCCAGGCGCCGCGATGCATTTGGCGCGGCCCGCTGCCCAGATCGTAAATCACCAATTGCGGCCAGTCTTCACTGTAGCTGTCCGACAGGATCCGGTCGGCGGACTCGCGCCCCTCAATGCCAATGACCGGCTGGCCAATCGCCTCCACGCTGCGAATGGCTTGCACCGTCACCGCTTTCCCGGTATGGTTTTGCACTTCGACTTGAACGGTAGCGTAGGGGCGCTGATCGTAAAGCTGGACCGTGTAAACCAGGTCGGGCTTGCCCTGGAGCCCGGAGGAGGTAACGCTGATCTGATGGCCGGTGCCCAGGGAGTCACTGAACGTCGATTCGGCGGCGCGATGCTGCGGATACTCATTCGACCGTGCCCACTGGTGGTCGATCTGTGCTCCCGCACGGGCGCTCAACACCGGACGGTTGGCTGCCGCGCGCGTTGCTACTTGAAAGGACCCGTCCTGCGCCTGTACGGTCACGGCCAAGCTGCTGTTGGTGAGTTGCTGGGCCCGGCACGGCGGCGCGGGGCACAGACCGGCCACGAGTCCCAGTCCCAGTGTGACGACACCTTTCATGCTCGGTTTCGGCATATTGGATTCTCTCCTTACGGTTGTCTCTTGGGGTAGCAGTCATTCGGTTTCGACCAGAACGCCCCCCTCAATCTTCGATTTTGCGCTAATCTGCTCCGATTCTGGAATTCGAACGTTGCGCTTAATATATCCTTTCTTTCGATGTTTTTGCAATCTTTTTCTTGCCGCTGTCGCCACAAAATGATAATGTCCTATTTGCGCAAAGTAGAAATGTGCTATTGACACCATCCAGGCTGGGGAGGTGCAAGAAGGACAACTACTGATGACACAAGCCGAACGGAACCACCTGGTAGCCCAAAAAAATGCGAAGAAGCTGATCACCCAGAAGCATGCTGCCGAGAAACTGGGGATCACCGAGAGGCACGTCCGCCGACTGCTGCGCGAGTAAGCAGCGCGGTGACAAGGCCGTAGTATAGTACACGGGCTGCGAGGGTTAGGGGCTGGACCGGCGCGTGGGCGGCGGCCGCAATCCAGGTCCTGAACTCGATTGGGGCGCTTTGCCTGGTCTACGCGATGCGATACGGGAAGGCGATTATCGTCACGCCGATGACGGCTATGGCGCCGGTCCTCACGATCATCATCTCGTTGTTGCTTTACCACGTCATACCGGGAGGCGTCCTGGTATCCGGCATGGTGTTGGCAGTCATGTCCATCTACCTGATGGCAGAAGGTTAGCCGTGATCTGACATTATCCTCAGAGGCGGACAGGTCGCTTTACTTCAAAACGTGTGCCTGTCTTCCAAAAGGCCTCGATCTCCTCCAATGGCTTGTTCTTGGTTTCTGGCAGGAAGAAGCAGGCGAAGAGCGCTTGCGCGAGCGACATTGCGGCCAGAAATCCGAAAGTGATGGCCTTTCCGATCTGATGGAACGCGAGTGGGAAGAACAGCACCACCACCGCATTGGCGACCCACTGAGTCAGGACAGGCACGGTCATGGCGGTGCCGCGAATGTGGTTGGGAAATATCTCCGGTATTAATGTCCAAAAGACGGGTCCGATGCATGCCGCAAAGAAAGCAAGGTAGATCAGGATGAGCACGAGCACGGTTGCACCCTGAAAACGGCCCGCTAACACGGCCGCCGTTAGCAGAACAAGCGCGGCGGCCATACCCAGCGAACCGGCGATGTACAAAGGCTTCCGTCCGTAGCGATCAATCGTCCCAAAGGAAACGAGCGTGAAGGCCAGGTTTGTCAGGCCAATAATGAAAGTGGAAAACAGGGCTGAGTCGATCTTCCAACCGGTGGATCGGAAGATCGCCGGCGCGTAATCGATGATCGTGTTGATGCCCGACACCTGAACGAGGATCGCGAGCCCGAAACCAACCAGCACGGCGCGCCGTATTCCCGGCTGGAGCAATTCCCTCCAGGTGTGCCGCCTTTGGTTCAGACTGCCCTGAATTTCGGCCGCTTCGAAGTCGGCGCTGTCTCGGCCGGCAATCCGCTGCAGAACCACGAATGCTTCCCGCGGCCTAGCCGCCATGAAGAGGTACCGTGGCGTTTCGGGAGCGCGAAACAGCAGTACAAAGAACAATGCCGAGGGAATCACACCGGTCATGAACATCCAGCGCCAGTTCGCCGGGCCGACGTCGCGCAGCAGATAGTTGATGCAATAGGAAATCAGGATGCCGACAACAATGGACATTTGGTACAGGGCGCCCATGCGCCCGCGCATGGATGGCGGCGAGATTTCCGCAACGTACATGGGCGACAGGATGGATGCCCCTCCTACAGCCAGCCCACCCAGGAAGCGCGCCGCAATGAAAACAGGAAAGGTAGGAGCGATGCCGGTCGCGATTGAGGTGAGGGCGAAAGAGAGCGCCACCAGCAGCAGCGCTTTTCTGCGGCCATGGAAATCCGCCAGCCGTCCCGCGGCAAGCGAACCGATTACGCAGCCGAACAGCAGCGAGCTGAAGGCCCAGCCGAGGCTCAAATCGCCAAGTCTGAAATGCTCGACGAGGAACGGACCAGCCCCCGTAATGATTGCGATGTCAAACCCAAAGAGCAGTCCACCCAATGCACCCGTCGCCGCCAGAAGAAGGACATAAGGAAGATTGATGGCTGACTTCATATCGAAACGCGGCCGCCTCCCTGGTTCGGCTTGCCCGTGGACTCGCGAACAACCAACCTGGGCGTGACGGCGTACTCCCTGCCTTTCTGCGCGGAACGGCTGAGCATTTCCTGGAGGGCCTGAAAAGCGAGCCGGCCAATTGTGTCGCGAGGAATATTGACCGTCGTGAGCGCCGGCTGCGCAAACTCGGCGAGCGGAATATCGTCGAACCCAACCACGGAAAGATCGTTGGGGACACGCACGCCCCGATCGGAGGCGCAGTGGAGGGCGCCGGCCGCGGTAACATCGTTGACCGCGACAATCGCCGAGGGAGAGAACCGGCTGAGCAGCTTGGAGCATGCCACGTAGCCGCCGCGGAACGTGAAATCCGAATCCATCGTCATGGTCTCTATGGACGTGTCCGATGCCGTGAGCTCCAGGAACGCAGCATGGCGTCTTTGCACCGACTGTAATGCCGCCGATCCCCCAATGAAGCCCATGCGGCGGTGCCCAAGCGCCGCCAGGTATGCGATCATTTCGGCCATACCCAGCTCGTAGCCGACCGCGATGTTACTGACATAACGCCCCACCTGTCCCAGGTCCAGATACACCGCGCAGATCTTATTTTCCACCAGCATTTCCTTCACGGATTCGTCCACGAGGGACGTCATCAGGGCAATGGCAGGCACCCGCATATTCAATAGGCGTTTGATACATTCCAGAGTCCTTCCAGCGTCCCAGTCGGTATTCATGATGACGGCATCGAGTCTATGCTGGAGCGCCTCGTGTTGGAAAGCCGCCGCGAGGTCGGCGAAGAATGGATTGCGAATGTCCGAAACCAGCAGACCCCAAATGTCGGCGCGCCCTGTGGCTAGATTTCGAGCTGCCGAATTCTGCCTGTAATCCAATGCCGCGATTGCGGTCAGGACTCGCCGCCGGGTGTTTGAGTGAACGCTCTTCGTGCCATTGATCACGTGAGAAACAGTGGCGGTGGATACTCCAGCCCGCTCGGCAACCTGGGCCATAGTGGCGATTTTCGCCACGGACCTTGCCGTTTTCCTCCCCGGGGAGATTGTGTGCCTGGAAATAGTCGAGTTTGTCAACGCCTTGTCCGCCCTACAGTTCCAACTCGTAAGATGCCGGATCGAACAAGCTGGGATTGGCTCGCATCATCTCTTCCGTCAGCGCCTGCTCTTTGCCCTGGAGTTCGGTCAGATCGCGGTCCAACCGGCTCAGCCACTGCCCCTCCCTTGCGGAAATGTTCAACCGGCCCTGTGACACGCCGCATTCGAGAATAGCGACCGCCGCTCTTCCCGCCGCCACGGTTCGCTCGTAATCGGTGCAGGCGCCTACTATAGCCTGCGCGATCTCGTGAGTTGCCTCTGGAGAGAGCACCGCCGCTTGCGGACTCAACCATTCATCGGATTCCACGAGCCAGTCGCGGAGTGTGAGCGACTTTCCTTTGGCCGTGGCAACGTTCATCAGCCGGCAATCGTACGTTAGCAGTTCCGTATACGCCTCGGGTGCGCTGCCTGCGAGCAGGCGCACGTCCTGGACCGATTCGTTACTCCAGAGGTCGCACATCGCGGCGGCGATATTTCCGACCGGGCTGAAATGGGCGCACGTTGCCGATTTCCCTTCCATGGATATGGGACAACCGGCGATTGCCTTCAGAATCGGGCCCTCATAGGCGCAGTCCTTGGAAGGGCCGATGGCGCCGTGCTCAAATGCCACAAGGCTGCGCACGGCGCTCATCGCGCGCACGACCGCTGCGAGCGTCTCCGGCAGCATTTTCTGGTGGGCCAGTTGCATCGCCGTATTCCCGAATCCGCAAGCTGTGTCACCGCCGGGAACCGCGTGACCGCTGGCGGCGCAAGCCAGCGAGATGCGGTCCCACAGCCAAGCGACGTCCCGCGGGGTCAGGACTCCCAAGGCGAACACAATGGCGCGTATATCGCCGTACATCAGGCCGTGGTCGTGGACTTCCTTGCCTCCGACGGACTCGATGGAGACAATGTCGGCGCCGGCGGCAATACAGAGATCGAAGGACCGCCTGAGTCTCTCCCAGGGGGCTCCGGCGCGGAGAGCAGGCGGCTTGTTGCGGTCTCTGATATCCGTCGGCGTCACCCGAAGAGCGTTTTTCAACCCGTGCCTTTCGTAAGCCAACCGCAAATGATCGCGCAGCAGCGCCGTGATCTCGGCGCCCCAATCCGGCGTTTCGGTCATCGCCGGGAGCAATTCGAATTCCAGGACTATGCCGGGCGCCCCAAGGGCTACGGCGCGCCGCAGGACTCCTTTGGCAATGTCGTGGTAATGCTCCTTCACATCCGGCCATGTCGCGGCATCGATCGAGATTGGCGGCAGGGTGAAATTGACTTCGGGATAGACCAATCCCCGTCCGATGCCGAGCCCGTATCCGCAATCGACAGGACTGGCGGACTGACCGAACACGAGGTCCCCGGCATCCGCGATGGCAAGGGACGAATATCGGCGCGTCATTTTAGTGTCTTGGCTATGAGTGATCGCGCAATGCTCACCGCCACACTGGCGTCCTCGCCGTAGGCATCCGCCCCAATCTCCTCTGCATACTGGCGGGTAACCGGTGCGCCGCCAATCATGACCTTGACCGAGTCGCGAACGCCGGCTCTCTTGAGCTCGTCAATGGTGGTTTTCATGGCGGGCATCGTGACCGTCAACAGCGCCGAAAGAGCCACAATGTCGGGATTCCGGCTTTGGATAGCTTCGATGAACCGTTCCGGGGAAACATCGGCGCCGACATCGTATACTTCGAACCCGCCTCCTTCCAGCAGGGAGGCAACCAGGTTCTTTCCGATGTCATGCAGATCGCCTTTCACCGTCCCGATTACGACCCGGCCTGCTGGTTGCGCGCCGCTGGCGCTCAACAGAGGGCGCAGCAGTTCCAGGGTGGCCTTCATAGCGCGACCAGAAAGCAGCAGTTCCGGGACGAAGAACTCTTCGCACTGGAAGCGCCTTCCGACCTCGTCCATGGCCGGGACCATGTACTCCGAAAGGAGCTTCAAGGGAGCTTCATTCTCCGCTAGCGCCGCGCGCGCGACTTCGACTGCGGTTTTGGCATCGCCTTCCAGAATCGCTTCATACAGTTGGTTCAGCTCGGGCATAATCAGGATCAATTGGCAAGCGCTTAACACAGCAGTTTAGGCCGGCTTGCCCACGATGTCAAGCTCCTATTGACAATTGGGCCTTGTCTGGAATAGGCTCAATAAGGTTAAGCGCTTGACACGCCGGAAGGTCCTGCTGGCGTGCATGGTGAGCTATGGATATTGATGGCTCGAGTGGCAAGGAACGGGTTCACTGCGCTCTACGACACACGGAAGCTTCGCGGATACCGATAGACTTCGGAAGTTCGCCTGTTACGGGCATGCACGTTACGTGCGTCTCGGCTTTGCGCGACTATTTTGGCCTGGAGAAAAGGCCCGCGAAAGTCCACGAACCGTTCCAGCTGTTGGGATTGATCGAAGACGACCTGGCACAGGCGATTGGCACTGACGTCGAGGGAGTGGTTCCGGCTAAGACTATGTTCGGCTTTCCGGTGTGTGACTGGAAGCCATGGCGGACGCCCTGGGGCGGGCTCGAGGTTCTTGTGCCCTCCGGCTTCAATACCACGGTAGATGCGAATGGCGATACCTGTATTTATCCGGAAGGGGACACGAGCGCCGCGCCCAGCGCCCGGATGCCGACCGGCAGTTACTTCTTCGATGCCATCATTCGCCAGGAACCGATCTGTGAAGAGCACCTCGATCCCGCGGATAACCTGGAGGAGTTCGGGCCTCTTTCGGCAGCCGACATTCTCTGGCTGCAAAAGGAGGTTTGCCGTGCGGCGTCGACCGGAAGAGCGGTACTGGCATGCCTGCCGGGAACGGCCCTGGGCGACATCGCTCTGGTGCCGGGGCCAGCGCTGAAGCATCCCAAGGGAATTCGCGATGTGACGGAGTGGTACGTATCGACGCGCAGTCGGCGCAATCTGCTACACCAGATATTCGAAAAGCAGTGCGAAATCGCGATCGGCAACCTCGAGAGGATCAAATCGGCGACGGGGGATCTCATCGATGTCGCCTTCACGTGCGGGACCGACTTCGGCACGCAAACGTCCGCATTCTGCTCGAACGCCACGTTTCGGGAGTTGTACCTTCCCCATTACAAAACCGTGCATGACTGGATCCATCGCAATACCGGGTGGCGGACCTTCAAGCATTCGTGCGGTTCTGTGGAGCGGTTTATCCCGTCCTTCATCGATGCGGGTATCGATATTCTGAACCCGGTTCAGTGTTCCGCCGTCGGGATGGATCCGGAGCGACTGAAATCCAGGTACGGCGAGAGCATTGTCTTTTGGGGAGGGGGGGTAAACACGCAAAAGACGTTGCCGTTCGGCACGCCCGCACAGGTTCGCGAGGAGGTGCTGCGGCGCTGCGAGATCTTCTCCCGGAGCGGCGGGTTTGTCTTCACCTCTATCCACAACGTGCAAGCCCAAACTCCGGTGGAGAACGTGATTGCGATGATAGATGCCGTCCACGAGTTCAATGGCCGTAAAGCCTGAGAGACGGAACGGAACGATGGAGATACGCTAATGGCGAACGGACCCCTTAAAGAAGATGAAATCCGGCAGTACCAGACCGACGGCTATGTGATGGCGCGTGGCATGTTCGATGCGGAAGAAATGGACTTCCTCCGCCGCTCGGCAAGAGAAGACAAAGCATTAGACGATCACGCGTACGGCCGGGCCGATTCGGAAGGCGGCACGATCAGGCTCGCGCTTTGGAACCACCCGGGCGATGGCATCTACGGCATGTTTGCCAGGTGCCGGTCCGTCGTGGACTCGGCCGAGGCGCTGCTCGGCGGCGAGGTGTATCACTACCACTCGAAAATGATCATGAAAGAACGCAAGGTCGGCGGCGCCTGGGCGTGGCATCAGGATTACGGCTACTGGTATCAGAATGGCGTTCTTTTTCCACTTCTGTGCAGTGTCTTTATTGCGGTGGATCGGGCGACGAAAGAGAACGGATGCTTGCAGGTCTTGCGAGGATCCCATCGGGCTGGGAGGATCGACCATGTCTTGGCCGGCGACCAGGCCGGAGCCAACCTGGAGCGCGTCAACGAACTCGGCAAGCGCCTGGAACTTGTGTACGCCGAAATGGAGCCCGGCGACGCCCTGTTCTTCGACTGCAATCTGCTGCATCGCAGCGATCAGAACCGTTCCGCCGATCCACGCTGGTCTCTCATTTGTTGCTACAACGCGGCGCGCAACGATCCCTACAAGGAATCGCACCATCCCCGATATACGCCGCTGAGCAAGGTGGACGATTCCATGATAAAGGCCGCCGGGCTTGCCAGAATGGGCGGCGGTGAATCGGGCATGACATGGCTGAATCCCGAAGACGATTCGAGCGCGGCCAGCCTCTCGACCGCAAAGGACTCCTGATTTTACGGGGCGGGAACTCCTGTCTCGATGTTTTTGCGATGTTTGGAGATGCGATGACGCGGAGAAACCTCCTTAAACTCGGTGGAGCGGCCGTTACCCTGCCCGCCATGATGTTGCAGGCCGAAGATGGGCCGAGCTATGTCCGCACCAACAGCCAGGGTGCTGAATGGTCGGTCGGCAATGCACTGGTGGAGCGGACGATCCGGTTCGATGCAGAACACGGACTGCACACCTCCGACTGGCGGCACAAGCTGACCGGTACGGACTTCGGCCGGCGCGCCGCTTCCGCCCGTCGGTGGGGAGACGAATTCAGCTTCCGGGCCGGTGACGATCGTTTGAGCGGCCGCCGCGGATTTGCATTGATCGGGGCGGACAGCATGAACCTCGCCGGCGGCAAGGCGTTGCGGCTGCGCCTGCGGCATCAGGGCGGAAGATTCGAAGTGGCGGTCTTCTACGCGGTGTACGACGACCATCCCGCGGTGCGCAAGTGGATCGAGATCACTAACCGGGCGGCACAGGCGGTCACCCTCACCAACCTGTGTTTCGAATCGGTAGCTGCGGCGTCGGGCCCGCCGGCCGAAATGGAATTGTGGGCGGGATACGGGGCTGCGCCCCGCGAAATCTTTTTTACCGGCCGGGTCGCGGACACTGCCCTGGTATTCCGCAGCTCGCGCACCGACGAAGGGCTGGTGGTTTTGAACGAAGCGCCCGGCTATCTCAAGCGCACCGAGATGGCCAGCGGTTGGGGCGATTCGATCCGCGTGATGTACGACACCGACCTGTTTCCTTTCGCTCGCACGCTTGCGCCCGGGGAGAGCTTCACATCCGCCAAGAGCTCGATCCTGTTCTTTCAGGATGGCCGCGGCATGGCGGACCGGCGGTGGGTAGTACCCAGCTACACCTCCCAGATCATTTTGCGACGGGGCCACCTGGCCCGCACGCCGTGGATCTACAACACCTGGGAGCCGTTTGAGCGCCGGATTGACGAGGCCACCTGCGCCCAGCTCATTCAGGTAGCCGGCAAAATGGGCATGGACATCTTCACGATCGACGACGGCTGGCAGAGCGAATACGGTTCCAACAGTGAGAACCGCAAGAACTTCCCGGGCGGTCTCCAGAAGATCCGGGCGTTACTGGACCAACAGCACATGACGCTCGGGCTGTGGGTGCCGCTGGCAGCACTGAGTACAGAGTCGCCGGACTACAGGGCTCATCCGGAATGGGTGTGCCGCGACCGCGAGGGAAGGCCGAAGTTCACCGGCACCATGGCCGGCCAACAGGCCGTCATGTGCCTGGGCAGCGGTTACCGGGAGAGGGCCGTACGCCGTCTCCTGGACCTGATTCAGACGCATCATCCCACATACCTGAAGGTGGATCTCACAACTGTTTTCAACGCCTACGGCGAGGAACCCGGATGCACCGCGCCGGGCCATGATCACAAGAGCTGGGCTGAGTCGTTGACCCGGATCTACGAAGGCCTGGAATACGTCGGCGAGCGGCTCTACCGCGAGCATCCCGAGGTCCTGGTGGACTATACGTTCGAGCTTTGGGGCGAGAAGCATCTCATTGACCACGCCCTTCTCGGCGTGGCCGACCTGGACTGGCTGAGCAATATCGAGGATAGAGGACCCGAGCAAGCCGGCCCGCGGCAGGCCCGAATGCTGCTGTATCAGCGCGCGCTGGCCATTCCAGTGGAAACCATGCTGATCGGAAATCTGCATGCCGCCACTGAACCGATCGAGGAGCGCTTCGGCGTGGCCATCGGTTCTGCTCCTCTACTGCTCGGGGACCTACGCAAACTGTCCCCCGCCCAGCAGGACTGGTATGGCGAAAAGATCCGCTGGTTCAAACGGCTGCGCGCGGGCGCATCGCTGAGCGACAGCTTCTTCCCGCTGGGGGACTGGGCACAACCTGGCACGCAAACGTGGGATGGATTCGCGCGGCTGAGCCGCGGGGGCGATGGCGTCGTGGTGATGTTTCGAAATGATTCAGGTGCGAAAGAAGCGGTCGTTCGGCTGCCCGCGCCACCAGGGGCGCAGTACACTGCGTGGTCGGTGATGGGCGGGCGTGTGTCGGCAACGGTCAGCGCCGAGATGCTCCAGGCCGGATGGAAAGCGCCATTGACGGACCAGCGTCGCGTGGAAGTGATGGAACTGAGCCGTCAAGAGGGCAGGTAGACTACGGCAGCATAACAAATAGAAGCATCTGTTTTGCTGTGTTTATTTTTGTGTCTTGACGAAGTGGCTGCATCGCCATATGATTGCATATCGCAGGGCGATGGCCTGCTTTGCAGAACACGCGGGAGGAACTAGTGCCGGATTTTGCAGTTTCCCGGAGGTATTTCTTCTTTGGCTCCCTGCTGGCTGGAGCGGTTCCGTCTGCCGGCTTCGGGAGCGTGGCCTCGCTGAAGGCTCTCGGCTATAAGCCATTCAATGAGAAGCTCAACCTCGCCGCCGTAGGGATTGGCGGCCGGGGCGCGCAGAACCTCAGCAATTCTCTGTCGGAGAACATCGTCGCCCTCTGCGACGTCGATTCCCGCCAGGGCGCGCAGACCTTCAAGCGCTTTGAGAAGGCGGCACAGTACACAGACTTCCGCAAGATGCTGGATAAGGAAAGCAGGAACATTGATGCGGTCGTCATCTCCACTGCCGACCACATGCATGCCACTGTGGCCCTGTGGTGCATGCAGCACGGGAAGCACGTTTACGTAGAGAAACCGCTAACTCGCACGCCTTGGGAAGCGCGCCTGCTCGTCGGCGCCGCCGCCAAGTACAAAGTGGCGACCCAAATGGGCAACCAGGGATATTCTCTGGAAGGGCACCGAACAGCCTGTGAGATCATCTGGTCAGGGGAAATCGGCAATATTACCGAAGTGCATGCCGCCACCAGTTCTCCCAACTGGCCTCAGGGAATGCAGACCATACCGCCAGAGGAGCCGGTGCCGTCGGGGCTGAACTGGGATCTCTGGCTCGGTTGCGCGGCCATGAGCCCGTACACCTCCGGCGGCTGGGACAAAGACCATGTCCCAAATGGCAATACCGGTCCTTACGACGGCAGTAATTACGGATTCTATGTGCCGCACGATTGGCGCGGGTTCTTCGATTTCGGTACCGGCGCGGTGGGCGATGCGGCCATCCATACCTTGGGCGTGGCGAACCAAGCGCTCGAGTTGGGAATGCCGATTGCTGTCGAGTGCATCCGGTCCGAAGAAAAGAGCACGTTCGCTTATCCCTTGCGTTCGGTGTTGCGGTATGACTTCCCGGCTCGCGGCAACATGCCGCCGGTATCGATCTACTGGTATGACGGCGGCCGCAGCGGTAACCCGGCGAATTACTACCATCCGAGGGGCCTGGAGAACGAAGTGCTCCTACCGCCCTCAAATAATCTGGCGGCGCTGGGCCGCCCCGATGTGGGCGCCGGCGGTGGGCGGGGTGGACGCGGCGGCCAGGACCGCGGCGCCGCGGCTGGAAATCGCGGTGCGGCGGCGCAAGGCGGGTCCGGGACACGGGCGGCCAGTGCCGGCCCTCCACGCGGCGTGCTTCTCAGCGATGGCGCGATTTTCGTTGGCGACAAGGGCTACATGGCAACCACCGGGCCCTACGGGGGGGGTGTGCAGCTGCTGCCCGCCGCGCGGTGGGCGGAATACCGGCTTCCGCCGCCGATTCTGCCGCGCTCATCGGGCCATTACCGCGACTGGATCCGAGCTTGCAAGGGCGGCGATCCTGCCTGCTCGAATTTCAGCGTGGCCGGGCCATTCACGGAATGGGTCACGCTTGGCACGACCGCGCTCCGCGTCGAAGGCAAGCTGAACTATGACGCCAAAGCGCAAGGCTTCACCAATAATTCCGAGGCTAACCAGTACCTCAAGCCCGTGTTCCGTAAGGGCTGGGAACTAAAGCTCTAGAGGGGACCATGCCGGACGTTCAGTTGTCCCGCTGAAGTTCCTTCTTCTCTGTTTTTTCGCCAATAGGGAGTCAAATGAACATCACAAGACGAGATCTTGGCAAGCTGGCCCTGGCAGCGCTTCCTGCAGGGAAGTTGCTGGCCAAACCAAATTCCAACTTCGGCGGCGTACAGATCGGAATCATCATTTCGCCCACCAACTTCCGCGACATTCCGCTGGCCGCCGACGAGGTCCTCAACAACTTGGTTCAGGCGGGCATCAGTGGAGTCGAAATGCAGGATGTGCGCGTGGAGGCGTATGCGGGAGCCCCTGTCGCCGTCGGCGCTATTCCGGGCGGCCCGGGGACGGGCGGAGGGGGGCAGCGCGGAGGGCGCGGAGGCCGGCCGCAACCGACACCAGAGCAACTGGAGGCCCGCCGCAAAGCCGCTGAAGAGATTACCAAGTGGCGCCTCTCGGCTTCCATGGACAAATACAGGGCCCTGCGCAAGAAGTACAACGATGCCGGCGTCGGGATGTACGCGTTCCGCCTGGCCGACCTGAATAACGCGATGTCCGACGGTGAGATCGCCTATTTCTTCAACACAGCCGAGGTTCTGGGGGCCAATCAGATCACGGTCGAACTACCCACGGACACCGCGCTAACGCAGCGTATGGGCGATTACGCCGCTAAGCGCAAGATCATGATGGGCTATCACAACCATACGCAGGTGAAATTCGATAGCTGGGATAACGCGCTAGCTCAATCCGCTGGCAACGGGATCAACTTCGATGTCGGCCACTTCGCGGCGGCGCTCAGCCAGTCGCCGATTCCTTTTATTGAAAAGTACCATGACCGGATCACGTGTTTGCACTTGAAAGACCGCAAATACGGTACCAACGGCGGCCAGAATATGCCATGGGGGCAGGGCGACACGCCGCTCAAAGAGATCCTGGTGATGATGAAGAGGGAAAAGTATAGATTTCCGGCTGGAATCGAACTTGAATACCGGATTCCGGAAGAGTCCACCACCGTGGCCGAAATCGCCAAATGCGTGGAATTCTGTCGGAAAGCGCTGTCTTGACAGGTCATTAAGAGAACATTTGGCTTGCTTTTTCGTTCTTTGATTTTCCTGCCTGGGCGCACGGGTACAATAAGGGGCCATGAGAAAGAGGAAGGCGCCACCGAAGCCTGCCGGTTCGATTGTTCCGGACCCGATTGTTCCGCAGAGAATCTGGTGCGTTCATCTGGCAGCCCTTTCCGCATTGTGGGTTCTGGCGCTGGCCGCGTACGCCAACTCCTTCTCTTCCGGGTTGGTGTTAGACAACCGCTTTATCATCGCCAGCGATTCCCGCATCCAGGCCGCCACCGTCCACAACGTCGGCCTGATCGTGGGCCGCGATTATTGGTTCGGGACCGGCACCACAGACCTCTATCGGCCGCTGACCACGCTCTCCTATTTGTTCAACTATGCGGTCCTAGGGAACGGCACCAATCCTGCCGGCTACCACTGGGTGAATTTCGTATTGCATGCCCTCAACTTCACGCTGGTCTACGTGCTGGCTCTCTCGATTCTGGGTGACGTGCACGGGGCCGTGGCAACCGCCGCGGTATGGGCGGTGCATCCCGTGCTCACCGAGTCCGTGACCAACGTGGTGGGCCGCGCCGACCTGCTGGCGGCGTTCGGCGTGCTGGCGGCGCTGCTCTGCCATATCCAGTCTGGACGCGCCGCCGGAGGGCGAAGGGTGCGGTGGCTGCTGGGGCTGGCCGTGGCGGCGGCTTTGGGGATATTTTCCAAGGAAAGCGCCATCGTCGCGCTGCCCGTGATGGTGCTGTACGATCTGGCGTTCGGAGCCGATGCTACCTGGAGGCGGCGGATGGAGAACTACGCCGCGGCGGCCCTGCCTTGCCTGCTATATCTGTTTCTCCGCGGCCAGGTGCTTGCCAAGTTGCCGCGCACCCTGATCGCGTTCATCGACAATCCGCTGGTTGGCGCGGATTTCTGGACGGCTCGACTAACCGCGATCCGCGTGATCGGCAAGTATTTGGGGCTGCTCTTGTGGCCGGGCGCGCTTTCGGCCGACTACTCCTACAACCAGGTTCCGCTGTTCCGCGCCAACAATCCGGCGGCACTCTTAGGCGTTGCGGTCTGCGCCGCTCTGGCAACCGCGGCGGTTTGGGCGTTCCGCCGCAACCGGACGGTCTTCTTTTTCGTGGCGCTGTTCTTTGTGGCCCTGGCGCCGGTCTCCAACGTGTTTCTGCACATCGGTACCATCATGGCCGAGCGATTCCTCTATCTTCCCGCGCTGGGCTTCGCGGGCTGCGTGGCGGTCGGGCTGCGTGCGGCGTCGCCACGCTTGCCGGCTCGCGTCGCCGCCATGCTGCTGGCCGCCGTCTGCGCGGCATTCGCCGTCCGCACCTACGTTCGAAATAGGGATTGGGCCACCGAGCAGACGCTCATGACCAGCGCCGCGGAAGCGGCGCCCGCCGCCTGGCGGCCGCACGTTGCGCTGACAACGCTGCTTTCGGGCAGCGCGGACGTTGCCGAGGCGGACAAGGCGCGGGCCATCCTCGATCCTCTGCCCGACGTGCGGAATTCCGGCCAGCCCTATATCGCCCTGGGCATCAGCTACCGGTTGTATGGGGACCATGTGGTCGAGGCTCATCCGCAAGAGGCGCAAGGCTGGTATCGGAAATCGCTGGACGCCCTGCTGCGCGCGCGGTCTATCGAGCAGGAGATCCGGCGGCACGGCGCGGGAAACACCGGATTCGTCTGGGACAAGCTATATCTGGAGTTGGGGAGGACCTACCTGGGCCTCTCGCAGCCGCAAGACGCGCTCGCGGTATTGCGGCAGGGGCGGTCGCTGACCTCGCATCCCGCGTTGTTTTTTGAGGAGATGTCGAACGGCTATCGGGCCATGGGCGACTCGCGGCAGGCGGCCGTCGCCCTTTTCGGGGGAGTCCTGGTTCTGCTGGCCGCCCACGAGACAGAAACCTCAGCGCAGCTGAGCGCCAAACTGGTGGACTTGTATCGGCAGACGGACCCGCAGAGCTGCGCCGTACGCGAGAGCGGGGGCGGGCGCGCCATCGATATGGATTGTCCGCTGGTGCAGGAGGACATTTGCGCCGCCTTTCGCGACCTGTCTAGGGACTATGCCATCCCCAGGATGCCAGTCGGATGTCCGGCGGAGTAAATGGCGCCGCACCGCGGAAAAATCAGAAATAAAGCATCATTCGAAACTAGCAATTTAGCTTTTTGTCGTCGTTTTATATGTTTTTCCTTGACATCCGGCCTGAAATTACTATAGCATTGCCTTGTTAACGCAAAACCATGGTTAAGATTCAGGAGGTGGCTGCCACGGCCCGCCTTTGAATCTAAGTGTTACCTGTTCAAGGGTTAAGGAGGTCTAAATGAGTTTCGGGAAGCTATTGACCTTGGTCCTCGCTACCGTTCTGCTCGCATTCCCGGCTTGGCCGCAGGCTAGTACGGGCACGGTCCAAGGCACGGTCCGCGATCAGACCGCTGCTGTTGTGCCCAATGTCGCTGTTACGCTGATTAACATCAATACCAACGTCTTGTCGAAGACCAACACCAACGGAGCTGGCTTGTACTTCTTCCCCGGTGTGGTGGCGGGCCAGTATCGCCTGATCGTTGAGGCGCCCGGCATGCAGAAGTTCGAGGACACTTTTACGGTGCAGATCTTGCAGGATGCGGTCCTCGATCCGGTGCTCAAGGTCGGCCAGACCAGCACCCAAGTTTCGGTGGAGGATGTGACGCCAGTCGTGTCGACGAATTCCGACCTTGGCCACGTGCTGGAGCGGGAGCGCATCGAGGAGTTGCCCATTAATGGACGCACCGTAACGAACCTTCTGGTCACCGTGCCCGGCGTCGAAGCCGCGGGATTGCCTCGTGTCTTTGGCTTGAAGGCGGGTTCGGCCATGTTCGTATTCGACGGTTCGGTGCACAACGAAAGCTGGCAGGGCTACCTCCAGCAGGACCCTCCAGATCTGGACGCCATCCAGGAATTCCGCGTCGAAACGAGCACCCCCTCGGCGAAGTACTCGCGGCCGGTGACCATCGAGATGTCCAGCCGCAGCGGCGGCAACCAGGTGCACGGCGCATTATTTGAGACCAACAAGAACAGCGGTTATGGCGTGGCGCGCACCCGGCAGACCACCACCAACAAACCGACGTACCTGAACCGCAACGAGTTTGGAGGGTCCGTCGGCGGTCCCGTTTACATTCCCAAGCTCTACAACGGCAAGAATCGCACGTTCTTCTTCTTTGCCTACGAGGGGAACCGTACCGACGACCCCGTCGTCCAGGGTTATGAGGTGCCAACGCAAGCCATGCGCAACGGAGATTTCAGCGGTCTGCTGGATTCCCTGGGGAGGCTCACGGTAATTTACGATCCGAACACTACCAACCCGACCACATGGTCCCGCACGCAGTTCAACTACGGCGGCCAGGCCAACCATATCGACCCGTCTCGGGAGAGTCCGCTTGCCAAATATTTATACAGCATCACGCCGTTGCCGACGCTCCCGAATGTCAACCCTTTACTGGGCAACAACTGGTATGGCCCGGAGGCCACCTGGCAAAAGAGTTATAACACCTCGATGCGCGTCGATGAGCATTTCAACGACAGAGACTCGCTCTACGCCCGCTACACCCACGCCAACTTCAACCAGCTTTACGAGTATCCCACCCAGGAAATGCTGAACCTTGTGCCGGGCGCGGAGAGCCGCCATTCGCCGAACCAATCTCTCGCGGTTTCCTATACCCATATCCTTTCCCCCAACTTATTCAACACGCTTACGATCAGCGGGTCGAGAGATGTGCAATACCGTGGGAACGGCGACCCCAACACCTTCTACGACACTCAGTTGGGTTTGCCAAACCCATTCAACCGCCCCGGCTGGCCGAATATCGGCGGCACCGGGATCGGCAGCTACGCTTTTGATACCGATGTCTCGTTCACGATCCCCTATACTTACATGGTCCTCGACGATAACGTTACCAAGATCAAGGGGAGACACGAGCTTCAGTTCGGCTTCCATTTCCGTTACGACCAGTTGCCCACTACGACTGCTACGCAATACACCCAGGGCCTGGAGGACTTCAATACCCTGGCGACCTCCCTCTATGACCCCAGCACGGGCCTCACCAATCCGCAAGCCCTTGCCCTCACGGGCAGCAGCGCCGCCAATATGTACTTGGGCATCGCGGATTACCAGGCGTGGTTTGCCCGCAACTGGTGGTATCTCCGGTCACACGAATACGCAGGCTATATACAGGACAATTTTAAGGCAACCCGCCGTCTTACCCTCAACCTTGGGCTGCGCTACGAGATTCGCCCGCCCATCGAGGAGAAGAACCACAACACGATCGGTTACGACCCGCAGCAGAACGCGCTGGTCATGGGCAACAGCCTGACCGAAATGGAGCAGGGGGGGTATCTCCTAGCCCCCGTAGTGAATTACATGGAGCAGTACGGGGCCAAGTTCATCAGCTATCAGCAGTCCGGCCTGCCCCGCTCCCTGGTGTACACCAATTGGCATGACTTCGCCCCGCGCCTGGGCTTCGCCTACCGTTTGTCGGAGGGCGCACACCCATTGATGGTGCGCGGCGGATACAGCATCAGCTACTATCCCGCCCCAATGTCGGCTTGGGCGGACCAGATGGGGCGTAGCGCGCCGGAGCAGGCGCCATATACCATCAGCGTGAACAACGCCTCGCAGGCGCCGGACGGCTTTCCCAACTACGGTCTTCGCTCCGTGCCCACCACCATCGCTGGGGTAAACAGCACCAACGCCATCAACCTCAACGACACCAGCGCGCTGTACCCTGGCTTTGCGACTCTCACCTTCCTCAATCCGCACTCGCCGGATATCATGGTGCAGGACTGGAACTTCACCCTCGAGAAGGAAGTCATGCGCAATACCCTGGCTACAGTAGCCTATGTGGGCAATCACAGCAGCAACCTGGAAAACCAGGTGGAGCTCAACAATGCGCCCAGCGCCTATATCTGGTACGTCACCACCGGACAGCCGCTGCCCACTGGCACATTCTCGAACGTTGCGACGACTCCCTGGGGCAATCAGGTCTTTGCCAAGGTCCAGGAATATTCGAAGCTTGGCTGGTCGAACTTCAGCGGCATGCAATTAGAGCTGGAGCGGCGGTTCACCCAAGGTCTCGCCTTCCAGGTGTTCTATGTTCTGTCGAATGAATTGGCAGCCGGCGGCAACAACTACAACTCGCCGTTAGCCGGTGTGCAAGAGTTTCTGCCAGGGGCGGTGCCCACCGATCTGGAGCAGCGGAACCGGTTCCTCAACTACCAGCGGGAGACGGCGATTCCCAAACACCACGTGCGTTGGAACTGGGTGTGGGATCTGCCGGTCGGAAAGGGCAAACTGATCGCCGGTAACGCCGGCGGCGTCCTAGACAAAGTGATTGGCGGATGGCAACTGGCGGGCATCGGAACCCTGCAGAGCACGTACTTCCAGGTCTCCACCAGCAACTATCCCACCGGAGTCCCAATCCAGAACTACGGATACAAGTACCCGATCCAGGACTGTACGAGTGGCACGTGTCTTCCCGGTTATCTGTGGTCGAACGCCGGCTACATATCGCCGCCCCTGATCAACAGGACCAATGCGGCGGGCCAGTGTACCGGTATTTGCGGCGTGCCAGCCAATTATGCGCCGGCGGAAGCTCCGATTCTTCCGTATGGGGCGACGTCGGCCCCCAACGCGCCCGCGGGAACCAATATTTCGTCGTACTGGGACACGAATACCGTCTGGCTCCCGCTGAAGAACGGCACCGTGGTCCGCACCACCTACAACCCCAACCTGAACCCATTTCAAAACCAATATATTCCCAGTGTGCTGCAGTGGAATCTGGACGCCTCTATGTTCAAGGCCGTTTCCATCACGGAGCGATTCAGGCTGCGGTTCGAAATCGACTTTTTTAACGTGCTGAACCATCCCGGCAACCCGAGCTCGGTCAATTCGGAAGGGCTTCTCTACACCAACACCTCGGGCAACTCCGCGCGTCAGGCCCAGCTAGGTATGCGCCTGATGTGGTAGCCGGCGCCTCCCGGTTTCGACAGCGTCTAATGGCGGTGGACCTGCTGGTGCCTGCCGCCGCGGCGCTGGGAACGATACAACCTGATTGCGGCAGGACAAGTAACGAGCAATGACCCGAGAGCGTGAGTTATTGACTCGGCTGGAGGATAACCGATGAGTGAGCTGGGCCGCGGGCCCCTGGTTTGCACTGCTTGGCGCAGGAGGTGCCAATGGCAGGCTTCGTCCAGGATCTGCGGTACACTCTGCGGACACTTCTCAATAGCCCAGGGTTCACACCGGTCAGCGTCCTCACGCTGGCGATCGGCATCGGCGCTAACGCGGCTCTGTTCAGCGTCATTGATTCGCCGCGTCGAATATGTCCGCCCCTATAAAAAGGACCAGTCCTGCCCGGCAAGCGCCGAACATGGGAAATTCGGCGGACAGACCGGTGCCGATCCGGAACGCATTGAAGCTGCTATGGCGCGGTTTGAACTCGTGTACTGCGAAATGGAACCAGGCACAGCACTGTTCTTCCATTCCAACGTGCTGCACTGCTCCAGCCCGAATACCAGTCCGAATCCACGCTGGTCCCTGATCTGCTGCTACAACGCAGCACGCAACGATCCTTACAAAGAATCGCAACACCCACGTTACACGCTGCTTTCCAAGGTGCCCGATGACGCAATCCTCCAAGCCGGCAACAAACTACTTACCGGCAACACCAGCTTTCTGGATCGACGGCCACCTGCAAGCCCGTCGCGTTAGAGCGGCGTTCGTAAAGCCCGGTGGGGCTGACTGATGCCAAGCGCAAGTCACACGGAAGCCGCGACGACCACCGGCATGCCACCCGTCTTGCGGCAGGTACGGTGGTGGGTGCTGTCCCTGTTGCTTCTGGCCACCATCATCAACTTTGTCGATCGCCAGAGCCTGTCCGTCGTCGCGCCACTTCTTCGCGAGTCGTTGCACCTCAGCAATACCCAGTACGGCACCATAGTCGCGTTCTTCCAGTTCGGCCTCATGAGCGGCGAATTCCCCATGGGCTGGCTCATGGATCGCATGGGGGTTCGCTTCGGCCTGTCCCTGGCCGTCGCCTGGTGGTCCCTGGCAAACATTCTGCACACTTTTGCTCGCACGCTCGCTCAATTCTGCGGTTTGAGGTTCTGGCTCGGCTCCGGCATGTGCGGCAACTACTCCGGGGGCGTCAAAGTTGTCACACAGTGGTTTCCCGTCCGTGCGCGCGCACTGGCCGTCGGCATCTTCAACGGCGGTTCGATGCTCGGCTCCATCATCGCCCCGCCGCTACTCGTTCTCATTACGCTCAGGTTCGGCTGGCATGCAGCGTTTCTGGTACCCGGCGCGCTCGGCTTTTTGTGGGTCTTTGGTTGGCGGGCCGTTTACCACCCACCAGAACAACATCCTCATCTGACGGCAGCCGAGAAGGCCTACATCGATTCCGACCGCGAAGAAAATTCAGGCCCGCGGCCATCGAATTGGAAGCTACTGAGCCGGAAGGAAACCTGGGCGATCATGCTCTGCCGCGGCATTTCCGGACCGGTAGTGGCATTCTACATATTCTGGATGCCGGAGTATCTGTACCGGGTGCGCGGCCTCAGCCTCGCTTCCATCGGTATGTTCGCCTGGCTGCCGTTCCTGTTCGGCGCCATAGGCAGCATCGGCGGCGGATGGTGGAGCAGACAGCTCCTCAGCCGGGGCATCAACGTAACCAGCGCACGCCGCATCACCATGGGGACCGGGGCTGCCTGCTGTCTTTGCAGTCTGGCCGTATCCGCCGCCGTTCATTGGATCACGGCACTGGCCTGGATTTGCGTTGTCCTCATGGGACACACGTGTTTTGCGGCGAATTTGTTCGCCGTTATTTCCGACCTGTATCCGGAAAACGCGGTGGGCCGTGTGACTGCGTTGACCGGCGTCTCCAACGGCCTCACCGGCATGCTGTTTCCGCTGCTCACCGGATACCTGGTAGACAAGATCTCCTACGCGCCAGTATTCTTGCTTGCCAGCTTCATGCCGTTGGTGGCATGCGCCCTATTGTGGATCATGGTTCCACAGCTTCATAGAGTGAAATTGGTTGAGGGGTAAAAGCCGTTCCTAAGGAGTGAAGAATGATCGAGAATTCGCGAAGATCGTTTCTAATGGGTGGAGCTACTCTCATGGGTGCAACCGCACCGCTGATGTTTGCTCAATCTCATCCGAAGTTGAAGGTTGCGGTTGTCGGGACCGGGCACCGTGCATGGATTCTGCTCTACATCATGCGACAAATTCCCGACATAGAAGTGGTCGCGTTGGCCGACCCGACGCCTAAGTTTCTGGAACAGGCTGTGAAATCCGCGGGAAGGGACGTTCGGACGTACGCCGCATACGACAAGTTGTTCGCCGCGGAAAAGGACCTCGACGCCGCCGTAGTCGTCACGCCCGGCCTGCTCCATGCGCCCGTCGCGATCGCGGCTTTCGAGCGTGGCCTGCACGTTTTTTGTGAAAAGCCCATGGCGACCACGATCGACGACGCCAATCGCATGATCGCGGCCGGCAAAAAGGCCGGAAAGATCTTGCAACTCGACTTGCAAATGCGCTACGACCCGGTCTACGGCCGCCTGCATTCGCTGGTAAAGGAAGGCCGCATCGGAACGCTGCAGTATGCCAGCGGGTTCCTCTATCGCGGCGACTGGAACCCCGAAAGCTGGAAGACACCCGACAAGAACGGGAATCCGACCGTCTGGCGCCTGCTTCGAAACTGGACCGGTTCCAGCATCATCGAGGATGGCATTCATGAACTCGATGTCCTGCACTGGACGATTGACAGCCGTGTCGCTCGCGTCTACGCCTCGGGCGGCAATAACGTCTACAAGGGCCGCGAGACCATCGATCACGCCATTATCGCCATCGACTACGTCAATGGCGTGAAGTTGCAGTTCGGCTATTCATTGTTCGGCCTGGGCCGCGATGAAGAGATGTACCTCATCGGCACTGAAGGCATTCTGAAAACCGAAAAGGGGTCCATCATCCTCCAGCGGAAGGGGTCGGGGCCGGAGAAGATCGAGATCCACGATTTCGAGCAGCGCACCGGAGGCAATCCGGCCGGAGCGCCCGAAAATCCGTCAAACCTGCGCAGCATTACCTCTCTTGTCGAAGCCGTGCAGAAGCAGACGGCGCCGATGAATACCGGCGAAGTCGGCAAAGAGGCGATCAAGATTGGACTGCTTGCGCAGAAAAGCATCGATGAAGGCCGCCCGATGGCGTGGACAGATCTGCCGGCATGAGAGTTTTTCGCGGAACGTTCGCTTGGCAGGTCGAGACCCGCGGCGGTTCGGCCTCACGCCTCCTGCACTCGCTCGATGTATGGCACGGCGGGGAGTGACCAATGACAAGTAAAGAACGCGTACTCGCCGCTCTGAACCATAAGGAACCGGACCGCGTGCCGATCGATTTCGGCGGCACCAATGTCACCGGCATGCACGTGAGCTGCGTCGCCGCTCTGCGCGAGTATTATGGGCTCGAACGCCATCCTGTGAAGGTGCATGAGCCGCACCAGATGCTCGGCTGGATCGAAGACGATCTGAAAGAAACGCTCGGTATCGACGTGCAGGCCACGCTTCTACGCTCGACGCTGTTCGGCTTCCCCAATGAGAATTGGAAGCTGTGGCGCATGCCGCACGGCCTGGAAGTGCTGGTCCCTGGAAATTTCCAAACGTCAGTGGCCGAAGACGGAGCCATTCTCATTTATCCGGAGGGTGATACCAGCGCTCCGGCGAGCGGGCGCATGCCCAGCGATGGCTACTTCTTCGATGCCATTATTCGCCAGCCGCCCTTGGACGAGAATCATCTCAATCCCGAAGACAACCTGGAGGAATTCCAGCTTGTATCGGATGTGGATCTTCGTCATTTTGCGCGGGCGACCGCTGATGCAGCTGCCACCGGCCGGGCCGTGACCGCAGGTTTTCGTGGCACGGCGTTCGGCGACATCGCGCTGGTGCCCGCGCCCTGGCTCAAACATCCGAAGGGCATTCGCGACATCACTGAATGGTACATCTCTACCCGCAGCCGTCGCGATTATATTCACGCTATCTTCGACCAGCAGTGCAACATTGCCATTGAAAATCTCAAGCGAATTTCCCGGGTCGTCGGCGGCAACGTCGACGTCGTGTTCACTTGCGGCACCGATTTCGGCACACAAACCTCGGCTTTCTGCTCCGTGCTTACGTTCCGGGAGTTATGGTTCCCCTATTACAAGCGCCTGAACGATTGGATTCATCGCAACACATCGTGGAAAGTGTTAAAGCACTCTTGCGGGTCCGTGGCGCGCTTCTACGACTCGTTCATCGAGGCAGGCATTGATGCCATTAACCCCGTCCAATGCTCGGCTGTCGGCATGGACCCTAAAGCGTTAAAGCAGCAATACGGCGATCGTCTGGTGTTCTGGGGCGGAGGCATCGACACCCAGAATACGTTGCCGTTCTGCACGCCGGCGCAAGTGCGTGAGGAGGCGCTCCAGCGATGCGAGATCTTCGCACCTGGCGGTGGCTTCGTATTCAATTCCATTCACAATATCCAGGCTGGGACGCCGGTGGAGAACATCGTCTCCATGCTGGATGCCATCCACGAATTCAACGGAGGGAAGTAGCCTTATGGCGGATCTGAACAAATTATATGAAGCGATTCTCAACGGCGATCCGAAAGCATCGCTCGCCATCACTGAACAGGCGCTGAAGGAGCGGGTCGCGCCCATGGATCTGATCACCAAGTACATGGTGCCTGCCATGGACGAAGTCGGTCGCCGCTTCGAATGTGAAGAGTATTTCGTACCCGAACTGATGCTGGCCGGGCGCGCCATGAAGGTTTCGCTGAATCTGCTGCGCCCTCTGCTTGCGGGAAGCGGAGCCGAGCTGGCTGGGCGCGCCGTCATCGGAACCGTGAAAGGCGACCTGCACGATATCGGCAAGAACCTGGTCGCATCCATGCTGGAAGGCGCTGGGTTTGAGGTGATCGACCTCGGAACCGATGTACCACCCGAAAAGTTTATCGAAGCTGTCCGGTCCAGTGGAGCACAGATCGTTTGCCTGTCGGCTTTGCTGACCGTCACCATGCCGGCGATGAAGACGACGGTGGAGGCATTTCGCGAAGCCGGTGTGCGTGCCAACGTGCGGATCTTTGTTGGCGGGGCGCCCGTGACGCGGCAGGATGCCGAAGAGATTGGCGCCGACGGTTATGGCGAGACCGCCAGCGCCGCCGTATCCCTGGCGCGCTCCGTCCAGACTGGGGGGCTTTGACCATGTCCCTTCGAACCTATTCTTCGCTCAGCGTGACGCGGGCGGACGAACTGATGTACGGCATCGCACCGTTTCCGGTCGCCTGCGGTTTCGATCTCGTGATCGGCGGCGGAACGGTCTTCCCGGAAGTTAACTTCACACTCCCCGCGATTACGGTCGCGCAGGCCAACTGGTCGGAAATCCGCAGGCAATACGAAGAGATGGCTACGGCTATTCTGAAGCGTGCCGTGGCGTTGCAAATGCCCGGCATCGTGCTTGAATTCGAACTACTTCCCGCTATGACGGATGAACCGGAGTGGGGCGCGGAGATCACCGCACTGCTGCGGCGCCACCTGGAAGAAGCTCACGATAAGCACGGCTTGCGCTCGGCTTTGCGGGTTACGCCCACGGACATACGCGACCAGGCGAAGCCGCCTGAACTGCGAAGCAGCCCGGCGTGGGAAAAGCTGCGCCGCTCCTTTGAACTCTGCATCGCTGCCGGCGGCGACATCATGTCCATTGAATCGGTCGGCGGCAAGGAAGTGCACGATCAGGCCCTGATGTTTGGCAATGTGCGTGGATGCATATTCGCGCTCGGCATCCTGGCGCCGGCAGATACGGCATGGCTGTGGGATCAGATCTCCGGCATGTGCGCCGGAACGCCGTCGGTTCCCGGCGGCGACACCGCTTGTGGGTTCGCCAATACCGCGATGCAGTTGGCACATCAGAAGATGCTTCCGGAGGTACTGGCAGCGGTGATCCGGGCCACAAGCGCCGTCCGCAGCCTCGCGGCCTTCGAGCACGGGGCTATCGGGCCCTCAAAAGATTGCGCCTACGAAGGGCCCGTCATCAAGGCGATCACCGGCTGCCCGATCTCCATGGAAGGGAAGTCGGCTGCCTGTGCCCATTTCAGCCCGGTCGGCAACATCGCCGCCGCCGTGTGCGATTTGTGGAGCAACGAATCGGTACAAAACGTTCGCCTGCTGTCCGGCAACGCACCGGAAGCCTTCGCCGAACTGCTGGCGTACGACTGCCGTCTCATGAATACCGCAGCCGCTCGCGGCGGCGGAAAGCTGATGCGGGACTGGCTGGCGGCCTCGGACGAGGAACTGAGCCCGCAGGCCGCAGTACTTACACCTTCTGCCACGATTCAAATCGCGAAAGCAATCGTCGAAGAAACCGGGACGCTCCGCCGGACGAAAGCGGCGGCGCAAGCGGCAACGCAAATCATCCGCGGCGCCAGCGCGGAGAATCGCCTCAAACTGTCGGCTAAGGAATCCGCCTGGCTCGACCGACTCGAAAAACAACTGGAAGAGATTCCGAATGATGAAGAGGCCATGCTCGAATGGGCGAACGAAGCCTACGCTGGAATCTTTCTGGCTGAAAGCTATGGGATGGTGAGTGTCACGCCTTCGACATGCGATGAAACGAAGCTTGCCGCGTCCAAAGCGAACTGAAACAGGTCAGGAACAAATGCTTGCTCAATGATACATGATCTATTACATGCGAGAGTACACCTTGGACCCAAGTGAACTGGTTCTTGGTCTTATCTGGACTATCTGGTCAATTTTAGACTCGCGACGCATCGGCGTCGCTCAGGAGCGCTATGTCTCAAGAGAATCTGATATCCCGGCGTTCGCTGTTGCTTAGTATTCCCGCCCTGGCGATTGCCGCCACCACTGGAAAGGCGCACGTCGGCAGCCAGCTCAACGCTTTCCGCATCACAGATCTGAATACGCTGATGTGTGCGTTGGCATCCTTACAGCAGATCGGCTTCGAAGGCTTCGAGGCCCCGTACCGCGTACTGGAATCGCAATTCGAACATCCAGAGGAGATGGCAAAACGCCTGAAGGGTACGGGCCTCACATTCTTCGCCATCCACATCTGGCTGCCGTTGTACGACGAACAGACGCAGCTTGCTCCATGGGATCTCATTAAGAAGGTGGCCGATGGCGGCGCCGCTCTTGGCGCGCAACGCCTGATCCTAAGTGGCGGCTCCACTCCCGATCCCGCGTCGCTTGCGCGTAAGGCCGAGGCATTGAACCGCATTGGCGAATACTGCCGCCGGGCGAACCTCCGCCTGGCGTATCATAACCACTTGGCCGAGGCCGAAAAGGACTGCGCTCAATTGGAAGGCTTGCTCCAAGCCACCCAACCGGACTTGTTCCATCTGGTGCCCGACATTGGACACGCCTTCCGTGCCGGGGTCAATTTCGCCGGGTTCTTCACACAGCACTATGCCCGCATCGACGGCATGCACCTCCGCGATGCGAAGAAGGGCGCAGAGGTTCCGCTCGGGCAGGGTGACTATGACTTTGCCCCGCTCGCCGCGACCGTTCAGAAGACGCAGTGGACCGGTTGGCTCATGACTGAAGAGGAACGCCTCAACGGCGACAAGCCCGGCGAGGTCGCGCTGCGTCCCGCACGTAAAACCATCCGGCGAGTCTTTGGAGTGTGACCTGACGCCGGACCTCGGCCGGGATCCTCGCTGGGGCAGAACGGAAGAGTGCTACGGTGAGGATGCTTTTCATCCGCATCGTTGGCGATCTCCAGCGCGCGCAGGCGGGCCCGTTCCGAGAGACCTCCCCAGGCGTTTGCCTGCAGGCGCCAGGCGATGCGCCGGAAGAGGAACTGCTTGTGATTCGAGCGGCTCGCTTCCCCGAAAGCTTCCCGGTACTTCTGCTTGAGCTGGCCGACGGTCATGTGGCGGAGGGCTTCAATCTGTTCATGGATGGCCGTCGAGCTAACTGTCTGTTTTCTCATGGTGTTAACCTCACGTCACATGACTCACTCTTCGTCCCTGGACAGTCAACTGGCGGTGGGGGCTGGTCCTGGTAGCGCAGGCGCAGGTAGGCGCCGGCAAGGATGCTGGCGATGGTGCGGACGGCCTCCTCGTGCTCGGGGCCGGGTTCGTTCATGAGCGGTCTCCTTCGAGGCCACCCACGACGATGTCCGCTTGGCGGTCGATGCGCCGTCTGGTGGATTATCGACGCGGCATGTTTCCGCGTCCGTTAACTATATACGCAAAAAGTGTGGAAAGTGTCCGGGTAGGGGGTACGATAAATTGGACAACCCGGATAGCTTATAGAACCCACTCGCATAAAAGTACCCAACGAGGCAGTCGAAGAGACGTGCGTGGGCCAGGAGTGCCGCCAGGCGCTCTCGCAGAGAGTACCCGGCTTCGTTGGTTAGAAATGTGAGGTCGGACGAAACCTGTGGCCTCTTTGGGGACATTTTTGGTTGCGGATTTTAACATCTTGAATTGTAAGGAGTTTTTTGGAATCGCGCAACCGTGACGAGTGGCTCTTCAACTAGGTTGGTACATCGAACTTTTCGGTATCGTTTCCATAGACCTGCCAGCCGTTTCTGTGCTGGCGGCAAAACAGCTCGACCTTAGCGCCTGGGCACGTCGCCTCCACGAGGGCGTAAAACTCCTCCGGTTTTCGCGAGTGCTCGCGCCGGGCCGCTTCCAAGACGGTGGTGTGATTCTCGTGCAGGAAAACAGGCTTCCCTCGCGCGGCGAGGAGGCAGTGCTCCGTCTGCCCCCTAAGCCATTCACCGGTGCCCATTCTGTCCTTCACCCAGGTGAGCAACGTCTTGTACTCAAAGCCCCACGCCGCGACCACGTCGAACGCTACCGGCAGGTGGGCGTTGGTGGTCCACAGCCAAAGCGTGGCGTTTTCGTCGGCGATGTCACGGACCGGTATTGCCTTGATTTCGTCAATGGCCATGGTGGGATACGGCAGAGAACTCCCGGTGTCGTACTGCCACGGCGGATCGGCGACCACAACCTGAAAAGGGCCGGTCGGCAGTCCCGGCGGTGCGGCTTTCAGTTCCTTGGCCTGCTTTAGGACCGCGAGCCTGCGGAAGGCACCGGCTACCTTGCCGCTCCGGTCCATCTGCTCAACAAGGTAGCCATATTCTTCCGGCTCCTCTTCTGCGGCCTCGACAACTGCCTCGGCGCGTTCGATAGTCGTCCGGCCGACACGCAGGTACCGAGCGATGTTGTCGCGGGCATCTCCAGGGTAGGCCCTCTGACATTCCGCCACTGTGGCGGGATGACAGAGGTCCGCTCGGCTGCCTTGGCGCTCACGGGCTAGGCGGCGCTCCAACGGCTCGATGGCCCGCTTCAGCGCAACGATCTCGCTCGGCAAGAGATCTTTACGGACGAAGTTCTCGTGGGCCTCGCCTCGTGCCGCCTGGAGCAGATCGACAACGGTAACCGGTACATCGGTCCAGCCAAGCTCCCGGCAAGCTTCCAGGCGGCGCTGGCCCGCGATCAGTCTGCCCGAAGGCGTCACCACAACCGGATGGAGCAAGCCGACCTCTGCGATGCTGTCGGCCAGCGCTCGCACGTCTCCCAGGTCTTTCCGGTAGCGGAATCCGATCCGTATTTGGTCGATTCGCATCAAATTCGCGGGAAGCATCCCGCCGCATGGCCTACGACTTTCGCGCTTTGCGGCCGTCCCGCCGGTAGTACCCATTGGGCCTGTAGAGGCCCAAAGTCGCGATCGATAGGAGTCCTTTGACGACTCCCTTTGCGATGCCGCGGCCTTCACGGGACATCTCACGCCCCAACGATTCCCTCTTTCCCCATTTCGCCATTACCGTTCTCCTGTGCTGATATGTGAATCTGGTCCGGCAACTTTTTTATCAGGGCCCGTGGCAAACATCCTGCAACCCGGACGCGGCGTCATGAGCGATGCACCGTCAGAGGTTCCGTCCGACAGGCTGATCCGGCGGTAATTCCAGTTGCGGGCACGCTTCATCAGAAGCGTGTCAACAGCGTACACAGCCAGGGAACCCACTGCCTGCAGAATGTCGGCGATGGCTGGCGTGCCCGGACAGGGATAACGGTCGTCATCGGCCATATCCGGATAGAGGCAGCCGATGCACGGACCATGCTTCTCCTGCACGAACACGTAGCCACAATCGCCATCACGGCTGACCCCGGCGAAGATCACTGGGATCCCCCGGAACCGGAAATACCGACTGGTCGCCACCCTCGCCGGATTGTTGTCCACCCCACAAACGACTATGCCGGAATCCAAGTCGACTTCGCGGGCAATGGCTTCCTCGAGGCGGAATCCAATGCCCCGGATTTCGGTTGTCGCAATACACTCCCGCTCCAGGTTCTCGGCCAGGGCCAGAGCCTTGTTCCTGCCGATATCCTTTATATAGAACCTCTGTCGATTGAGGTTGCTGGCTTCCACAACGTCATCGTCCAGGAGCGTAATCTGGCCAAGGCCCTTGCGAACCAGGTTCGGGGCGATGTGCGAAATGAGGCCCCCGGCGCCGATGCACAGGATGCTGCTCTTGGAGAAGACCTCTTGGTCAAAGCCAGCGATCTTGCGTTGGCGGTCCTCGGCGCCGGCAATGGCTTTCCCCCGCAGCCTAATTGAGGTTTGTGAGACGATAGATGCCCGGTGCATGTTTTTCAGCTCCTTCCCCGTAGATTTCAATTTCCAAGTTGTTGTCCAACCGCACGAAGCGCACAAAGCCGTCACGGCTGAAGATGGCCATGACCGCGACGTGCCCGGCGCTCTCCAGACGTTTTTGAAAGTTCTCGTCGGTGCGGGACGGGTGCGTAGCCTCAGCGCCGTTTCCAGGGTGACTGTGGAAATGGGCCAGTAGCCGATGCTTGAACCGCTCCAGCTTGATGAGCAGGCTGTGGGTCGAGCGAGTGTCGCCCGTCACCCCCATCATGGTGCGCTTCTGGTGGGCAAACTCGGCCCACTGGTCCAGCACCAGCACACCTTCAATCTCCGACCCGGTAACAAAGAAGAACTGCTCATCCCGGTCGGCGGTGAGTTTCTTGAAGCTCTCGTGCAGGAAGAGGGAGCTGACCGCATAGCGACGGAGTCCGGCTTCCGGCTTGGCCGTGGTCTCGGCCTCGATTCGGTCGAGGCTCTCCAGAAACTCGTTGACCCTTTGAATCTCCCGCTTCAGGCGGTTCGTTCCCTTGCGCTCGCGTGCTGCTTTCCCGAAACGCGCAATCAGCTTCTCGCGCCGGTCAACCAGCGCGGTTCGCTTTTCCTCAAGATGTGTCGTTTTCATGGTTCGTAAGCCTCCGTAATCAAACGTTCGATGGCGATGATTCCCGAGCTGACATCCTTGGGCATCCGCGACATGTGGACGACGTACCAGTCGTTGCCGCGGTGCTGAAAGCAAGTCCAATGGCTGTGGCGGCGGATTTCGTCCGAAGGCATGTACAGCCAGAAGTCGATGTGCCCGCCGCGGTGCTCCGTGATCTGTCCATAAAATGCCCCGTATGGGCTTTGGTAGGCGCCGGTGTAGGTGTGGCCCTGGCGCGTCCAGCCGCGTTCCTGCCAGTAAGGAATCTGGCGGCGCTGGACGACAGTAGCGGGGCCATGCCCCCGCACCAGCCGCGAAAGCATCTCGCGGAAGGAAGCGGGGGCAGGCCGGGTGCCGAGGTCCTTTACGCGCACTGTTGCAGTACTCCGACGTCGGCCTTGGTCGAGGCGAAGATTTTCTCGCCGTCCTTGACCTTGTCGAACACCGACTCGGCGGCGGCGAAAAACGGTTCGTTCGGACCCTTGGACAGCAAGTAGTCCGGAAGGTTGATCTGGTGGAGGATGTCTCCGGCGGTGGTGCCGGGCTGAATCTCCACATCGCGGATCTGGCCGCTGCCGGCCACAACAACTGAGAGTCTCTTCATACGTTTGTTTCTCCTGTTTCGATTTGGATCTGGGAGGCGGGTCCTCTCCCTCTGCAACCATTCAAGCGGGACCCTGTAAGGAGCCTCGCCAAAGAAAAGAGACCAAGAAAAATTCTTGGTCTCTGTGTGCGGGCGCCGCCTAGAAATCGGGCGCGGGCACGACATCAGTGAGCCTGCCTTCGGTGAAAGCAGGGTCGCGCTCCACTGGCTGGCCCAGCGGGCTGCGCGCCGCCTCCAGCTCGGAGAGCCGGAAATGGCGGAAGTCATCCGGGCCGACGACGAATCCGAAGAACATGAAATCGCCACCGTCCGGCTCGCCCTCAATCACGTACCACGCCAGGCCAGTGCCAGCCAGCGAGTACCGGGCGAACACCACCGGATCAGCTTCCGCCTCCTGCGAGAGCAAGGGCGGCAAACGGCTGCGCAGATCGTCAGTCAGTAGCGGCATGGCATTACATCCCTTCGAACAGCTTCTTGGCCTCTTCGAACTTCACCAGTTGCCGCCGCTTGGCTTTAATCTCTTCTTCCATCTCGGCGATCTCGGCCTTGAGCTTGTCGGCTTGTTCCAGGACCACCTCAACGGGCGTCTTTTTCTTCCACACTTTGCGACCCTCAGGCTTGGCCGGGGCCGGTTTCGATTCGGGCGTCTTCGGTACGGGCATCTTCTTTCTCCTGTTGGTTGAGTTCTTGCAGTTGCAGGTTGACCCAGGCTTCGAGCATCCGGACGGCTTTGCGTTTGGCCGGAAGCTCAATGTGGGTGTAGGTGGCGTGGACTTTCGAGCCGGATGAGTGGCCCATGAGCGCCATGCGGATTTCTTGCAGGACGCCGGCCTCCATCAAGCGCGTGTTGAAGGTATGGCGGAGATCATGAAAGCGGACGTGGCGGATCCCGGCATTTTTGAGTGCGGTTTTCCACGTGCGTTTGATGATGCGAACTGGGCGGCCCCGAAAGCCGATGATGAGTCCTTCTGACTGGCGGCTGCGGAGCAACATCTCCGACAACCGCTCGGTCAGAGGAATTTCCCTGGCTTCTCCCTCGGGGGTTTTCGAGTGGGTGACGAACAGCAGCATGCGGGCGAAGTCGATGTCCTCCCACCGCTGGCTGGTGATCTCACCCGGCGCATGCCGGTATCGAGCGCGAAGATGACCATGGTGCCCAGATGATCCTTGGCGGAGCCGAGCAGCAACCGCTCCTCGGCCACACTCAGAATCTGGCGCCGGGTACGGCGTTCGCGGGCCATCCTGAGGCGGGCGAGCGGATTGGTCAAGAGCAGTTGCTCGTCCACACCCCAGTACAGGATGTGCCGCAGCACGCTCAAGTCCCGGTTGACGGTGGCGTCCTTGGTGGAACTGCCAGCTTGCCGCTGCTTGCGGAACTCGTCCGTGAGCGACTTGGTCAGCCGAAGCACAGGGGTTTCCGAGAAAAACGGCAGCAGGAACTTGAGGTGATAGAGATGGTGCGGGCGGACCGAGCCGCTGGCAATGAAGCGGGCGGCGAGTTCGCCGAAGGTCATTGCCGGGTCGGCTTTGACGATCTGGAAGCGCTGGTTGGTGACTTCCTCCTTGAGCTTGGCTTCGATGGTCTCGGCCTGCCTGCGGTTGGAAGTCCCGGTGGAAGACTGATGGCGGATG